>Ga0210017_1001151_pt1 | contig 23082 bp, 21 predicted proteins | sample CryGeyCG2014_020_FD_183966 | JGI IMG/M metagenome (GOLD analysis project Ga0210017, IMG submission 183966) | Groundwater microbial communities from aquifer - Crystal Geyser CG08_land_8/20/14_0.20 (SPAdes) (version 2) | ecosystem: Environmental > Aquatic > Deep subsurface > Groundwater | place... | reverse complement strand
TTCCGAATATGTATTAGACAGCATTGATTACTACTTTGTTCTGTACAGGGGGACTGAATCTCAAAACACTGCCGTTTACAATATATCCGTCAAGCCGGACATCACCTTCACTCCGGGGAGCAGAGAATATTCGGTCGGTGATTCCAAAATTGTTTTTGATGTCCCGCTGGAGGACAGCGCACGCCTGCTTTTCCTTGATCCGGAATCTCTGATTACGGATAATATTGTTCCATCCAACTCTGAAATTATTTCAACGGCCGGAATTCGTTTGCCGTTGGAACTTTATGAAATAACAGGGGCCATTCCGCCGGCCACCGTGACGCTCGCTTATTTTAATGAAGAATATGAGAGCGCTTACGCCGCTTATTTTTACGACGGTATCAACTGGGTTTATAAACCATCTTCTGTGGATACAAGCGGGAATAAAATAACATTCAGCCTGAATCAACCGGGGAAGATAGGCGTTTTCCGGATAACATCCGCTTCATTACCTTCCGGCAAAAATATTTCTTCTATCAGTAAACCTGTGTTTAATCCAGGGATGGGAGAAAAAATAGAATTTAATTTTATCCAGAACCCTTCTTCAATTAGTATAGAAATATTCGATATGAACGGACGAAAAATAAAGAAGTTGTCGGGTGAGACCGGCTGGAATGGCATAGACGGGAATAATAATGTCGTTCCGACGGGGGCGTATTTATACCACATGAAGACGGATGTTGATGATTTTTGGGGCACGCTGGGAATATGGAAATAAAAATGGGGACGGAGGTAATTTAATTGCAAACAATTCCAATTTTAAGAATTAAATCAGCTCTGTTTACCCGGGTAATTTTTGGAATAATAGGTATTTTGTGGTATTTAATTACCTCCGTCCCCATTTTTGCATATTATAGTTTTATGGATTTGAGGACAAAAAGTCTTGCAGGCTCGCAAGTGTCATCCGTGTATTCCAATCCCGCATTGATATGCGATGAAGAGAGCCCGTCGCTGTATATGGGATATAGCAATTTGTTTTACGGATTAAATGCGCTTGATAACGATGTCCCCGGGTATTTCCCGCCGGGTGCGGATAAGATTGATGTGGCGGCTGTTTTCCCGTACAGAAATTACGGGATTGGAATCAGCCATAATGCGCTTGCCACGGCCCTGAGCAAGGAGTCAAAGACCTCTTTTCTTTTGTCAAGAAATCTCAATGACTTTATAATCAGAAAGTTTGATGAAAGCATAGATGTCGCCGTGTCTTTTAATATGCATTCAATGGAGTTTACTCATTTTCCTTATGAGAATTACTCAAACGCCGCTACGACATTTTCATGGGATTTTTTTATGAGGGCAAGATTCGGCGACGGTTTTGAATACGGTTTTGCGTTCAAAAACCTGGGCAAGACCGATATTGGTTTTAAAGAAGAAGACCCGCTGCCGAGGGAGTTTAATTTTTCGGCCGCAAAAAACTTTTCAAAGCTAAAGCTCATTTTTTCATATCAGGACTCTTTACAGATGCCGGATTACGGCTTGGGGGCAGAATATGGAATAGGAAGTTTGACTGTTATGACCGGAATAAATTCAAACTATTTTTCCGTCGGTGCGGCAATGAAAGTGAAAGAGCGGCTCGACTTTTTATTGGGCATATCCATGCCTTTTATAGGAGATGCAGCGTTCCAGCCTGATCTGGCGGTCAGGTATTATTTCAGCAAGACCGGCACCCGGGATGACAAAGCCGCGAAAATGAAAATGTATTATGATAAAGCCCATGAAGCTTATGTTAACGAGAGGTTTCAGGAGGCCGTTGAAAATTGGCGGCAGGTGCTTAAAATTGAGCCCTCGCATTATCTTTCAAAAAAGAATATTATTAAAGCCGTGAGCGCCTCAAAAAAACATTATTTCAGCATGGCTACAAACGAGTATAAACAGGGAAATTACGAAAAAGCGATAGAGTTGTGGCAAAAAGTTCTTGAGATTGACCCCGGTCATGCACTCTCAAAAGCAAAAATTGAAAAGGCGCAGGAAATGATTGAAAAAGGATTTATCCCGACGCCGTCCGAAGAATTGAATAAGCAGGCCGCAAAACAGAAGCTTTTTAATCAGGCCACCACGGAGTATCTGAAGGGGAATTACGAAAAAGCGATTGAGCTGTGGCAAAAAGTGCTTGAGATTGACCCGGAGCACAATTTATCAAAAATTAAAATAAAATCAGCGGAAGATAAATTGAAAAATCCCGGCGTCGTGCCGGAAGGGAAGATTAATGGACGGTAAATTGTATGCTGTGTTCGGGAACAGAATAATGAGACTATGTTTTTTTTCATCTTTCGTCTTTTGTCTTTTATTTTTAATGCCGCAGGATGCGGCGGGAGGGCCGTACCACAGAATCAGTGTAGACGGGAACCTTGACGAATGGGCTGCCGGAGAAAAAATAGTGAATGATTCCGGCGACGGCGAAGTCATGAATAAAATAGACGGCCTTTATGTCACATGGGATGCGGATAATCTGTATATGGGCATCAATTACAAAGTGGACGGTTACGGCATTCTCCTGTATCTTGATAGCGATTACGGGGGTTTGTCAGGCCAGAGCGATCTGACTCAGATAGATACCTGGAATAAGGGCGCAAAATTTTCCGCCGATGGTTTTAAGCCGGATTTTATGTACGGGTCATGGGACGGCGACGACGGCAATTTTTACGAAATCAGAAGTTCCGTTACGGCATCGTGGATTTCTGCCCCCTGCGCGACCGATTTCAGCTCCGATGTTCCGGGCACGGAAATAGCAGTAAGATGGGATACTCTTTTACCTTCCGGGTTTCCCCCCGGGACGCGCATTGCCGTTTTCGCCGCTCTCTGCGACGGGCTGTCTCTCGCGATTGACGCGGCGCCCAATAATATTTTGGTATCGCTGCCGGATGTGGACACCTGTACCATAGTAGACTGCGATTCGGACAACGACGGCAGGCCTGATAGATTGAGTTCTTCCGATTTTACGATTTCTTCTATAAGAATGCCTAAGCTCTTTTCGCCCAACTCCGACGGCCTGAACGATAGTCTGGCTATAACAGTCGCGATCAGCCAAAGCGCTGATGTGCAGATCAAAGCATACAGTATAGAAGGGAAGAAAGTCTGGCAGGCCACAGGTAGACTATCGGAAGCAGGTGAGCTGACGGTGACATGGGCCGGCCGGGATTTTTCCGGAGATTTTCTGAAAAATGGAATATATATCGTGAACATACGGGCGGCAAACGCTTCGGGGGAAGAAGTGTATGAAAATAAAGCGGTGGCGATAATAAAATAGAAGATGACAGATGAAAAATGAAAGATAAGAAACAAAAGATAAAAGCGAAACAATGCCCAAAAAAATTGGAGATGCGATATTCTGTGTTTAGCGCAGTATGCGCATTGTTTTTAATTTTTAATCTCTCATTTTTAATTTCGGCCAAAGCTTTCGCCGCCTTCGAAATGCATCCCGCATCCGCCCGGCTGCCGGGCAGGGGAGGTTGGTCTATTGCCGACGACAGTTTGTCCAGCCTGGATAACAGTGCGCTTAGCTTTGACCAATTTAACTGGGAAGCCGGAAGAGTAAATTTCTACGGGATAAGTGAACTGAACGGGGGTTTTCTGTCACTGCAGATACCTTCTGAAAACAACAGTATTAATTTTATATACTCCACGTTGAAATTTTCTTCGGTTTACCGGGAAAGCATTTATTCTTTTGCCCTGGCCCGTCCCATGACCAAAAATTTGAATGCGGGGCTGCGGCTTAACGCTTACCAGATTGATATCACGGATTTTGAAGACGGGATAGAACCTCGGACGCTGTATTCTGATTACGATTTCGCGCTGCTATTCAAAGACAAATATTTTAATTTTGGCGTTTCTTTGCAGTCGCTGTCCTCAAAGAGCGTGAGATTAAAGCGCGTGGAAGAGAGCGCTGACGCGGCCATTAGCTACGGTGTCATGTTCAAGCCCGTAAAAGGCGCTGTCTTCGGTCTTGATTATGAACCCGGCAGGCCCATCAACGGAGGGTTGGAAGTGGAGGTAGCCGATGCTTTGAAATGCGCTATAGGACTGCGGCAGAATATTTTTACTCTTGGATTTTCGCTGAGGCTGCCGAGGTGCAGACTTAATTTTTCGGCGCTTTTGCACAATGATCTGGGCGAGACGTATTTTATATCCGTGAGCGGTATTTAAAAAATGACAGATAAAAGATGACAGATAAAAGATGGCAGATGAAAGATAAAAAAATAAAAATGTGGAATGGTTGGCGTACTTGTCTGTTTGGCAGTCAGGTATTGATAGTGTGTGCATTTTTCATCTTTCATTTTTCATTTTTAATGCCGCATCCAGCGGATGCGTATTATATGGGCGGCTATTACGAGGGATATTACGAGGCCCGCAGGGACGGGGAATATAAGTTCAATCTTTCACAGCCCAAACATTATCTGCAGATGAACCTCTGGGCGGATCCACTGCCGTATTCCGGGATTTATTCTCAGTTTTCGGCGTCCACCTGGGAGGAGTCCGCCCGTTTTAAATTCGACAGAGGCTATGCCGAGAAATCTTTTTTCGAGAAGACGAAACTGATGCTGCTTTATAAGGAAGAAAGGCACTGGATATCTTCTCCCCTGCTTTACCTGGTGGATACGGGAAAAATGCAGAGAGACTCACACGGAATACGAGCCGAAATGTGGAAACTCGGCGGCTTTGCCGGCCAGATGATTGTCTCCAAAGACGCTTCGGCGAAAGACGAGGAATGGTACGGAAACTATTTTAACACCGAGGGGAATGCTGTTTTGGGAAGGCTGGATTATTCTTCCCGTGTATTGAAAATAGGGTCAAATTTTATCAAAAGGGAAAAACAATATGAAAAAATTAGTTCCACGGGCGCGCTTTTAAGTCAGTCCGAATATTCCAATCTTCTGAATTCCGCCGATGTCACTTTTTATTTCAATAGATTTACATTGCTTGCCGAGGCGGCCCGCAGCGATTCGGACTGGCACGACACTTCGGACAAAAATAAAGCGTGGGAGCTTGAACTTCGGGATTTTAATTTGGGACCGTTCGGGCTTAACTTATCATATTTTGATTACGGCAGAAATTTTCATGCGCAGGGTTCAAAGAAATTTTCGGGTTATGACGGCAATTCAGAATTCGGCAGAAAGGGTTTTAACGGAGAATTCCTTTTCCTTGTTCCGAAAAAAGCGGTAAACCTGACTTACAAATGTTCACATTATGACGCCGAAAAAAAGAGTGTTTCAAATAATGCTGATTTGAAAGAAGATTACAATGTTGTTTATTACGGGACGGCGGAAAAAAATTTCTGGAGTTTTTCGGAATTATATATACGGATGATGGGCGGTATAAATATGCGGATGGGATTTGAAACCCTTTCAGGCGCAGATGACAGGAGAAATCTGCTGTTTCAGCTTGACGGGGAAACACCGCGTCAATATTGCGCGCTGATAGCGAAAGTCGTTGATATAGGCAGTGACGTTTATCCGGGACAGAAAATTGTGCTTGCAGCGGAACAAAAAATTAATATAAGCGATAACATCCAGTTATTTATGAGGCTGGCGGACGCCAGAACATCCGCTCTTTCATGGAAGAGCGGATTTTTTCAGTTGAAGTATTTCATAGGTTATGATTTTGAGATGTATCTGGAATGCGGCCAGTCATGGTACACGGAATCTTTGTATTCCAGCACGACATTTTCGGATAACACAGGTCTGGATTTTGAGAAAGTTGTGAAGTTCACGATGAAAATGAATTTTTGAAAGGTGAAATGGGGTGAAATGGGGACGGAGGTAATTAAAATGCCAAGAAAACCAAGATTTACAATTGATGATGGATGTTATCACGTATTAAGCAGGGGGCATAATAAGCGAAAAATATTTCACGAGGATAGTGATTTTTTTAAATATTTAAAAATACTGAAAGCCGCAAAAATTGCATATAGTTTTAAAATTTATCATTTTTCCCTGATCCCTAACCATGTGCATTTAATACTGAACACAAAAAAAGGAGAGGATTTAACTATGGCAATGCGTTTTATAAACCAGCATTACGCTCAATATTACAGAAGCAAATACGGCGGATCCGGCTATGTCTGGCAGGACAGGTTCAAAAGTTTTTTAATACAAAGCGGAATTTATATGCTCCGATGCGGCATATATATAGAACTGAATTCCGTTATGGCCGGGCTTGTGAATAATCCCGAGGATTACAGGTGGTCCAGCAGCGGTATTTATATCAGCGGAAAGAAAAGTGATTTGGTGGATTTTGACCCGGAATATGAGGCAATTTCCGGCAATAAGGATGAACGCAGGCGGGTGTATTTGAAATATTTGAGAGACGGATTAAAAGAGAAAAGGTCACTAAAAAGATATTTCAGGGAGGGCGCTTATGGCGATGCGGCGTTTATTAAAAAATTGAAGAAGAGCGGCTTGCGACAAAGCACATGGCGTAAAGGCAGACCAAAAAATGATTAGAAAAATCGGAATAATTAGGAAATTAATTGCCTCCGTCCCTATTTTGGTTCCTATTTTGGTTTTTGGGGCTGAGTATGAAATAAGATATTACGCCCCGAAGGCTGAAAAGGTGATGATTGCCGGGGAGTTTAACGAGTGGAATCCTGAAGAATTCCGGATGGAAAGAATTGACGGCGGATATTTCAGCAGAAAACTTGAACTTGAGCCAGGGGTTTATGAGTATAAGGTGATAATAGACGGGGAGTGGCTTGACGGCGGGAATCTTAAATATGATACAGCTCAGCGCAGGACAATAATCATTTCAAATTTCGCGTGGTCTCCGAAAATATTCTGGCGCGGTAAATTCCTTGTAAATATTTCGTCCTCCGGCGCGGAAAGCTATCATTCGTTTCAGGGAGACATAACTCTCAATAATAAGGTTTCCGGAATGTTTATCATAGGATACACGGGCATTGATGACCGCTTAACAGCGTCGGCCGAAAAGCTGTCCATAGTTTTCAGGGAAGGCATTTTTAATGTTAATTCATTTTATAATCTGCGCGTTTTTCAATCGACCGATCCGATGCGACTGCTAAAAAGAGCTTCTATACCGCTCAGGCAGAGGGAGATTGTGTTTTTTGATGAGAGCAATCCCGCGGAAGATTACGGTCTCGGCATACAGGGGATTTTAGCGAAATTTGAGAGTGAGGGCATAGCGGGCGCAAAGGTGTTGCTCGGCGATGATTATGACAGCGAGGAAGATATCATTTTCGCTCAAGCGGGCGTAAAAGGATTTAACGCGCAGTATCTTTCCCGAAAGGGAATTCAATTTCCTTTTGCAAGCGAATGGAATTGGTTCCCCGATCCCGACCAGCCGCCCACCTGGCAGGGGAATCAGAGCGTTCAGCCCTGGTATAAAGGATTTAACGAGGAAAGCGTATTTTCGCTGGATACGGCTCTGAAGCGCGGCCGCGCTGATTTCTTCTGCCAGTATGCGCTAAAGAATAAAATGCTGCGAAGCAGCCATTGGAACGAAGGAGGTTCGGGATACGCCGCTTACGATAAGATCTGGCGGTTTTATGAGGCCGGACAATATATGGCCGGCGTAAAATACAAAGGCCAGCTCAGCGCGCAGTTCTCATACGCCAGCGAGCGCGGTAAATTCTCTGAATTCTGGGATCAAAAGACAAAGTCGGACGAATATTGTTTTTCCGGCAGATTTAATTTCGGGCAATCATATATAGGAGCAAAAGCGCTAATGGTTAAAAACCATATTCCTGTCGGCTATGATGTTTACGAATCCTTTGATCCCTTCCATATAAATTATTATTATGGACAATCAAAAAGATACGGCAGATGGAGGGAGCACTGGTTCATAGGGGATTTCAGAGGCAGGAGTTTTAACCTTAAATTCGTCGGAAAAATGTACCCGGAAGAGGAAATAAAACAGGCAGTCATAACAGCCGAAAAGAACATATCGCTTTTCGTCTTTAAATTTTCGCCGCAGTATTTTTCGGACGGAAGCAATAATTATTTATGCAGTTCGCTTTCCATGGGTATAAAAAAAGGCGCTTTGACGCTTGAATTCGGGGCGGGGATGTCGCCGGGCGATTTCGCATTGATTGATGAGAGTGATAGAAGGGAAGATTTTTTGTATAATGAATCCGATCGGGATGCAGGTTATAAACTTCTTAAAAAGAGGGAGACAATATGGTTAAGGGCTGTTTTAGGTTTCTGACATTTGTTCTGATTTTCTCGTCTTGCAGCCTGCTCTGGGTCAAAGACCGGATACCTCCTCCTTCGCGCCAGGCCAACGGCAAAGTTCTTTTCCGCCTTGACGCGCCGTCGGCAAAAACGGTTTTTGTAGCGGGGGAATTTAACGGTTGGGAATATACCGTTTCGGGGCAGAGAGCGATAGCCCTTAAAAAAAATGAAAACGGAGTATGGGAGGCCTCATCCGACATCCCGTCAGGGAGATATGCCTACAAATATGTTATTGATTCCTATACATGGATACTGGATCCTCATAATCCCGTTAATCTTGATGATGGCACAGGAAATCTTAATTCGCTTTTAATTGTTAAATGAATATTGTATAATACGGAATCACGCCGCAGTGGTTTTCACTGCGTGCGCGGAATTTGACGGAGGATAAAATGAAATCTAAATTGTATTTTGCGTATCTGTCGCTTTTGCTTTTTGCCTGCGCGCCGCTTCCTAAAGAATCGTCTCTGGCATCGGGGGCATCCGGCCCGGTCACAGGCAAGAACGGCACGGTTTTTAGTTTCACGGGCAGGGCGAGCAAGGTGCTTGTCGCGGGCAGTTTCAACGGCTGGTCTCAGGATGCGAATCCCATGCGTAAATCGGGGGGTGACCGGTGGGAGGCAATAATAAAATTGCCCGCCGGCTCCCATCAGTATAAGTTTGTGGCTGACGGCGCATGGATGGCTGATCCGGCCAACCCCGAAACGGCTGACGACGGCGTCGGCGGCGTAAATTCCGTGGTTATTGTCGGGGCAGGGGCAGGTTCTGCCGCTCCGGCGGGTAAAGTTTCAGCGGCGAAGGCGCCCGAAAAAGTTAGAGGGGGAGTTCTTTTCTCTTACTCAAATCCATCAGCAGGCAAAGTCGCGGTTGCGGGAAGTTTCAATAATTGGTCGCAGGACGCCAATGTAATGAGAAAAAACGCCGCGGGAATATGGTCGGCGGTGCTGCCGTTAGGATCAGGGGAACATCAGTATAAGTTTGTGGTGGACGGCAATTGGATAACCGATCCTTCAAACAGTAAGATTGTAACTGATCCGGACGGAAACGAGAACTCGGTTGTTAGCGGCGGCCCAGCTCCGTCTTCATCCAGTTCTTCACAGGGCAAGCCGGGGGCGGCTTTGTTTGAAGTTGAAGCGCCGGGCGCAAATAAGGTTGAGGTTTACGGGTCGTGGAATGGATGGAGCGGCGGCACGGGCATGAAGCAATCAGGCGCTAAATGGTATACTGAGATGAAACTCAGCCCGGGGATTTACGAATATAAATTTATGCAGGACGGCGACTGGGACGCCCTGAATAAGGATAACAGGATCATAGAAGTTGAATAGGAAAGATTTTAAATTCGCAACGGGTAGTATATCCCGGAAGGCGGAAAAAAGTATGAAACAGGGGAGGCGCAACCGTGGCTGAAGTAATATTAAAAGACATAGCAAAGATTTATAAAGGCGGTGTTATCGGCTGCAAGGATATCAATTTGCACATAAAGGACAGGGAGTTCTGCGTTCTGGTCGGGCCTTCAGGCTGCGGAAAATCCACGACTTTGAGAGTGATAGCCGGTCTTGAAGATATTACGTCAGGTGAATTGAGAATAGGAGACAGGGTCGTCAATGATGTGCGCCCTAAAGAAAGAGACATAGCGATGGTTTTTCAGAACTATGCTCTTTATCCGCATATGAAAGTGTGGGAAAACCTCGCTTTCGGACTGAAGTTGCGAAAGTATCCCGCCGACGAGATAAAAAAACGCGTCAAAGAGGCGGCCCGCGTGCTGGAAATAGAACATCTGCTCGACAGGAGGCCCAAGGCATTGAGCGGAGGTCAAAGGCAGCGTGTGGCGCTGGGAAGAGCCATTGTCAGAAAACCGAAAGTTTTTCTTTTTGACGAACCTCTTTCCAATCTTGATGCAAAACTCAGGGTACAGATGCGTGTGGAAATAAAAAAACTGCATGCGAAACTGCAGATAACCTCTATTTATGTCACTCACGATCAGGTTGAAGCTATGACGATGGGTGACCGTATCGTCGTTATGAAGGACGGTTATATACAGCAGGTTGAGGATCCCATAAAGCTTTATGAGAAACCTGTTTCTAAATTCGTCGCCGGATTTATAGGGTCGCCGCCGATCAACTTATTTAAAGTTAAAATCGCTTCTGACGGAAAATTTTTTTTGATAAGCGAGTCCGGCGGCGGTTTCAAGCTGAGTATAGGCCGCGAGGGTTTCGGCTTTCTATCTTCTTTCGAGGGGAAGGAACTTATTATGGGTGTCCGCCCGGAGCATGTCATTGACAGGATTTACGGGGGAATAAAAGAAGCGGAAAATACCGTTGCCGCGGTTGTGGAAGCCGAAGAGCCCATGGGCAGCGAGAATTATATCCATCTGAAAACGCAAGGTTCCTCCGAACTGGTGATGAAGACAGTCGGCGCAAACCGCGTGAAAGCCGGCGACCGGCTTGAACTTATGTTTAACGCGGATAAACTGCATTTTTTTCATCCTGATACGGATAAAAGATTGAATGAAAATTAGCAGCAGGAATACTAAGAACATACGGAATAATGTTGCCGCTTATCTGTTTCTTTTTCCTTTTCTTGCGGTTTTTTTTACCTTTCTCGCCTATCCGGTAATTTACTCGCTTATTTTAAGTCTTCACAAGGTCAGTTGGAGCACCAACCTGTATAATGTTTTTTCCGATATGAAATTCGTGGGGCTGGATAATTATATAGCGCTTTTACAGGATTCTCATTTCTGGTGGTCGCTCGTTGTGACGGCTTATTACGCGATTCTGACGATACCGTTTACTATATTTTTAGGATTGATTCTGGCGATACTCCTCAACAACAAATTGCCGGGCGTCTCTCTTTTCAGGAGCGCCTATTTTCTTCCGAGCGTTCTGGATATGCTGGTGGTGGGAGTTATCTGGACGCTTCTATACAGCCCTCATTTCGGTATTCTTCCCAATATTCTTAATTCCGTCGGATACAGCAATTTCATGGACAACGGTATCCTTGCAAGTCCGCGCACGGCCCTGCCGGGGGTGGCTCTTGCAATGGTTTTAAGGGGTGCGGGTTTCGGCATGATACTTTTTCTTTCCGCCATACAGAATATTCCCGTATCGGTGTATGAAGCCGCCGATATAGACGGAGCCAATGCCTGGCAAAAACTTATTTATATAACGATCCCCCTTGTTAAACCCATAATTTTATTTTTGGTCATAATGGGGACTATAGCTTCGTTGAACGCCTTTACCGAAATATACGCAATGACGCAGGGCGGGCCATATGTGGTTGAATTTATGGGAAAAATACAGGGTGCGACGAGGCTTTCGGGATATTATCTGTTTGAAAAATGGGAAGCGATGAAATTTGGTTATGCGGCCGCGGTTAGTTATGTGCTGCTTTTGATAACGCTTGTGATATCGCTTATCAACGCGAGATTAATGGGGAAGAGGGACTAAGGACTAATGGATGTTAAGAAAATAAGAGAACGGATAAAAAAGATTCTGCTGCTGACCATGCTTAGTGTAGGCGCCATCCTGATGCTTTTCCCGTTTTTCTGGATGCTGTTTGTCGCGGTGAAAGCGGAAGGCCACGGGTTTAAACTTGATTTCGTCATGGCGGCGCCGCTTTTCAAGAATTTTGCGGCAGTTTGGAACAACACGGCGTTTCCCTTTTCGCGGTTTTTTATGAATTCTCTTTTTGTGGCCACTTCCGGCGCTTTCATGACGGCTCTGTTCTGCTCAATGGGAGCATACGCCTTCGCCAAAAAGAACTTTGTATTTAAGGAAGTGATTTTCTGGATGCTCCTGTCAACACTAATGATTCCCGGCATGATGTATATGGTTCCGCAGTTTGCGCTCGTGACGCAATTTGGATGGATCAACACTTACAAGGGAATGATTATACCGCATGTCGCAAATATTTTCGGGCTTTTTCTGCTGAGGCAGCACATGGAGACAATTCCCGACGCGCTGATATCTTCGGCTGAAATTGACGGGGCGAACGAATGGCAGATATTCAGACATATTATAGTGCCGCTGTCCATGCCCATCATAACGACGGTGTTCCTTTTGACCTTTCTTTTTCAGTGGACGAATTTTCTCTGGCAGCTGGTTGTTAATACACCGGACAGTTTAAAGCTTACTCTGCCTGTGGGCCTTGCTCTTTTTAGAGGGCAGTATTCCACCCAATGGACTTTGCTTATGGCGGCCTCAGCTTTTTCCATAATACCGATTGCTGTTCTTTTTCTGGCGCTGCAAAGATTTTTTATAGAGGGTTTAACAGCGGGGGCTGTAAAAGAATGAAAAATAAAGGGGACGGAGGCAATTTAATTTCTAATAATTCAAATATTCCAAGGAAAAACACCAGTCAGGTTTATTGTTTTTTCAGAAAAAAACTTGGTTTTGTTATATTTTTTGGATATTTAATTGCCTCCGTCCCCTTTTTTGCCTGTGGGAAAAAACAACAAGGTGAGGATACGAGTGTAAAGAGAATCGTTCTCTGGGAAACATACAATAATGAAGAGCATGATGAAATTGTCCGCATAGCCCGTCAATTTGAAAAGCTCAATCCGGGAACTGAGATAAGCATACAGAGGGTGCCCTGGGGCGGGCATGAGTCCAAGCTTATGACATCAATGATTACAAATACGGCTCCGGATATAGCGCGGGTGGATGTGGCTTTTCTGCCGCGTCTTGTTATATCGGGGTCAGTTCAGGAACTGACTCAATACGGCAGTATAAACACGGATGATTTTGTGCCCGCGGCGATAAATTCAAATGTGTGGATGGAAAACGGAGTCCAAAAAATTTATGGTTTACCGGACCAGACGACCGGTGCCGCGCTTTTTTACAATAGGAAAATGTTCAGAGCAAAGGGGCTGAAAGTTCCTCCAGAGACATGGGAAGATTTTCTTGAGTATGCAAAAACCCTGACGATAGATACCGATGGCGACGGTCGGCCGAATCAGTTCGGCTTTGCAATGGATAAAGAACTGTGGTGGACATTTCCGTTTTTTAATACCTACGGTGTTAAATTTCTTTCAGAGGATGGGACAAGATGTATTCTCAATTCTGAGGCGGGAATCAAAGCGCTTCAGTTCAAGGTGGACCTGTACCAGAAATATAAAGTTGAAGCGGGCGCATGGCAGAGCGGCGCGATCGCGCCGGATACTGGTTTTATCAATGGAATGTACGCTATGATTTTAACAGGCCCCTGGAATATTAAGAGATTTAAGGACGTCGGGCTGGATTTCGGCATAGCTCTCATTCCCCGGGGGCCGGCAGGCACTTCAACGAACGTCGGCGGTTCCAATATGGTAGTTCTCAAGAAGGCGAATCATCCGGAGATTTGCTTCAAATTTTTGCAATATTTGACCTCTCCGAAGATACAGGCGCAATGGGCGTCCAAACTGGCGCAGATACCCGTTAATATCAATGCGGAAAGGAATATGGATTTTTCAAGACAGCCGGAAATAAAGTTGTTTTTTGAGCAGATGAAAACAGCGGTTGCCCGGCCTAAAGTTATTTCCTATAACGGTCTGGAAAACGCGGCAAATCCCTATTTGTATGCGGCGCTGGCAGGAAAGAAAACGGTCAAAGAGGCGCTTGACACAATAGCGAAAACAATAGAAGAGGAAATCCTGGTTGAAAAATAATAGGGACGGAGGTAATTAAATTACTAATAATTCCAAAATTTCAATGAAAAAGACCGCTCAGGGCTATCGCGTTTTCAGAAAAAAAATTGGTTTAGTTATATTTCTTGGATATTTAATTACCTCCGTCCCTATTTTTGCCTTAGAGGAGGATGACAAGGTTAATATCAGCATTCCGGTATCGGTGAAGAAAAGCCAGGCCCGGCTTTTCAGTTATGCGCCTGAAAAACCTGTTGAAAAGGTTGCCGTCGCCGGAAGTTTTAACGGATGGAATACCAATTCGGACATTATGACTAAAACGGATTCCGGAAATTTTGAAATTCTTATGACTCTGCCTCCCGGGATTCACAGCTATAAATTGGTGGTGGACGGCAACTGGATAACAGACCCGGCTAATCCCGCGAAATCGGCGGACGGTTTCGGCGGTTTTAATTCCATTCTGAAGATAGAAGAAAAGAAAGTGCGATTACCTTTCCAGAAGGAGGAGAGTGTCGCCGACGGGAAATGGAATATTGACTTTTCCTATTTTGATTCGTCTTTTAAAGGATATAAGCTCACACTGTATCACCGCGGTAAAGTGGAAGAAAAAATATACGACGGGAATTCCGTAAGTTTTTCAGTCCCTCACGGTGACGGTTTGGAGACCGCGCATTTATGGGCGTCAGACCTCGCCGGAAGCGTTTCTCCGATGCGTATAATAATGAAAAATTTTTCGGAAAAGCCCTCATGGCCGCAGACAGTCATATACAGTTTGATGACTGACCGGTTTTATAACGGCGACAAGTCCAATGATAATCCCGTGATAATGGAGGGGCTAAGCCCGAAAGCGAATTATGCCGGCGGGGATTTCCGGGGTATAAAAGATAAAATAGAAGACGGTTATTTCAGCCGTCTCGGAGTGAATTGCATCTGGCTTTCTCCGGTCGCTGACAATGCCGACGGCGCTTTCAAGGACGCTCTGCCCCCGCATCGATATTTTACCGGTTATCACGGATACTGGCCGGTTTCATCGCTTAAAACCGAAGAACGTTTCGGCAGCGATGATGAATTGAAAGATATGATAGAAACCGCACACGCCAACGGAATTAAAATCATGGCGGATATGGTTTTTAATCATGTGCATGATCAGCACCCCTGGTATGCCGAGCATCCGGAGTGGTTCGGAACTCCGGACCTCCCCGACGGGGAAAAGAATATACGCAAATTTGACGAATATCCGTTTACAACCTGGTTTGACTCATTTCTTCCGTCATTTGACTATTCTGACAGCGCGGCTGTTGATGCGCAGGTGAGCAATGCGATGTGGTGGATAGAGGAATTCGGTTTTGACGCCTGCCGGCTGGATGCTGTCAAGCATATCCCCCGTAATTTCTGGAAATCTTTCGCAAGCGCCGTCCGGCGGCGCTTCAGTGATTTTTACACGCTTGGGGAATCCATAGCGTCAAGAAAAGACATCAACAGCTTTATTTCACCGGAGATGCTGGACGGGCAGTTTGATTTCCCGCTTTACTGGCACATAAGGGATGTGTTTGCCCTGGGGAAAGGAAATTTCAAATCGCTTTCGGAACAGCTTATGGATTCTCTTGAAAATTACAAGAATGTATACTACATTTCGCCGCTCATGGGGAATCATGATTTTCCGCGGTTCATGGCTTATGCCGACGGCGATATGGTCGGCGACGAAAAAAGAATAGGATGGGAGAATCCCCCCCGCGTGGATAATCCCGAAAGTTACGCGAAGATAAAAAAAGCTTTTACTTTTCTTCTGACCAATCCGGGTATTCCCATGATTTATTACGGCGATGAGATTGCCATGACGGGCGCCTCCGACCCTGATAACAGGAGGATGATGAATTTTGACGGCCTGGGAAAAGAAGAGCAATCGGTTTTTGACCATGTTGCGAAACTTGTTAAATTCCGGCTAAAGTCGGATCCCATTACACTGGGATGCCACAGCGATATCCTGACCGAAGACAAGCGCTGGATTTATATGAAACATTATTTTCAGCAGAGCGTTATAGTTGTTTTTAACGACGAGGATGATTCGCTCAAGCTTGACATAAAACTTCCGGCTTACGTTCCCGGAAAGGGTTCGTACAGGAGTATATTCACAGGCAGGAAATATAAAATCAGCAGGGGCAAGGTGAAACTGAATGTCGGCGCGGGTGTTTCGGATGTTCTGCAATTTGAGCGGTGAGGCCGTTCTAGTAAGTCGTTTTTGGCGTCATTTTAAATGATATAATACTTGCAGCGAATTGCAGGGGGAGAAAATATGGCAAAAGAGAAAGAATTGATCATCGCTAATTTGCGAAAGCAGGCAGTTTATATAAGTAAGATGCCGGCGAATCTGAAACAGATGAGCAGAGAAATAGATTTTCTTATTGAACAGCTTGAAGACGAAAGCAAAACAGGCACCCCGCCGGATTATAATCTCGGTTCGCAGCAATACGGCGCAGCGCTCAAAAAGCTTGTTAAGGAACTGAACGATAATATAAAAATTCTCCGCGGGACAGGAGATTTTATAATGTTGCTTCAGAAAGATAAGTCAGGTTCGTCTTCTATTGAATCGCAGGAATTTGATAAATAATTAACGAAATTATAAATTTCAGAATGCGCCCTTTCGCCGAGAGCAGAGGCATAGCAATTTAATGCCGGTGAAGGATATAATGCCCCGAAACATAAAGCCGGATAGAGAGTGGCTTTTGACAAATGAGCTTGGTGGATATTCTTTCCAGACTGCCGCGCGTGTAAATTCAAGGCGTTTTCATTCCCTGTTCACAGAGTCGCGGAATCTTACCCGGTATAATATCCTCAACTCCGTTGAAATTTCAAATGCAGGTACTGAGTCCCTCGACGATGCTCGGGATAAACTCCGTCGAAGGAGCCAAAAAGCCGAACTTCTTGGAGTGTTCCCGTCGGTCAGGTACAGGATTTCGGGAGAAGGTTTTTCTGTCACCGAGGAAATAGCTCTATCTCCGTCGGATAATGCGGTGGAGTTGTGTTATCGCGCCGAAGGGCCTGTCGAAGGGCAGGGGGGCGCCGCTGTGGAGATAAGGCCTTTTTTCTCAATGAGGCAGAGCGGTTTTCTGAGAGACAATGTTGATGATATTATTTATGAGCCGTTTCCAGGCGGCGGCCGAATTAAAAGCGCTGAAAGTGTTTGTTATTTCAAAGGCGCCGGAGAATTTACAGAAGAAACTGAAATTAAAAACGAGTTTTATTACGAGGATGAAATAAGAGACGGCGCCTGCCGCGAAAAACTGTTTTCGCCGGGTAAGTGGAAGGCCGTTATCGGCAAAGGCGCAGGTTTTAAGATTATTTTTGCCGCAAGCCGCAAAGTTTTGGAAGAAGCATTGCATGGCAAAGGAAATTTTTCGCTTAAACGACGGCGCGCCGCCGATAAATTTCTGAAGGGATTCCGCTATGATAATCAGTTTTTCGAAAAACTGCTTTTGAACTCACTCTCTTTTGACGCGAGCGGCGAGATTGTCGCCGGTTTTCCGTGGTTTGAAGCGTGGGGGCGCGACACAATGATTTCTTTGCCCGGGATTTTTTTGTGCGCGGGCAGGAGGGAAAAAGCAAAAAAGATTTTCAGAAAAGCCGCCGCGTCCCTGAAGAAAGGTCTTTTGCCCAATATTTTTTCAACGCGTGTCAATAACGCCTGTTATAACTCGGTTGACGCGTCGCTGTGGTTTATATGGGCTCTTTCGCAGTATCGCCGCTTCTTCGGCAATGACAGGTTTTTGAAAGAAATGGCGAAGCCCGTAGGCGAGATTATAAAAAACTATAAGAAGGGAACGGATTTCGGAATTAAAATGGACCCCGCCGACGGATTGATAAACGCGGGTCAAAAAGGCAAAGCTCTTACATGGATGGACGCTGTTTTTGAAGGCCGCCCGATAACGCCGCGCGAGGGAAAGCCGGTTGAAATCCAGGGCCTCTGGTATAACGCTCTGCGCTTTTCCGCTGATTGCGGCGACGGCTCCGCCGCTTCTCTTCTCGCGCGTGTGGCCGAATCAGTGAAAGAAAAATATTTTCTTAAAGAAGGTTTTATGGCGGATTTGTTGAATGAGGACGGCCGTCCCGACGCTAATTTGCGGCCCAATCAGATAATTACTCTGGCTCTGATGCGTGATGTTCTGCCGTCGTCCTTAATCTCAAAGGCGTTAAAAATCATTGATAAAAAACTGATTACGCCCTTCGGCCCGCGGACGCTCGCGAGGGGTCTGCGCGCTTACAGAGGAATATACCTGGGCAATCTTGAAAAAAGAGACAGTGCTTATCATCAGGGAACCGTTTGGCCCTGGCTTCTGCAGTTTTATTACGCCTTGCGCAAGCCGCGCCGCACGGATTTTGAAAAAATATGGTCAGGGCATTTTAAAAATGAGGGGATTGACTGCGTATCCGAGATATTTGACGCGGAATATCCGTTTTACGGCCGCGGATGCGTTAATCAGGCATGGTCAGAGGCGGCGCTGCTTTACGTCAGTTTTGAACAGGGCTGGATAAGAAAAAAACAAAGATGACGACGGCATTTAAAAAATTCTTACTGGAAATCCTCCTGTATTTTTTGCTGACCCTGGCGTTTTTAGCGGCGCTCTATTTCACATTCAGAACCGGCCGGATTGCGCCCGAGATGCTGCTTCTGTACGGCTGTCTCGTAATTATCGCCTACATGGCGCTGTCTATTTATGTCGCTGTTTCAGCGGCGCTTCTGGCCACTCTTGTGGTGATAGCGGCCGCGATAGTGGAGATTTCTTTACTTCATGCCGTCACCATGCTCGCGCTTTACTGGGGAATAATATATTTTCTTAACTGTCACACTGACGCGGCCGTTGAAGAATACGGAAGGAATAAATTGCTGCTTGAGAACGCCGGTGGCCGGTTGACGGAATTTGAAGAGGGTATCAAACGCGGAAAGGCTTTGATAAGCGAGCTGGAAAAAGGAATAAACAGGTATGAGGGGATGGAAAAATTTTCAATGAAACTCGGCACGACATTTTCTTTGAAAGACATTTCCATGTACATAACAAATTTTACGCGCAGCGCTTTCCCCTCGGCTCAGGTGCGGCTCATCAAAGACGCCCAGGACGCCTGCGACCGCTGGGTGTATTCGCAGCAGAAACCGCTTTGCGTAGAAAGCACCGCCACCGATTACAGGTTTAACTCGTTTGCTTCCCGCCCCGGCGCGTCTATAATAGCATGCCCTGTTTTTAACGGAGAGGCGGTACAGTTCATAATAAAGGTGACGGCGGAAGAAAAAAAACTTTCATTGCCTGATTTACGGGTGTTGACACTTATCGGCTCACTATCTTCCATAGCCGTTGAAAACATGACGCTTTTTGAAAAAACGCAGGAACTGTCCATAACAGATGATCTTACGGGACTTTACACCCACACACATTTTATGGAGCGTCTCCGCGGTGAGGTGGAGAGAGCTTCAATGTACGCGGAAAAATTTGTTTTTGTGATGCTGGATATAGATAATTTTAAAAAATTTAATGACAGCTTCGGTCATCCCGCCGGTGATGAGGTGCTTGCGGGGGTGTCGCGGAGGATTCTGAAATCTATACGCAAGACTGATATCGTCGGGCGCTATGGTGGCGAAGAAATTTCGGTCATCCTGCCGCGGACGGATTTTAAACGCGGTTTGGATATCGCGCGGAACATACGGAAAGCAGTCAAAAATGAAAGATTTAATTTCGGCGGAAAATCAGCCGGGGTCACAGCGACGCTCGGCCTTGCGTGTTTCCCCGCTTGTTCTACGGAGGAAACACTTGTTAAAGCGGCCGACGACGCCCTGTACGAGGGTAAGGAAAAAGGCCGGGATAGGGTTGTCCCGGCGGCTTCTTCAAAATGAGTAACAGAAAATTATCCGGTCTCGTGATATTGATTTTAGCCGCGGCGGCGCTTGGCGGTTTTTTAAGCAATGACGGGGAATACGTTTTTTTTATCAGCGGCGCTTTTTGTGCGCTGGCGCTTTTTGCAATTCCGCCCGGCAAATTGAACACATCTGTCAAATGCGCTCTATGCGGCTTGATAGCCATTCTGTTTCTTATCAGCGGTAGTCCCGTGTTGCGCATATATGCCGCTCTAGCGCTCTGCGCGGCTCTTCCTGATTTTAAAATACTGTTGAGCCGCCGCGCGGCGTATAATGATTTTAAACGGGAATACGACAAGCTTGAAAAAAAAATCATTGCGCTGGAACAGGAAAAATACTCCATTGACAGCCGGATAAAAAACTGTGAATCCGAAATTGAAAGATATGAAAAACTGTATAAAATATCAAAAGACATAGAGGCGGTGAGGGACGGCAGAGAGCTTGCCGAAAAAGCGCTTGAAACTTTTTCATTAAAACTCGGACTGGAAAACCTGGCTTTTTTTTATATTGATAATTCCCGAATGCAGCTTTTGGCTTCCAAAAATCTGAAAGCCGGTGACATCGACGCATGGAAAAAGATGCTCGGGAAAATACATAACGAGCCGGGCGGCAGTTATTATGAATTTAAACTCAGCGCGGGTGAAAAAAATCTGGGCAGTGTTATGGCCGCCGGCCAGCTTAACAGCGCTCAGATTAAAACAGCCAACGTCATTGCCTCGCAGGTTGCCATGGGCTATGAAAAAACCGTTCTCTATGAAAAAGTCAGGGAACTTTCAAGAATAGACGGCCTTACGGGGCTTTTTTTGCGGAAATATTTTATGACCCGCCTGGACGAAGAAATGGAGCGTGCGCGCAGATATGATTACTCAATAGCGTTTCTTATGTGCGACCTTGACGATTTTAAAAAATATAACGATTCCTACGGGCATCCGATGGGCGATAAGGTGCTGAGGGACGCGGCGTCGGCGGTAAAAGAGAATATTTATCATTCGGATTTTGCCGGCAGGTACGGCGGCGAAGAGATTTGCATTTATATGCCGATGGCGGACAGGAAACGCGCGCTCAGCCGCGCCGAAAAGATAAGGATTCGGGTTGAGGAACAGGCGGCGGTTACCGTGTCAATAGGGATTGCATATTTTCCCGGTGACGGTTCCACAGCGGTTGATTTAATTAAAGCCGCTGATTTGGCTTTGTACGGCGCAAAAGACGGCGGCAAAAATACGGTAAAAGAATATTCGCCGCAGATGTGATGTTTTCGGATTGTGATATATATCACCGTTTGGCTTCGGCGGCCTTTTTGAAGCCGGCAGTTCGTTTACTGCGGGAGCGCCTTTTCCGACGGTAAAATCTCATGTTAAGAAAGCGGTAAGTGCACTGCGCGCAATCCAACAATCACCGTATAACCAAAAATACCAAAATTGCCTCTTGACAAACAAAAACGAAGAGTTTATAATTTCAGTAAGATGAGTAAAAAGATATTCACTACTCAGGAGGTGGCGCAACTGCTGTCATGCGACCTCACAACCGTTATTAAATGGGTGAACGCGGGCAAGCTCAACGCCTACAAAACGCCCGGCGGACACAGGCGCATAGAGAAGGAAGACCTCGTCAAATTTATCAGAGGATACGACATGCCCATGCCCGACGAGCTCCAGGAAGTGAACAGGGTGCTGATTGTTGACGACGACCCCCAGTTTGTTGAGATGATCGCGGCCGTTTTAGGCAAGCTCGAGAACATCAGGCTTGATTCGGCGAGAGAGGGTTTTGAGGCGGGGGAAAAAGTCATTTCATTCAAGCCCCATGTCGTGATACTGGACATCAGGCTTCCCGGCATAGACGGTTTTGAGGTCTGCCGGAGGATCAAAGACAGGGAAGAGACCGCGGGGGTGAAGATCATAGCCGTCACCGCTTATGGCACTCCCGACGACAAAAAGCGCATTCTGGAATGCGGCGCCGACCATTATTTTCAGAAGCCGCTAAAAGCGGAACAATTTCTTAACACGGTTCAAAAACTGCTGTCATAATGAACGATAATTTGATTTTTAAGGATATTTTTTTGTCTTTGAAAGTGGCAAGTAAACAGCACGCTTCATACAGCGTGAAAAGATTTCGGAAGTTGTGTGTTTTGGAAGTCCGCTCAGGGGCGGAAATAGGAGGATAAATGACAAGCGCGAAAAGGATTCGTCTGAACAAGGGTTTGATGAAGGTCGGCGAGATTGCTGAGGAAGCGGGCGTGATGCCGTCAACGGTGAAATTCTACACCGACGAGGGGCTTTTGGAAGTGGCGGAGCGCACGACGGGCGGTTATCGTCTTTACGACAGGGACAAGACAATCAGAAGGGTTATCGCCATCCGTCAGATGACGGCCCGCCGCCTCTCACTCTCAGAACTCAAGCCGGAGCTGAACTGAGTGAGCATGAAAGGAATTAAACGATGAAAAATGCAAAAAACATGAAAAAGCGCGGAGTAGTGGTTGTTGCAAAGAAACGGACGATGGATTATGAAAAATCGCTTTCTTTCATTGTTAAAAAGTTTGAAGAAAACCGGCATAAATCTCTCACAGCGGTAAATAAATTATTGATTGAACTTTATCAGTTTATCGGCGAAACCATTGTGAATCTTCAGGAGAAAAGCAAATGGGGCGGCGCTGTGGTTGAAAAATTATCCCGGGATTTAAGGATGAAATATCCCGAACAGAGCGGTTTTTCGGTTCAGAATTTATGGTATATGAAAAAATTCTATTCCATTTACAGGGATAAGCCAATTCTCCAGACACTGTCTGGAGAAATTAGCTGGACAAATAATGTGATTATTCTGGATAAAACAAAAACCATGGAAGAAAAAGAATTTTATCTGAAAATGTCTATAAAAGAACGATGGTCTTTTCGCGAACTTCGACGTCAGATTGATTCCGCTTATTTTGAAAGATTCATTTTATCGCAAAAGCCGGACAAATTGATGAAAATAGAGCAGGATAAGCTTGCCATTCCCTTGGATGATATCCATCGTCATTTGAAAGAAGATTTGAGAAGGGACTGTTCCCATTTTGTTAATGCTGTCATTTCGACCCCTTCGACTTCGCTCAGGGCAGGCTCCAGGAGAAATCTTATGCAGGGAGAGAGTGTGGAGGAGGGCAAACTGAATGTCTGATTTAGTGCCGGTTGAAATTATAGCGAGCAAAATTTTTCTCATAAGAGAGCAAAAAATAATGCTCAGTTTGGATTTAGCATTGCTATACGATGTTGAAGTTAGAGCATTGGTGCAGGCCGTTAAACGTAATATAAAGAGATTTCCAGAAGATTTTATGTTTCAATTAACCAATGATGAGTGGAAAACTC
>Ga0210017_1001149_pt1 | contig 23103 bp, 24 predicted proteins | sample CryGeyCG2014_020_FD_183966 | JGI IMG/M metagenome (GOLD analysis project Ga0210017, IMG submission 183966) | Groundwater microbial communities from aquifer - Crystal Geyser CG08_land_8/20/14_0.20 (SPAdes) (version 2) | ecosystem: Environmental > Aquatic > Deep subsurface > Groundwater | place... | reverse complement strand
TCTTGCAACTATTTTTGCTCAGGGAGTCACTCAAGTATTTTCGCTCATCATAAACATCATTAAAAGATATTATCAAAAAATAAGTCAGTTTAAGGCTATCATCTTTGGCTTAATCGGTGCCTATTTTATAAACCTTGGTGGAAATCTTCACACAATCTATCTTTTTACAAAAGGCTATCCAAATGAATCTCCAATTCCTTTTTGGAAAATTTTTTCCTGGTTTAACCCAACTATTTACTGGTATCCAAATGCCACCCGCTTTATTCCCTTCACTATCCACGAATTTCCTTCATATTCATACGTCGTTGCTGATCTCCACGGTCACGTATTTGATATACCGTTTGTATTATTAACATTGGCCATATTGTTTGTAATGTTTACCGAAAAATTACGTACAGACGCAAAATTTTGCGTCTCTACAACCTTTTTCCTCGGCTTTATGTCTGCTGTTCACTATATGACCAACGCCTTTGACGGCCCTATATATATTCTATTAACACTTATCATCTTCTTTTTTATGTTTGGTATTTCAGTTAAATTCTTAATTAATACGGTAACTTTGATAGTTTCATTTATCTTTTTTTCCCTCCCTTTTTCCTGGTTTTTTAAACCTTTTGTATCAGGAATCGGAGTTAATTGCTCTCCTAAATTTTTGACTGATATTGGTAAAATCGGCCCCTTTTTATTTGAAACCGGCAACTGCCAGATTTCACCTTTTTATATGCTATTTGTCCTCTGGGGATTTTTCTGGATTTCATTTTTGATATTTATATTTGTAGTTTTTAAAAAAAATAAACAAAACAATCGACCTACCCACTACCAACTACCCACTACAACCTTATTTATTCTTATTCTCTTTCTGTTTGGAATATTTTTAACAATCATCCCTGAATTTTTTTACATCAAAGATATTTACCCCCAACATTTTCGTGCCAATACGATGTTCAAACTCGGTTATCAAGCTTTTAGTATGATGGGGATTGCATCAATTATTACCTTTTTTTTAATTAAGCACCAACATAATAATAAAAAGTTACCAATTACCAATTACCTATTAACAATCATATTTATTTTCTTTCTCTTTTTCCCCTCTATCTATCCATATTTTTCGGTTCCGTCTTATTATGGTCAGTTAAATCGTCCTGTGCAATTAGATGGACAAGTTTGGCTAAAAGATAATAATATAGAAGATAATGAAATTATTGATTATTTAAACAAAAACGAACGAGGACAACCTGTTATTTTAGAGGCGCAAGGTGATTCTTACACTGATTATGAAAGAATCTCTGCCTTTACAGGACTACCAACAGTCGCCGGCTGGTGGGTCCATGAGTGGCTATGGAGAGGTTCGTCAGATATCGTGGGAAAAAGAATACCAGAAATTCAAAAAATGTATGAAGATGACATATATGATGAATTTGAGGATACTTACACAGTATTGCCAGGTGATTATTTAATTAAGATTGCTGAAAGAATTAGGTTTAGTGACTGGAAAGATTTATATAAATTAAATAATAGTGTTATTAATAATCCAAGCTTAATATATCCGAATCAAATATTGACAATTTCTAAAAGTAAAAGAGTAAATAATAATAAATTAGAAGAACTTAAGAAGTTTATTAGTAAATACCAAATAAAATATGTGGTAATCGCAAGGTTAGAACGCCAAAAATACCCTAATTTGAATGAGGAAAAATGGGATAAAATCGGCAGATTAATCTTTAAGTCTTCTGATGGTTTTGGGGCTCTGTATCAAGTAAATCAATAAACGCAAAAGCCCGCCGTGGCGGGCTTGACAAACCAAATTTTTTTTGCTATCTTTGTCTCGAGCATTACTATACGTCGTTGCCTTAATATACGAGCGGTAGTGATGCTCTTTTTCTTCGTCCGCCGTAGCTTTATGCGAAGGCGGATTAGCTTAAATTCACAGATGATAAAGTGTCACCGGTATTCTTAAATTCTTCTTCGCTAATTTCTTGAATTGATCTGCCACAAAAGCGATTAAATCATTCTTCTTCTGATATTTAGTTTTAAATATGGCTGACTTATTCATAACCCTTATGATAAAGAAAGTAATATTGTTTGTCAAGTCCTATAGCAAAATACTCTTCATTTATAAGACGTCTTATAGTATTTATATCACAGTTTATATTGTTGTATCAATACAATAAAAGTTATCCAGAGTCTGTGGATAACTTATTTTAATCATTGGTTATTACTAAGCTGTATAATATAATTGTCTAAAATTACCTTATCTATTATGAATTTTTCCGTCTTAACATATAACACACTATTTAATAAAGCTTTTTTACAACTGAAAACAATCATCGATAAGAACCATCCGGATATTCTTTGTCTCCAGGAAGTTGATATTTCACCGGATAATTTAAAAAATCTAAATAAATATGGCTACCAACTGGCAGATTATTCTGGTACGTTTATTAAATTTGGTAGAGCTTTTGGCGTAGCAACCTATTATAACCCACAAAAGTTTAAATTTATAAATTCAAATTCATTAAAGATTTCTTCTAATTTATCGGAGCTTTTTTATACTATTCCCCAGTTTATCCTTGGCATTAATAAACTCAAGACCGTTCTCCAAACTGATTTTATCAGTAAGGTGAATAATAAAAAAATCGTCATCTGTAATTCTCATCTGATTGTCATCGCGTCCAATAAGGTGAGGGTAAATCATATTGATGAAGCGTTAACTTCTCTAAATATCAGCAATAAAATACCACTTATTATCGTTGGAGACTTTAATTATCTACCTTATCAGAGAAAAAGATTAGATAATATTATGGCTAAATTTAATCTAAAAGAAGCCACAAAAAATATTATGCAGACAGTCGATTTTTCTTCTAATGGAAAAAAAGAAGACTTCTCCTTTTTGCAAGGATTTTTAATAAGAAGGATTAATCATTTTTTCGGAAATCAGATGAAAAATGATTATATTTACTATCGAGGTGTTAGACTATCTAAGACTGACAGGATCGAAGTCCGCTTCTCCGATCACTATCCTGTAATTTCAAACTTCAAAATTTAATTTTTGTCAATTTTATAAATAATTTTTTTATTTTATTTAGATAATTTTTTAATTTGACATCAATCATTTTTGTTTTAATTTCTTTAAAATATTGTCCGCCCATTTGAGCTTGATAACCTAATTTTTTATTTGTTATCTCGCCTAAAAGAATAGTATAGAAACTTGCTATTCCGTATTTTAAGAATATATTTACATAGCCGTCTTTTTTAACCCTTCTAAATGACCATTTTACTAATTTTTTTGGGATAATATGCAATTTTATTCCTGCATTTTGAATTCTTATACTCAAATCATGATCTTCACTAATAGTAGTTTTTTCATTGAATCCTTTCAATTTAATAAAAATGTTCCTTAAAATAACAAAATTATATCCTGGAGCCATTTGTTTATTGATTAACTTTAAAATTTCAAGACCGTAATTAGCTATCTGAGCCAAAATTAAATTAAAACTATCATTATCATCTGGTAACTGGTAAGTAGTCAAAAAAGGATATGAATACTTGTCTATATATTTTTTTAAATCAGAAAGATAATTCTTTTTTATTCTTGAGTCTGCATCTAAAAAAACTAGGTATTCACCTGTGCTATTTTTAGCACCTAAATTTCTCTGATAACATAAGTTTCTTTTCTGACTAATTACTGCTTTTATCAGATATTTATTTTTATATTTCATTGCTACATCTATTGTTCTATCTTCTGATTTTCCATCGACTATGATAATTTCAAAATTCTTTTCTTTCTGCTTAGTCAGGTCATCGAGTAAATTAGGTAGGTATTTTTCCTCATTTAAGGTAGGAATGATAACTGAAAAAAAAGGCTTCATATAGTATGTATTATAACATTTGGTAAAATTGGATATGAAAGTATCCGTCGTTATACCTGTCTATAATGAAGAAAAAAGAATTAAGGTCTGCCTTGATTCTTTGATGGCTCAGACGGAAAAACCTGATGAAATTATTGTTGTTGATAATAATTGTACTGATAAAACCATTAAGATTGTTAAAAGATATTCTGAAGTAATAGTCGTCGTAGAAAAAAAACAAGGTATGACACCTGCCAGAAATGCCGGATTGAATTATTCTAAAAATGAAATTATTATCAAATGTGATGCTGATAGTCTACTGCCTTTTAATTTTATTAAAAATATAAAAAATAATTTTAATCAAAACCCATCGATAATTGGAATATCTATGCCAATTATTTTTGGCGATTTGAAAATATTAGGTTCATCGACATTACCTTTTTATTTTTACACGTTTATTGCAAGATTAATAGTTGGATTTTATTTTTTTATTGGTCCAGGTTATGCTCTAAAAAGAACAGCTTGGGACAAAGTAAAAAATGAAATATGTCTTAATGATGAAAAGGTTCATGAAGATATTGACCTTAGTCTACATCTGAAAAAATATGGAAAAATATATCATGACCAAAAAACAATCGTTACCTCTTCTGCGCGAAGGATGATTAATAATCCGTTATCTTTTTTCGGAGAATATATCCATCGATTTTTTAAGATGTATTGGAGTCATCGCCATATTTATGAACGGACCATACTTTGAAGTTCTTCGAGTGTAGTCACTTCTCCCGATTTTTTATCATCGCGGAATCGTTCCAATCTTGGAAAACGCAAAGCCAAATCTGCCGTGTGAGTAGGTGATTTTGTGATCTCATCGGCTTTTATTTCGACAACTATTTTTGGCATAATCCAAACATCGCACTCTGCTTGCTTATCAACTAAATAATTTTTTGGCTTTTCCTTAATCCTTAGCTCATTACTCATCACCCATAACTTTTTCCACTCTTTGTCTGTCAATCCTGTCCCGATTTTAGCAACTGTCACAAATTTATCTTTTTTCTCATCTAAGACCCCGACCAAAAATGCTCCCATTCCAAAATCAGCCCTTTTTCCTTTTCCAAAATCATAACCCATCACTAAACAATCGATTGTATCGTTAATCCTTGAGGAATAACTTCTTTTATACTTGATCCAGTTCCATCCCCGGGCTCCAGGTTGATACACCCCGTCAATTTTTTTAGCGATCACTCCTTCTAATTTTTTTGAAATTGCACTTTCAAAAATTTCTTCTAACCTTTTTTCCTTATCTACCTCTTCTTGATTATCAACAACTATAATTTGCTTACTGATATCCTTATTTTTTATTGTCACTTTTTCAAGTGCGTTTCTTCTTTCAAAAAAAGGTTCCTTAATAAAATTTTTTCCATTCAAATATAAAAGTTCGAAAGCAAAAAGTTTTAATGGCACTTCAATTGCCTTTGCTCCAATATCATATTTTCGCTTTCTCTGCACTGTTTCTTGAAATGGAAGGAATTCCCCTGTCTTTGGATTATAACCGATCGCCTCCCCTTCGATTATTAATTCATCGGCTTTGACTTCCCTCTTTACCCCCTCAACAATGTCAGGATACATAAAAGTCACATCCTCAAGGCTTCGTGAAAACAATCTGACCTTTGGGAGGCTCTTTACAGGGTCTGACCCTCGTCGAGGGTCAGACCCTAGGTAATGCACCTGCAGTCTAAACCCATCAAATTTCGGCTCAACCAAACACTTTCCTATTTGCTTAATTATTTCTTTAGCCGATGACATTCGCTCTGCCTTCATCATAATAATTGGCGTAAACACTTCAGGGCCAATTTCCTTTAAACCATCGACTCCTTTTTCCTTGAGGATTTTTCCAATAAATCCTAAATCGGGACGTACGTGGTAGGCAGTTTCAATAACCGGTCGCAAACTTTTGTCTCCGGTAAGCATCCAAGAATATGCGTCCAACACTGTCATATCAGAAAATCCGAGACGGATAATGCCGGTCGGAAGGCGGACTAAATAGCGACCTGATAATGGGTCAAGTTGACGAATAAGCTGGGCTAACAAACTGGTTTTTATATCCTGGGAACCATTGCCGGTGGCAGTTGCTAATCGATAAAAGAAATCAAAAACGGTCAGAACTTCCATATCTTTTTCTTCGAAAGAGGTATATATTTTTTTGAAACTCTCAACAGTCGCTCCCAAATCGCCACTTTTTTTAAATTCTTTTTCAAAATAACTTCTGTCAATATTAAGGGCGGACATAGCCGATTTAATAATCGTTCGTTCGGCCATACCAAAATCAATTCCTTCATAAGCAGGCCCAACCCGCCCCTGAAGCAGATAAACAACCTTGGCAATTTCCTGAGAGTTTAGTTTATTAAAAAGCTCTGCAAGAATTCGAGTAATCTCAAGACGGGAGGAATTACCCTCAATTTTTTCAAAGTATCGTGATAATTCTGAAAAAAACATAAGGTAATTTTAGCTGGTCCCGCCACAGGCGGAAGAGAATTATTAATAATTCAGTAAAAGCGCGATGCTTAATTTTTTTCGACTTGGGAATCCCCCGAAGGGGGAAGGTTCCCACAGAGAAATAAAATTTAGTATCACGCTTTTAAATATTAAATCATACCATTACATATCGTGCCGACTTTGTACTTCCTATTTTCTTAATCAACCCTTTCTTTATCAAATCCTGCAAATCTCGAAGCACCGTGTCTTCCGAAACGTCAGGAAAAACATCACCAAAAGTCTGATTTTGGATATAACCAATTTCCTGGATATACTCAATCATCTTCATCTGACGTTCCGGCAAAAATATCTGCTGTCCGCCAAATTTTTCTTTTAACTTAACATCTTTTGATAATTTTAAAATTTTGGTCTTAACTTTTTCAAATTCTATCCCCGCTCCAGATGTAAAATACTCAAGCCACGAAGTCAGATCTCCCGCCGAAGCTTTTTGCAAATTCTGGTAATATGAGATGGCATCTTTATCATAATATTCTTCAAGTGAAAAAAACCGACGGATATCATACCCTCCTAAAAATAAAATTAAAGTAGCCAAAACCCGGGAAACCCTACCGTTACCATCTAAAAAAGGATGGATGCGGACTAATTCATGATGGGCAATCCCCGCCTTGAGTATTGGATGAAGCTTATCCTTATCATCACGACCTAACCAATAGACAAATTCGCGCATTAAAAATGGTACTTCAATTGGCACGGGTGGACGAAAAGTCACTTCCCCATTAGCAGAATTTTTAATTATCACTTGTTTTGTCCTATACTCACCTATCTGCTCATTGACTAAGATTTTATCGGTTAAAATACGATGAAGTTTTTTAATTATTTGCTCGGAAATTTTATCAATCTTTTTTTTAGCCTCTTCATCAATAAAATCAATCACTTTTCGATAATTAATTATTTCTTGGATATCACGAGGGCGACCAATAACATCTTTTCCTAATAAGACGTCTTTTGCATCATCCTTATGAAGATTATTTCCTTCAATATGAGTACCGTGATAGGCTGATCTGATCAACGCCTCTTCCTTAAATTGCTTTTCCCAGAGAGGTAAAAGTGGCGAATGCCTGATCACTTCCTCGGACGCTTCAATCTTGGAGATATTGTTTAAAATTTTATTTGTAATGACAAAAGTAGGATTGAACATGGAATAATTATATCACTAAATAAGTTGTAAATTAAAAGTTAGAGGTCAAAAATTACCTTTTTGACTTTTAAATTTCTGTTATAATTTTATAATGGTTTACGCATTTAATATTAATCCTACAAGTTTTCCCGCTGCTAAAATAGGCAAGGTCAGTGATATTATGAACATAGCCCTTCCTTTGGCAATGACCGGTGGAGGTTTAATTTTTTTGTTCATTCTGTTGAAGGCAGCTTTTGATATTTTGACTAATGGTGATAATCCCGATGCTTTAAAAAAAGCCTACGCCTCAATTACGACATCTGTCGTTGGTCTAATTATTGTTATTGCCAGTTTCCTCGCCATTCAATTGTTAGGAGTTATTTTAAAAACAGATATAATACCAAAATGAAACTTTTAGCAGATACTGATAAAGCCGTTCAAGAATTATTTGGAGGAATTACTCCGCCTGATTCTATGAATGTTGGTGGAGATAATCCTGTCCAAGGGCTTGGTAAACTGGTTGCATTTGGGATAAATATGTTTATTACAATCGCTGGAATATTTCTTATTATTTATCTGCTTTGGGGTGCTTTTGATTGGATTTCATCCGCCGGTGAAAAAGAAAAAATTACTAAAGCTCAAAATAAAATCACTAATGCTTTAATAGGAATTGTTTTAGTTTTTGTCGTCCTGACAGTATTTAATCTATTAGCCGGTAATCTGCTTGGGATTGTTAATCCAATCGACGGTGGCGGATTTGAAATAAAATTACCCACCCTTGGGCAATGAACAATTGAAGTCTATAGTTTATTTAATAAGAAATGGTAGAGCTGGATGTTGGGTGACCCCAGAAATGATAAAGGATTCTTTAGAATTGGAAAGTAAAAAACTACCTGCAATCTTATCAGGAATTTCACGTTTCAGTCGCGTGAGGGACGATATATGAGTAGACGTAATAGTCGAGGATGATTTAATTTCAATTAAATATAATTTCTGATTATCTTCAATCACAAGGTCAACTTCTAATCTATCTCTTGTATGCAAATAGTATAGCAATGAATCGTTAAGATGATGATATTCTCGTTTAAAAAAATCAATAACTATCATTGTTTCAAATAAAGCGCCATATTGTGGACTGGAGTCAAGAGTTTCTATATTTCTTATTCCCATAAGGTAAGCAGCAAGACCAGTATCAGTAAAATAGAGCTTTGGACGTTTAACCAAACGTTTTCCAAGGTTTTGAAAATATTGAGGTAGTAGAATTATTTGATAACTTGCAACTAATATAGAAAGCCAAGTTTTAGCGGTAGTAAAAGACACACCAATATCGCGAGCTAAAGAAGAGAGATCAAGAATCTGACCTGTACGGATTGCACATGATTTGAGAAACGCCTGAAATTGAAGTAAGTTACCAATATTTTTAAGGTCTCGAACGTCACGTTCAAGATAAGTCTTAATATATGAACTTGCCCAAGTATCATAAAAGATTGATTTATCAGTAAGAGGTTCAGGGTATCCTCCTGTAAAAATATATTTTGAAACAAGGTTTTTTTGTTGAAATAGTTGTGGTTGTGGCTGAGAAAATAAACTATGAATATCTAAAGAATGTTTTCCATTACCTTGACGCTCTGATAGAGAAAGCGGGAGAAGGGTCAATATGGCAGCACGACCTGCTAATGATTCTGTTACACCTTTCATAAGAGTAAAATTTTGAGATCCTGTAAGTAACCACTGTCCTGGAGTGCGATCATTATCAATTTTTTCTTTAATATAAGGTAGAAGTATAGGTGCATACTGAATTTCGTCGATAATAACAGGCTTATGAATATTGTCTAAAAAACCAATAGGATCTGCGATTGCACGTGATTGAACATCTGGATTTTCAAGATTAATATACTGATGAGTTGAACCAAATTCTCGACGAAGAAGTGTGGTCTTACCTGATTGACGAGGACCAGTCAGAACGATAGCGGCAAAAGCCTTAACTGTTTGATGAAGTTGATCCGTGATAGTTCGTGGATAAATCATATTTTTATATTAACCCTTTATTTTCACTTTGTCAAGTTGAAATTACCGGGTAAAAGTTTACTCTATCTTATAGATTTTACTTCCCTGAATAACATAAATAATTTCTTTATGAACCACAAAATCTGAAGCTGTTGACAGTATTTTAGAATTCACCTGTTCCTGATAGTTGCCGTTTTTCCCCATGATATAAATCGTTCCACGTTTTTTATCCCATCCATAAACTTTTTCTAAGTCTTTAGTGGTAAAAATTTTGTTTACATCAATATTATCATCTGGTAGATTAGTTTTAAAAGCATCCTGAAGACCAGAGGTAAATTTAAACATTATTGAATCACCCGCTATGTAAACCGAACCGTCGATTGAAAATGAATTTACCGAAGATAAATTAAATGATTGATCAGGCTGAAAATAAGAATTTTTGCCTCCAAACCCCAATTCTGCACTCATATACTTCCAAATCTCATTCTTTCCCTGATCCAATAAATAAATATTTCCATTAAAAACTACCAAATCAATAATCTTTCCCCACTCTTTATCATTCTCAATTACTTTTTTTGCTTTGCCATCAACCATCTGATAAACACCTGCACCTTCAACATAAAAATATTTTTTATCTTCAAACAAAGCAATTAACGAAGATTTTTTTATTTCAATAGATTGATCTTTGTCTAAAGATTTCTTGGTCAATGAAAACTCATATAATACTCCCCTACTTTTATCACTAACTAAAAGATTATCGTCGTTAAGATAAATTTTGTCTCCTTTTGCATTTTTATCATCGACTGTTAAATCAAAAAATTCTGAATATTTTTTCTCCTCCTTTTTTAGAATTTTGTTCTCACTATCAGAAATAATTTTATCTATCCCACTTAACTCATAACTCTTAACCCCTAACTCTTTCTTGATTTTATTCGCCTCATCTTTACTATCAGCAATCAAACTCAAGGCGCTCGACATATTCAAAAATGACACCTCCTCCGCCTGGCTTAATTTTTGACTGATTAACTCCTTCGTTAAATTAATTTTTTTCTGATTATTCTCACTTTTTCTTCGAATTACCCCTATCCCAACACTCCAAAAAAGTATTAATCCTAAAATAAAAACAGTTATAAATGTCAAAATTTTTTGTTGGCCAAATCTTATATAATAACTTTTTAGATTAAGGGCTGAACCTAATTTTTTTGGAACTTCAAAAAAATTATCTATTGGTTTTTCCTCTTCATCAATCTTCTTCAGTTGCAAAAATAATGCTGCCGTTCCGTGGTCATCTTTTGTAAGTAATTCCGGAGTAATCTCGTCAATAATTTTTGGAATCGGCCGATGATCAAATTTATTATTTAATCCTTCCTCTCCCCCAAGCAATCTTACAAAATTGCTAAAAGTAAAAACAAATACATCATCAATTTTGATAAATCCCGATGCGGTCTTATCGGAGTCAATAAGCAAAACTAATTTATTATTGCGACGGATATAAATCTTGCCTTGATTAATAGTTTTTAGATAAAAAATATCGCCTTTTAAATAACCGGCTGAAAAAGAAAATCCTGATGGAAGATTTTTTTCTTTAATAATATTTGAAATAAATATGTCAAACTGCTGTAAATTTTCAATTTTTAAAAGTCTGATTTTTTCTCGAATGTAGAATGTTAATTCTCGTCCAATGTCAGGAGTAATACCTGCCTCAATTTCAACTGTTAAAAATAAATTATTTTCATCAACAAAACCGGAAAAACCGTCCGGTTTTTCATTTCCTAAATAAAATCCTAATTCTTGCTTGAACATATTAAGATAAATTCAAAATAAACAATCTCCAATCCGCCAACAGGCGGACCAACTCCAATAAATACCAAAAGCCAATAATTGTTAATTGGTTAGTATTGGCGTTGGTCATTGGTTTATTAGTTATATTATAAATACTGCAAATAACACTATTATCAATATAACCAATGAGGCTGTCACTTGCAATGAAGTGACAAAAACAATCAGGTCGTTATGTTCATCTTGTAAAGTTTTATCCATTATTTTGACTTGTTTGGAAACTACTAAGGCATAAAGGTAATAAAAGATGGCAAAAAGCGAGATGATAACCTTAAAAGCAATATCTTTAAAATCCATGTTTTTTGCTTAATAATTTATTAATTATTTGAACTGCATCAGATGGATGAGGAACATCGAGAAATTCAATATTTTCTTCTGTTCCGGCTGTTTGAATAAAAATAGAACCAAAATCAAAAAATGATTCCAAATATCCACCGCTTTTTACGGTCGTGTCCTCAATTTTTCCTAATTGAGCATTGGTAATTTCTTTATATAAAATTGCATAAAAATCAATGTCAATCACCCGTTTGCTTGTTACTATCCCAACATTAAAATACCAATTTAAAATATTAAACCAAATATAACTACAGATAATAATAAAATAAAATAAGTTAATAATAAATATTTGTCCAAAGTTTAAAAAATTTGGAAGAAAAAAATTAAAAATAAAAAGAATGATAAAAAATAAAATTGAGCTTAAAAACCAACCAATTTGAGTAAAGGGATGACTTCGAAGTAGCAAATAAACTTTTTCACCTTCCTCTTGAGTATTAAATTTTGCCTGAGGATTAAGACTATAAGAATAAAATACCGAACCTTTTTTATTATTGTTTTCCATCCATTTATATTATATACTATCTATCGTCCTGGTTACTTGAGCGACTTGGTCCCACCCTTTTCCATCCCGAACAAGGTCGTGAAACGAGTCAGCGCCAATGATACTCACATCGAAAGATGAAGGGAAAGTAGGTCGTAGCCGGGACATTTTTTTTTAGGCCAAATTAGTGAACGAAGTGAACTTAGTTGGCCTAACCCGCCTTTTATCGCTCTTAGAGCCAAAGGCGAAAAGCAAGATATGGCGGGTCATTTAACTTCAAAACTAACTTGTTTAGGAATACCAAAAATGGTTTTATCTTTAATTTCTTCCCTCTTACAACTTTGTGTAATTTCCTTCAGATCAATATTTTTATCTTTAATTTTATCTTTGATCATGTTGTTATTGATTAGATCATCAATACTCAAGAATCCTAAATAATTTTCCGCCATATTAACATAATTAGACAAGCCACATTTCTTTTCTCCAATTGACTTCCCTATCTCCCAAATATAGAGACAGTCACCATTTAATAAATAGTTTGTTGTTTTGTTTTTTAACAAAACCTTTTTATTTTGAATAAATAAGTTTTCACAGACGATGGGACCTACGAGGTTAAATTTAATTGCATTGGTATTTGTTGAGACGCCCAATTTTGGCGCCTCAACATTCTGGGATTGTGCAATCGTAACTGTTTTTGGCTGATTAAATTTAAAAAAAAATGAAATGACAACAATGAAAATAGGAATGATTAAGACTATCTTTGAAACGTAAGAAAAGAAAGAGTGGATTGATTCATTGTCTGTAATATGGTTTTTCATTTTTTGACTATTTTTCGAATTTTTTCGCTACGCTCGGACTATTTGCAGTTAATCTTTTTATTGATATATCTGTTGCCTTATTGTTAGCTAAACGTAAATTATTATCTGATTTCAATAGATTTTCTTTAACTTTACTTAAATGATCTATTGTCTTGTCAATTTCATCTATTGCCTTAGCAAATTGATCTGATGCAAGACTATAATTTCGTGCAAATGCGTCTTTGAATTCATTTATATTATTTTCAAAATTTGTTATGTCAATATTTTGATTTTTTAAAAATTTAATTTGTTTTTGAAGTTGAAGCGATTTCAAACTGCCCTGTCGTAAAAAGCCAATTATCGTAATGAAATGTTGTGGCCTAATAGAATACATATTTAAATATTCATGAACTGTAACTATATCATCGTAATATTCGTTATCTTTTTCAAGCAAACTAACCAATACGGCAAATTCACAATCCTTTTCTTTTCTATCCTTGTCAAGCTCTTTAAAGAAGTCTTTATTTTTGTGTTTTGTAGCTGTTTTGTCTTCCTCATTCTTCATCTCAAACATAATTGATAATATTTCGTTACCATTTTCGTCAAGCTCGCGATAAATATAATCACCTTTTGAACCGGTCGCCGAAATAGTGTTATCTTTTCCAAACTTTGCATTAGGAAAAGCAATTGATCGGATTTTATTAAATTCATTTTCACAATGTAATTCTAAAGACTCGCCAAACATCTTAGTGCTCATTTTTGAACGCATTTCCTTAAAAGAAACTAATGCTTTCTCAGCCGATCGAACTTTTTCTTCCTCTATTTCTTTTTTATTTTTTATTTCACTAATTTCAGTATCCTTTGCGCTTAATTTTTGACGAAATTCTTCTTCGATCTTTTGCTTTTCCTCCATCGCCTTAAGCTTTACGTCGGATTCAATTTGTTTCGCAATCGTTTCCATTTTAGAATTTAAAGCAATGATTTCTTGGTCTTTTTTAGAGATATCAACTTTTGACTTACTGATAATCTCTTGTTCTTTCAACTGTAATTCAAGTTGACTTTCACGCTTCATAGCTTCTTTTTCCTTTTTCAGCTCTTCATTAAATTTATCCATCTTAATAGAATTCACAACATTACGAATTGTTGATTTATCAATATCAATCTCATGAATTGACTTCAGATCAATCAAGTCACCTTTATGGCCGTCCTCCTGTAGAACGAGAGTGTTTTCGTCTTGTATTGATATTTTAATAGTTTTCATAATTTATATTTTATTTCTTACCGCATAGGCAAAATTATAAAAATATTTCTGCCAAAGAGGGTCGCTTGATTTAAAAACATTATCACCGTAAAAATAATCACTAATTGCTTCATAAACTCTGGTTAACTCTCTCAATCTTAACTGATTTTTTTTATTGATTCACCCTCTACTGTTCGACTTTTATTTCCTGCCGATGGCCTAATATTAATCATCGAATCAAATTCAATAAAATTTTCTTTTTCTTCCGGATAAATGTTAACCCCCAAAGGTTTTTTTGCTCTGATCCATTTTTAATAAGAAGAGCTTCCTCATCAGCATGTAGCTCACCATCAACAACTATTATTTTTTTATCAATATCGATGACTACCTTAACCAAGTTTCCAAACATATTCTTTGCCATTTCGTCAATTTCCTTTAAAGTAATTTTTTTAGTAACTATTTTCATAAGAACATTATACAACTCAGAAAGGGGTATTTTTTTGGTAAAATATGAAAGCAATGGGGAGTGGTGTAACGGTAACACGCCTGCCTTTGGAGCAGCGCGACTCAAGGTCCGAATCCTTGCTCCCCAACAAAGAAATGGTAAAAAAATTTTAATTTGTTTATAATATGTTACTTTTTATTCAATCTTTCATTTTTTTAATCTTTATTACTGTTTTATTCATTTGCATCAGGTTAATACCTGGAATAAACTCTACATCATTGATAGCAACTAGCGAAGGTGTTGGTTGGCTTTATTCTGAAATAGGTCTTATATTTGGTGTTTTTGCTGCTTTTACAATCCAATCTCAGGCGAAAAAGTGGGACGATCTTATCAGCTCCATACGTAAAGAAGTAATAAATCTACATCGACTTTTTTGGCTTTCCAATCACCTACCATCAGATGTGGGAAAAAGACTACAACTCGGTATTCAGGAATATCTCGGTTTAGTAATGAATGAAGGATGGAAAAACATTGATACAGGCTATCGTTCTTCAACCTTAGAAAATTCTATTCACTTTTTACAAGAAGTCGTTTTTGATCTTCCTAAAACTTCTCCTGAATATTCTTCCACTGCAATCACGATAATTAAAGAAATCTTTGAAAGTCGAGAGGAAAGAATATTCCAAAGCTCAAAAAGAACATCGCTTCTTCTTAAGGCTACTATTTACACGGGAGCGATAATGATGATTATACTTTCATATTTTATTGGAGTAAGTAATTTTTGGATTGATTATATATTTACCGGAAGTATTGCTTTCCTTACAACTCTTATTATTATGGTAATTGAAGATCTTGAACATCCATATCGTCCAGGTCACTGGCACGTAACACAAGAGTCTTATCAAACATTACTCGGTGAGGTGTCAAAAAATAATTTATATAAAAAATAATTTAGATAAAACATATATTTATGATTGCAACTGCATTAATTTCTTTTAGAGAATTTTTAGAGGCCTTCTTGATAATAGGTGTTTTTCTGGGTATTTCAAGAAAACTTAATTTAAAAAAAGAGTCCGAAATTAGCCTGGCTTCAATAATTGGATTGTTAACTTCACTCCTGATGGCAACGGGTACTTATTTTTATGGTAATCAAGTTCGAGGTATTTTGACCGAAAAAAATACTGAACTGCTTGAGAGCTATTTAATGATATTTTCCGGAATATTTATTACTTACGTAATCTTTTCACTTCATGAAGTTATTAACAAAAGTCGCACCGGGACTTTGATCAAACTTAAACAAAAACTAAACAAAAAAGTCTTTGATTTTTCCTTATTTTCAATGATCGTTTTTTTGATTCTTAGGGAAGGATTTGAAATCGCATTGTTTACAGCCAGCACTTCTCTCTTTTCCGTCTTCATCCAAAATTTTATCGGCCTGATGTTAGGATTTTTTGTCGCCTCAATCCTTGGATTAATGACGTTTTTTGCCTATATTAAATTTTCTATCAGCAAAATATTCAGATTTACTGAATATATGATAATCGTTCTCGGGGCCGCCTTAATTCAAAACGGTATAACAGAATTATTAGAGCATAATTTTGATATTAATTTATCAAAGATATTGTCTATTCCTCTTAATTTTTTGCCACATAAAAGCACAGTTATTGGTCATATGTTAAAAAGTTTTTTGGGAATAAGTCGTGAATTCAGTTTTTCAAAATTGGCAATTATGGGAGTGTATTTTTTAATAGTATATTTATTGTTCCTGAAAAAGAAAAGGTCGCAAATAAATATAAATCCTAAATAATAATTACATTTGTTTTTCTATTACAACAGTTTTAATATTGACAAACTCTTTGAGTCCGTATGAAGACAGTTCCCGGCCATAACCTGAATTTTTAGAACCTCCAAAAGGCAAGCGAATATTTGAAGTCACTTTATTATTAATAAATACTGAGCCTGATTCTAACTCTTCTATAAATAATTGAGCTCTTTTTTTATTATTTGTCCAGACTGATGCTCCCAGTCCAAACTTCGTATCATTGGCAATTTTAATTGTCTCAGCATCATCTTCGACAATAAAGATTGTAGCCACCGGTCCGAAAGCCTCTTCAAAATAGAGTGGCATTTTTTTAGTCACATCGGCAATAATTGTTGGCGGGTAAAAATATCCTTTCTTAGCAATTCTCTTTCCTCCTGTAATTATTTTTGCTCCCATTTTCACCGAACTGTTAACCTGATCTTCAATTGTCTCTAAAATTTTTTTACCAGAAAGTGGTCCTATTTTATTTTCTATTTCCTTAAAATTTTTTGTTAATTCCCGGATAAACTCATTAGCTATTTTTTTTTGAATAATAAAACGTTTAGCGGAAATACAGACTTGACCGCTGACACTAAGTCTTGCCGAAGTGGCAACCAAGGAAGCCTTTTTAATATCGGCGTCGTCGAGAACTATAAATGGATCGCTCCCGCCTAATTCTAAAATTGATTTTTTAATCGAAGCTCCTGCAAGCGAAGCGACTGCCGATCCGGCTTTTTCACTTCCCGTAAGAGTTACTCCACGGACATAATTACTTTTGATCACTATCTCACTCATTGAGGAATCGATTAATAGATTCTGAAAAACCCCTTTGGGAAAACCTGCCTCAATAAATATTTTTTCAATCAATTGAGAAGTCTGGGGTACATTTGACGCAAGTTTAAGTAACATCGTATTGCCAACCATAAGAGCCGGAACAGCCGCCCGAAACACTTGCCAGAAAGGATAGTTCCACGGCATAATCGAAAATATAACCCCTAAAGGTTCAAAACGGATATAGGATTCTTCGGCTTCAGTTTTGATTATTTCTTTTTTTAAAATCGCCTCTGCACTACCGGCAAGAAATTCACACAAAGTTGCGCATTTCTCTACTTCAGCCGTGCTCTCTTCAATATTTTTTCCCATCTCCATTGTTATCATTTTGGCGAATTTTTGCTTATGGAGAAGTAATATTTTTCCGACTTTTTTCATCAAAACCTTTTTTTCTGAAAAAGGAACTTTCTTCCATTTTTTAAAAGCCTCATGACTCAAATTAATTTTATTTTCCAATTCATTTTCAGTCAAAATGGGGAATTCTCCAAAAATTTCTTCCGTCGCCGGATTTATTGAAAGTAATTTTTTCATATAATTTATGCTAAGCGGGACGCTTTACAAAATACAGGTTTTTTCCTTTAATTCCTTCACTAAAATTCTATAATCATCCGAATAATCAATTGGCACCTCAATCAAATGAACTCCTTTTTTATCAAAAACTTCTTTTAAATATTTTTCCAAATCTCCGCTTTTTTCAACCTGATAACCATTAGCTCCGTATGATTTGGCAAGGGCAACAAAATCAGGATTTCCAAAACTTAAGGCAAAATCATCTAAACCCATCGTCTTTTGTTTCCATTTAATCATCCCAAAAGCATTATCACGCAAAATAATAATTGTTAAGTCTAATTTTAATCTATTGGCCGTCTCTAATTCCTGAGAATTCATAAGAAAGCCCCCATCCCCACAAATGGCGATGACTTTTTTTTCCGGAAAAATAATTTTGGCGGCCATAGCTGATGGTAAACCTGCCCCCATCGAAGCTAGGGCATTATCTAAAAGTAAAGTATTTTGTTTTAAAGTATGATAATTTCTTGCAAACCAGATTTTATACATTCCATTGTCTAAAGTGACTATGTCTTCTTCGGCCATATTTTGTCTTATGACTTTAACAATTTGTTGCGGGGAATATGGAAAACGTTCTCTCTTTGTAATTGATTGAAAGTGAGCATTTAAATATTTCTGCATTTTATAAAAATAGGAAAAATCCCAGTCTGACTTTTTACTAATCAGATTGCCAATCTGTCGAATTGTGTTGGCAATATCTCCGACCACTTCATGCTGAGGAAAATAAATCTGATCAACAATAGCCGGAAAAAAATTAATATGGATCACTTCTCTTCTATCACTTTCATCCATTATAAACGGTGGTTTTTCAATCGTATCATGACCAACATTAATAATTAAATCTGATTTGTTTATTGCACAGTGAATATAATCATTTTCAGAAAGTGCCGCTGTCCCTAAATATTGAAGATGCTTTTCGGTGACCACTCCTTTCCCCATTTGAGTCGTAAAAAAAGGAATGCCTGTTTTTTCAATAAAATCAGTTAAAACTCGCGAAGTCCTTTTCCGATTGGCTCCGGCTCCGATTAAGACTAAAGGACGCTCTGCCTTCTCTATCATTTCAACCGCTTTTTTTATTGATTTTTCCTCAGCGACCGGACGTCGGGTATGATGGTTAATCATTGGAACTCCGGTGGCTATTTCCTCAGCGACGTCTTCTGGAAGTTCTAAATGGACAGCCCCGGGTCGCTCTAATTTTGCAACCCGAAATGCCTCTCTCACTATCATTGGGATCATCTCACCATTAATAATCTGCTTAGTTAACTTGGTGATTGGACGAAACATCTCAACAGTATTGATAATCTGGAAATTACCTTGTTTGCTTTTTTTTATCGGTTTTTGACCGGTAATAAATAAAGCTGGCATTCCCCCAAGTTGAGCATAAGCAGCGCTTGTCACTAAGTTAGTTGCACCTGGTCCCAAAGTGGACAAACAAACACCTGGAATTCCGGTTAATCTACCGATGGTGGCAGCAATAAAACCAGCCGCCTGTTCATGCCTGGTGACTACAAATTTAATTGAAGAATTTTTTATTGCCTGAAGCAGTTGTAAATTTTCCTCACCAGGAACGCCAAAAATATATTTAACCCCCTCACTCTCTAAACATTTTACCAATAACTGTGCGCTATTCATTTGGCTTATATCTTAATATCTTTTAATATTATTTACAATTAGAAAATTTATAAAAAAAATAAAATTTATTGACTACATTGTAACGCTATAACTTAGCACTCATTAATCTTCTTTTTGCCATTTTGATTCTTAAGGTTGAGGATATATTCCAATGAAATAAAAAGCGGAAAATACTTTTTTTAAATTTATCTTGAGCGGTAATAACTCCTCTTGGATTATCAACCAAATTTATTGAATATTTATCGGCCATATATTCTGTTGTCCACCTGATTAAATAGATAGAGACAATACTCAACAGTATTGCGTAGAGTGGTATAAAAAATAAATTAATTTTGTTTTTTTGAATTAGATAAATTCCTACACTCAAAATAATCATTTCTATAAAAAAAGATTGAAGATTATGCCATAAAACGCAGTGTCCGGCTTCATGGAGAATAACCCATTCAAGTTCATCTTTATTAAAAGACTTATAAAGACCAGTTGAAAGAATCATTTTCGGCCAAAAAGGTAATCCTGCCATCATCCCATACATTTTTTTGTCATGAAATAAAGTTACGTCAAACAAATTTAATCCAGTTTTCTTCTTGACAACATTTTTTATCCATTCATCCTTAATTGTACTTGTCTTTATCTTTGGTCCAACAAACAAACTTGAAAAACTAATGATTTGAAACCAATTAACAATGACAAGAAAAAGTATTATAAAAATGATTATGTTAATCATTTAAAATAAAATCAATAATTTTTTCCAACCCTCTACAGCCAAGACATTCTTTGCAACTTCATTACCGAGTCCAAGAATAATAATTACGCGATTATTTAAATTCATTTAAATTATTATATATATTTTTGTTCTTATAAATATCATATTTAAAACGTTACATTCTTTTCACGGCCGTTGCAAAGAATGTAAAATTATTTTTCAGTTCCTTTAATTTTTTGGGTTGGATTAAATTGAACATTTTGTGCCGTTACGTTACCATCGGTATTTTTTGAACCAAAAACAGATACGTTTTCCCAAACTTTTAGTTCAGATTTATTATCTGTTTGCACTTTGTTAATGACTGTTTTCGCGTTTATTAAAACTATTTTACTACTGAGTCTTGTCCAATGCAAGATGAGCATGAAATGTATTACACCCATTTGATAATGTCATAGTTAACCACGTGAAAATGTCATACCCTTAAAGGTTGGGAAAAGGTAGGATAAGTCAGAACACTTATCAATTATCTATTCACCCAATATGAGGCCAAGAATTATGACAACGATTGAACGGTTACGTTTAACAGTTATTGAAGAGTTGGTGGACGGTCGTATTAACGGTACAACCGCTGCCAATAAATTAAATTTATCAGTACGGCAGATTAAAAGATTAAAACGGACTTTTAAAGAAAAAGGCCATGATGGATTAATTCATGGTTCCCGAGGAAAGACCGGAAACAGAAAAATTGATAATAATTTAGAAAACAATATTGTGAAAATTATTAATGACAAATATCCAGATTTTGGACCGTTACTGGCACATGAGAAATTACAAGAATTTCATCAAATTAAATTAGGTCGTGAAACCATAAGAGCTATTATGATTAGAAACAATATTTGGAAATTAAAAAAGAGAAAAAGAAGTGAATATTTTAGCTGGAGAGAAAGACGATCTTCTTATGGACAGCTTCAACAGTTTGACGGGAGCTATCACAACTGGTTTGAGGGAAGAAACCCCTTACTTCCTGAGGTCTGTTTACTTGCCTCAATTGATGACGCCACGGGAAAGATTACAGGTGCCAAATTTGGTACTAATGAATCGACTGTGGCAGTGTTTAAATTCTGGTGGGAGTACATAGAGCTAAACGGAATACCGTCTGAAATCTATCTCGATAAATTTTCTACCTACAAGATTAATCATCCGGCGGCTGTTGATAATGCCGAACTTATGACTCAATTTAAACGAGCTATGAAAGAACTTGGAACAAACTTGATTTTAGCTAATTCTGCCCAGGCAAAGGGTAGAGTTGAACGACTAAACGGGACTCTACAAGACAGGTTGGTTAAAGAAATGAGGCTTGCTGGTATAAGTACAATCGAAACTGCTAACATATTTTTAAAAGAAACATTCATTCCATTTTTTAACTCTCGATTTGCTGTTGTCCCAAAATCGGGGAGCAACTGTCATCGGACACTGGATATTGGAACCAGGTCAAAACTCGACGGAATCTTTTCTAAACATTACGTTCGGGGAATTAACAATGACTTTACTGTCCAATACAATACTAAGTGGTATCAACTTAAAGAAATCCAACCAACAACAATATTCAAAACAGAGAAAGTAATGATTGAAGAAAGATTAGATGACACGATTAAAATCAAATACAAAAACCATTATCTTAATTTTTTCTTATTGCCGGATAAGCCATTAAAAGTTAATTCATCGCCCATCGTTTTAACAGAACACAAATCAAACTGGATACCGCCAGTTAATCACCCTTGGAGACAGTTTAGATACAGTCAGAGAGATCTTGTAGGACAAATTAAAGATGTATCAAACTATATCAGCAGTTAAAAAGTTAATTATTATAGGGTATGACATTTTCAGTTGGGTTTGACACTAATGTGTCAAGGGGTAAAGTAGAACAAAGTTCTCTTTACTCCGCACCCGCCTTAAATCGCTCCTTGAGCCGGAATAAAAACATACTAAGGCGAAAGGTAAGATTAGGCGGGAAGAGATAAAAGTAATTTCAAAAAAGTGCGAGGAGGTAAGGTTGTGTGGGGTCAAGGGGATTTTTTTATTTGCTATAATTTTAATAAATATGCTTAACCTCGGAGCACATCAGTCTATTTCCGGAGGATACAGTGAAGCTTTGAAACGGATTAAAAATATCGGTGGAAATTGTTTACAGATTTTTTCTTCTTCACCCCGCGGTTGGAACTTCGCAAAACCCACAGAGGATGAAATTAAGCAATTCTTAATTCTGAATTCTAAATTCTCAATTCAACCTATTTACTTTCATGCAACATATCTCATTAACCTTGCTGATGATGGTCGCATCGGACATATGTCAAAAATGTCTTTAATTTCTGAGATGAATCTTGCCCCAAAACTTGGTATCAAAGGCTCAATCATTCATCTTGGATCTTATAAAGATAAAAAAACGATTGATAATTTACAATTATTCAATGATAATCCCAAATATAAAACCTTAATCGAAAACATCAAAGAAGTTCTTCAGAAAACTCCAAAAGAATCTCTTTTTATAATTGAAAATGCAGGTAATAGAAAAATCGGGCAAACACTGGAAGAAATTTCTCAGATCGTCAAAGACGTTAATAACCCGCGGGTAAGAATTTGCCTTGACACATGCCATCTATTTTCCAATGGCTATAAATTTGATACTAATAGTGAGCTTGATTCCTTTCTTGACAAACTTGATAGCCTTGATTTGCTTGATAAACTTGATGTTTGGCATCTGAACGACAGTCGTGACGAATTTGATAGCGGTCATGACCGCCATGGGAATATTGGAGAAGGGAAAATGAATATTGATGAATTTAAGATTTTACTAAATCACCCAAAAATAAAAGACTTCCCTTTCATTATAGAAACTCCGGGTTTTG
>Ga0210017_1001148_pt1 | contig 23125 bp, 18 predicted proteins | sample CryGeyCG2014_020_FD_183966 | JGI IMG/M metagenome (GOLD analysis project Ga0210017, IMG submission 183966) | Groundwater microbial communities from aquifer - Crystal Geyser CG08_land_8/20/14_0.20 (SPAdes) (version 2) | ecosystem: Environmental > Aquatic > Deep subsurface > Groundwater | place... | reverse complement strand
AGGGATTAGTTAATTTTTTAGAAAAGGGTGATATTGTAATTGATGGAGGAAATTCTTATTTTCGCGATTCAATTAAAAGATACGAAAAATTATCTAAAAAAGGTGTTGAATTTATTGACGTCGGCGTTTCCGGGGGCCCGAGAGGAGCAAGGGAAGGCGCTTGTTTGATGATAGGCGGAAAAAAGAACTTGTTTGAAAAACTCCAGCCCCTTTTTAATGACTTGGCGGTTGAAAAAGGATTTCAATTTTTTGAAGGAGCCGGAGCCGGCCACTTTGTCAAAATGGTTCATAATGGCATTGAATATGGAATAATGCAGGCAATTGCCGAAGGATTTAATTTAATGAAAAATTCGCCTTATAAACTTGATTTGGAAAAGGTGGCTGATGTATATAATCATGGCAGTGTTATTGAATCAAGATTAATCGGTTGGTTGAAAAAAGCATTTAAAGAACGCGGTCAGGAATTAAAAGAAGTTTCCGGCGCCGTAGCCCATACCGGCGAAGGAGAGTGGACGGTGAAAACAGCCAAAAAATTAAAAGCGCCGGTTAAAATCATTGAGGAATCGTTTAAATTCAGGATTCAAAGCCAAAAAAATCCGAGTTATAGCGGTAAGATTTTATCGGCTCTCCGTGAACAATTTGGAGGACATAAAGCAACAAAGTAAAGCGGATGTGGTGAAACTGGAAAACACGCAGGTTTCAGGAACCTGTGCTGAAAGGCTTGTGGGTTCAACTCCCACCATCCGCACCATCGCTTCGCTTAAAGTAAAAAGTAAAAACTAAAAAGGAAAAACGAAAATTAAAAATCTAAAATTAATTTTTAGTTTTTCATTGTCGTTTTTAGTTTTTCATTTTTAATTTTAAATTTCCTCATGACAAAACAACTAAAACAACCAAATTTAAGAATTATTCCCTTGGGCGGCTTAGGTGAAGTTGGCCGCAATATGACGCTCCTTGAATGGCAGGAGAAAATTTTAATTATTGATATGGGTTTTAGGATGCCGGAAGAAGATATGCCGGGAGTGGATTATATAATTCCCAATATTGATTATCTAAAAAATAAAAAGGAAAAAATTTTAGGCATCGTCTTTACTCACGGCCATTATGACCATATCGGAGCAGTTCCCTATTTGCTTGAGAAAATCTCTACTCCCAACCGCCAACTTCCAATGTTTGCCTCGCCGCTAACCAAGGGGATAATCCTTAAAAGACAAGAAGATTTTTCCCGCCAAGCCAAACTAAAAATTAATCAGGTTTATGATGGCTCAAAAATCAAATTGGGGCCCTTTTTTGTTGAATTTTTTAAACAACTCCATAATATTCCCGATAACTTAGGATTATTTATTGAAACGCCGCTCGGCAATATTTTACATACTTCTGATTTCAAATTTGACCAAAATCCGGTCAATGATTTGCCAACCAATTTTGAAAAATTAAAAGAAATAAGCAAAAGAAAAATCCTATTACTTATGTCTGACTCAACCGATGCCGAAGAAGAAGGTCATTCTCTTTCCGAAAAAGAAATATCAGAAAATTTAGAGAAAATATTTAAAATCGCTCCCGGACGAATTATTGCCGCGACATTTGCTTCCCTGCTCAACAGGGTTCAGCAAATAATTTCCATTTCAGAAAAATATGGCAGAAAGGTTTGTTTGGAAGGATATTCAATGAGAACAAACGTAGAGATGTCCAAATTACTCGGCTATATTAAAGCAAAAAGAGAAACTTTCATTAAAGCAAAAGACGTCCAGAATCACCCCGATTCCAATGTCGTTATTTTGGGTACCGGAGCCCAAGGAGAAAACGAAGCGGTTTTAATGAGAATTACCATCGGAGGACATCGATTTTTGAAAATCAAAAAGGGGGACACGGTCATTTTCTCTTCTTCGGTTATCCCCGGAAACGAAAGGACGGTTCAGATTATGAAAGATGAAATTATGAGACAGGGAGCGAAAATTTTCCATTATAAAATGATGGATATCCATGCCGGCGGTCATGCGAAATCGGAAGAATTAAAAGAAATGCTCAAAATTATGCATCCTAAATTCTTCATGCCCATCCACGGTCAGTATTCAATGCTGGTCGCGCATAGCCAATTGGCAAAGGAAAAGGGGATGGAAGAAAAAAACGTGCTTGTTGCTGAAAATGGCAATATTATTAACTTGAATCAAAAAAGAATTTTTATTGAAAAAGAAAAAGTTCTCTCAAATTACGTGATGATTGATGGATTGGGGATTGGCGATGTGGGCCAAGTGGTGCTCCGCGATAGACAGATGCTTGCCGAAGATGGAATGTTTGTTGTTGTCGTTATTGTGGATAGACAAACCGGCAGGGTCAAAGGTTCTCCCGATATAATATCAAGGGGGTTTGTTTATTTAAGAGAGTCAAAGGAATTATTAAGAGATACAAGAAAGAGAGTTATCGGAATTGTTGAACGAGCCACCGGAACCGGCGGAGCTGTCAATTGGAGTTATATTAAAGATGAGATTAGAAACAAAATCGGCCAGTTTCTTTTTTCAAGAACCCAAAGGAGACCAATGGTCTTACCTGTGGTAATTGAAGTTTAAAAAATTACTATGAAAGTATTTAGCGGCGTTAGGCCAAGCGGGGAATTGCATATCGGGAATTATTTGGGAGCGATAAGACAATGGGTGGAACTTCAGGAAAAACATGAATGTGTTTTTTCTATTGTTGATTTACATGCCATCACTACTCCCTACCAACCGCAAAATTTGCAAAAAAACATTCTGGAACTAACCATTGCCCTTTTGGCTGCTGGTTTGGACCCTGAAAAATGCATCCTCTTTGTTCAGTCCGAGGTAAAGGAACATTCAGAATTGGCTTGGCTTTTGGGAACGATTACTCCTTTGGGTGACTTAAAAAGAATGACCCAATTCAAAGAAAAGGCAAAAAAACATCCGGAATATGTTAATGCCGGTTTATTTAACTACCCTCTTTTGATGATGTCCGACATCTTGCTTTATAAGGCAAATTTGGTTCCGGTCGGAAAAGACCAGAAACAGCACATTGAACTAACCCGGGAAATTGCCAAAAGATTTAACAAAACGTTTGGCGAGGTTTTTATACTGCCCAAGGCCCTGCTTTCGGAGGCGGGTCAAAAAATTATGTCTTTGCAAGAACCGAAAAAGAAAATGTCAAAAACCGATAACCCGGCTGGCTATATTGGAATTTTTGATGAGCCGGAAAAAATAAAAGAAAAGATTATGATGGCGGTTACCGATAGCGGAAAAGTTGTAAAATATGACTTAGAAAAAAAACCCGGAATTTCAAATCTTTTAACAATTTATTCTTTATTTTCCGGCAAGACGATTAAAATTTTGGAAAAAAAATTTAACGGAAAGGGTTACCAAGAGTTTAAAATGGGCCTGGCTTTGCTTTTAATAAAGTCATTAGAAAAATTCAGAAAAAAAAGAAAAGAACTTCTGACAAGAGAAGTTTATCTGAGGGAAATTTTAAATCGGGGGAAAAACCGAGCTCAAGTCATCGCTCAATCAACAATGCGAGAGGTCAAAAACAAAATGGGATTGATATAGTCCCAAGTTTTTATTTCGTCCCGAAATAAAGAACATGGAAAATAAGGTTAAATTAAAAAGAGAGCTTGGACTCTTGGCGGTTACTCTCTCCGGCATTGGCATTGTTTTGGGGGCAGGCATTTATGTTCTACTCGGAAAGGCGGCCGGCATTGCCGGAAACTCGGTTTGGCTTTCTTTTGCTTTAGCATCTTTGGCGGCTATTTTTACCGGGCTTTCTTACGCCGAACTATCTTCTATTTTTCCCAAAGCCGGAGCCGAGTATGAATACACAACTAAGGTTTTGGGCAGAAAGATGGGGTTTGTCATCGGCTGGTTGACTCTTATAAGCGGCGTCATCGGCGCAGCTGCGGTTGCTCTGGGTTTTGGCGGATATTTTAACGCCCTTTTTAATTTTCCTATAATTCCCATCGCCCTGAGTTTAATAATTGCTCTTTCGCTAATTATTTTCTACGGCACAAAAGAATCGGTTTGGTTTGTCGCAATCTGCACCTTCATAGAGACATTGGGCTTAATTTTGATAATCTTAATAGGAATTCCTTATTTAGGAAAAGTTAATTACTTTGACCTGCCTTTTGGTTTCAAAGGGGTCTTTGAAGCCGCTTCTCTTATCTTCTTTGCCTACATTGGCTTTGAGGGTATAGTAAAATTATCAGAAGAAACAAAAAACCCTGAAAAAACAATACCAAAGGGTCTCTTGCTTTCAATTTTTTTCAGCGCTTTAATTTATGTTGCGGTAGCTATTTCGGCCGTAAGTATAATTGGCTGGAAAGGACTCAGCGAATCAGAAGCGCCCCTCGCCGATATCGCCTTTATTGTTTTGGGGAAAAATGCCTTTATTTTTTTATCTTTAATCGCCCTCTTTGCTACTGCCAATACCGCGCTCCTTATCCTGTTGGGCTCATCTCGGGTGATGTACGGAATGGCTGATTCTCTTTCTCTGCCGAATAAACTCGCTTCCATCCATAATTCGCGGAGAACCCCTTGGCTTGCTATATTTTTAACTATGTTTTTATCTTTGGTTTTTGTGATTCCGGGCGACATTAGCTTCGCCGCTAAATCCACTAATTTTCTTATATTTTTAACCTTCATTGCTATCAACGCCGCGACTATTATTCTCAGATTTAAACAACCAAACCTCGCCAGGCCGTTTAAAATTCCTTTAGCCATTTTAAAAACGCCGATTTTCCCGGTTTTAGGTTTGGCTTTCTGCTTCTTTATGATTTTACAGTTGGAAAAAAACGTCTGGGCTCTGGGAATTTCTCTTACTCTTATTGGCGGACTAATTTCTTTGGCCAAGAGAATTCGTTAAAAATCAATCTTGATTGTTCAGAAATTTGAAAAATTTCTGAAAATTTATTGATTTTTAGACTTCGTTAAAAATCAATCTTGATTTTTAGACAATGATTTGATTAACTCAATTAACTCTTTTTTCTTTTCCTCAAAAATTTCTTTGGTCTTGGCTTCAATTACTAATCGCAAAACGGGCTCGGTTTGAGAGGGTCTAACCAAAAACCACCAATTTTTAAAATCTATCCTTAAACCGTCTAAGTGGTTGATTTTCCCGTTTTTATATCTTTTCTCCATTATTTCCAAAATTTTATTTTTGTTCTTTATTTCATTGAAATTAATCTCCCCGGAATGAAAATATTTTTTAAACGGCAAAATTAACTCGGATAGGTTCTTTCCGGTTGAAGAAATTATTTCTAAAATTTTCAGCAAAACAAAAATAGGCGCCTCGCAAAAATAATGCTCCTTTAAATAATAATGGCCGGAAAACTCTCCGGCAAAAAATACATCCTTTTCTCTCATTTTTTCTTTAATAAAGGTATGACCTATCCGACTAACGATTGGAGTTCCCCCGGAACCTTTTATTGTTTCCCCGACAATTTTGCTTGAACGGACGTCATAGAGAATTTTTTTACCGACTTGTTCTTTAAGAATTATTTTGGACAGCAAAGCGGTAATCAAATCGCCGGGAATTACTTCTCCTCTTTCGTCTAAAAAAATAATTCGGTCGCCATCGCCGTCAAAAGCAGCCCCTAAGTCGGCTTTTTTATTTTTAACTTCCTTTTGAAGAAGGAGTAAGTTTTTCTTAACTAAGGGGTCAGGAAAATGGTTGGGAAAATTCCCATCCAATTTTGGAAAGAGATGAGAAATTTTAAAATTTGTTTTTCTAAAAATTTCCGGAATTAAAATCCCGGCTGTGGCATTAGCGGTATCAATGACGAGATTAAAAGGTCGCATTTTTTTAAAATCAAAATTGCGAAGATTAAATTTTAGATATTCCTTTAAAATTTCCTTTTTTATTATGGTGCCGGGGCTCGTAATTGCGTTGCCGGGGCTCGTAACAAGTTTTTTTATTTCTTTTAAGCCAGTTTTTTCACTGATTGGAGCTGCTTCTTTCCTAACCATTTTAAATCCATTATATTGAGGGGGGTTATGGGAAGCTGAAATTTCAATTCCAGCGTCAAATTTAAAATAGGCGCAGGTCCAATAAAGCATCGGAGTGGTGGCAATGCCAATATCAATGACATTTCCTCCCTGCTCAAGGATTCCTTTGGTTAATGCTTTAAAAAGCGAAGGCGAAGAAAGCCGATTGTCCCGGCCAACAACAATATTCAAATTTGAACCTCCAAGAAATTTTACAAAAGCTCGGCCAATAAGCTCGGCAACTCTTTCATTTAAGTAATCGGGATAAATTCCCCGAATGTCATAAGCTCTAAAAATAGCATGCGAAAAGCGCAACCTCGCTCCGCCCTTCGGGCTCCGCTCGGGTATGCAAATGCGCCCACGCGAATTTTGGGAGTTGATTTTCATATAAAATTATTATATCACCCCGTTAGAAATTTGCTAATGGGGTTTGACCCCGTAGTGAAAATTTGACTGCCTTCGGCAATTTACCCCGCTCTTTCTAAATTATCTAAAATAGTTCTGGACTTCAAATTATCTTTCAGATTGATTTAAAGTTAAGATTTGGAAAAACCAGAAAGGGCGGGGTGTCCAAATTTCTACTACGGGGTTTGACTTTTGTTTTCTAATGGGGTATTATATTATTAATGAAACCATACGAGTTAACTTATTTAATTTCTCCCGAACTTAGCGAAGAAGAAGCAAAAAATATTCAGGAAAAAACTATCTCCCTGCTCCAAAAAGAAGGCGGGGCTTTAAATGAAATTAAATTACCAATTAAAAAAAAGTTGGCCTACCTGATAAAAAAACAAAGGGAGGCGTTTTTATGCGACTTTAATTTTTATTTAGAACCAGAAAAATTAGGGGGGTTAGAAAAAGAATTAAGAGAAGAAAAGAAAATTCTTAGATATTTAATTTTAGCCAAGCCAAAAATTAAAATTGCAAAGGTAAGAAAAAGGCCAATAAAAGTTATTTCTAAGGTTCCCGCTAAAGAAAAAAAAGTCGGATTAAAAGAGATTGAAAAAAAATTAGAAGAAATACTAAAGGAATAAATGAATCTTAATAAGGCATTTTTAATAGGTCGGCTTACTCGCGACCCCGAATCAAAAACTCTTCCTTCTGGAACGGCAATTACCACTTTTGGATTAGCCACCGAGAGATTTTTTAAGGATAAATCCGGTCAAAAACAACAGCAAACCGATTTTCACAACATTGTCTTATTTGGGCGACTGGCCGAGATTGCGTCTCAATATTTAACTAAGGGCTCTTTGGTTTTTATTGAAGGTAGAATCAGAACCACAAATTGGCAAGATGCTTCCGGTAATAAAAGATACAAAACGGAAATTATCGGGGAAAGAATACAATTAGGACCAAAATCGGCTGGTAAAACAATACCCCAAGAAAAAGAACAAGTTTTTATTTCGTCCCGAAATAAAGAAACGCCGCCCCAAGAAGAAATTTCATCCAAAGAGGAAATCCCCATTATTGAAGAGGGGGGAGAAATCAATCCAAAAGACATCCCGTTTTAAAATATGCCATGTTATTTTTGCCAACGAAATGTTCAGGTAATTGATTTCAAAGACATCGCTTTGCTCCGAAGGTTTATTTCGGGTATGGCTAAAATTAGAGCCAAAAAAAAGACCGGAGTTTGCTCCAAACATCAAAGAAAAATGGCTTTAGCCGTAAAGAGAGCGAGATTTTTAGGTTTGCTGCCCTATGTGGTTAAGTAGAGTGATTTTGATTTTTTCGTTTATTTCCGGGTTTTCTTTCAAAAATTTTTTAGCGGCCTCTAAGCCCAGACCCAATTTCATTCCTTCGTACTGAAGCCAACTGCCGGCTTTTTTTATTGTTCCCATTTTTAACCCGGTATTCAAAATATCGGCATATTTAGAAATTCCCTCATTATAGCAAATGTCAAATTCGGCGGTTTTAAAGGGAGCGGCCACTTTATTTTTAACAATTTTAGCCCTAATTCTGGAACCAATAATTTCTTCTCCGTGTTTTATCTGGGCAATTCTTCTCAAATTGATTCTCACCGAAGCGTAAAACTTTAAAGCCAGTCCTCCCGGAGTTGTTTCTGGATTGCCCCACATCACTCCAATTTTCATTCTGGTTTGATTTATAAAAATAACAACCGTTTTTGTTTTTGAAATAATTCCGGAAAGCTTTCGCAAGGCTTGACTCATTAAACGGGCCTGAAGACCGATTTGAAATTCGCCCATTTCACCGGCGATTTCAGCTTGAGGAACTAAAGCCGCCACCGAATCAACAACAATAACGTCTACCTCTCCCGACTTGACTAAGGTCTCCACAATTTGAAGGGACTGTTCGCCAGAATCGGGCTGAGAGATTAATAACTCATCAATGTTTACTCCAATTCTTTTTGAATAGTCGGGGTCTAAGGCGTGTTCTGCGTCAACAAAAACCACTGCCCCTCCTTTTTTTTGGGCCTCGGCTAAAATATGAAGAGCCAAAGTGGTTTTGCCTGACGATTCACCCCCATAAATTTCAATCACCCTGCCCCGAGGCACGCCCCCCACTCCCAAAGCGGTATCAATGGAGATGGAACCGGTTGAAATCACATCAACATCAACCGCCCTCACTTCTTTTAATTTCATAATCGCGCCCTCGCCAAACTTTTGTTTAATTTCATCAACGGCCCCTTCCAAATTCCTTAATTCTTTTTTTTCCTCTATTTTTTTCATTTTTTTTACGGTTTTCTTAAAACTTCATCGTGTTTTCCAACCCTCCTAAGAATATAAGTATCTCCGATAATTTGAAAGGTAAAACGAATATCTTTAGTTATCCTACCCTCCCAGACGTCTCTACTTCCCTGAACTTTTTTAGTTCTTAGTGAAGGATGGCGAGGATTTTTTAATAAAATAAGAAGTTGTTTGTCGCAGTGTCTTTGGGTTTCTATGGATAATTTCTCATATCCCTTATCAAAAGATTTCGTAAGAGATAATTTCATAAATAAAATTAGGCGTTTCTTTTCTTTAAGCCATTCAAATGCTTTATCAAATCTTTAGCATTATCAAAGGGTCCGCTTACACGACCAGATCTTATATCATCATCTGCCTCTCTTTCTTTTTTCTGCCATTCTTTCGTCCAAAACCAGGATTGGTCTCTTGAGATTGCTTTCTTAAAATCTAAAAGCCCCTCGTACTCTTTGCGGGGAATAATCACCAAATCGCCTTTCTCCATTAAATTTTTAGGAATAGTGATGGTAGCCATAACGATTTTATCTTATCATAGTCAAAATCTGAAAGTCAAATTCAAATAAAAGCAGGAATTAACGGGGCCAACCTATCTAACGTCTTACGGATAAAAGAAGTTGCCGAAGGCAATTTGGGCGAAGGCTTTTGTAAAAAGCCGTAACCAGATATGCCGTGTTGTGCGATGTAATGAAAAGTTTTATTTTTGCGATAGCAAAAAATATTCGCAATTTTATTTTTAATTTTTATTCGACAGCATACGCAATTTTTGTTTTTCCTTGATTGGATTTTATTTTCCTGATAGTTATTTTACCGATTTCAGATGCACTATTAACATGAGTACCGCCACAACCACAGATTGAAAATCCTGCAAAATTTACAACTCTTGCTGACTTGCCAGCGGGTGCCCAAATACCTTTTACATTAGCTTCTTCAGGGCTTAAATCTTTTCTTTCCACTTGTAAATTTTGTACAATCATCTCATCAATATTTTTTTGCAAAACAGGAATTATTTCAGCAGGATTTTCAATCGTTCCGTCATACTCAACATACGGGCCATCAGGAAAATGAAATCCTTTTGTTGCTTTTAGATTTTCTATCCCCATTTTTGAAACCGCACAATCCAAAAGATGACCTGCGGAATGAAGTTTGGCATTTAATATTCTTCTATCTTTATCAATTTTTAAATCCACTTTATCACCTTGTTTAAATTCACCAGTTTTAAATTCACCGAAATGCCAAACTGTTCCAGATTCATCCAATCTTACATCACTAACAACAAAAATATTATCTCCGGAAACTATTTCTCCTTTGTCTGCAGGTTGTCCGCCTCCTTGGGGATAGAAAATCGTTGCATCTAAAATAACCGCTTTGCCTTTTTCGTTTTCTTTGATTTCAATAAAAATTGCCTCTGACTCAAACAGATAAGTATTATCAAAATAGTTTAGTTTTGTCATAGTGTTTTAAAAATTAAAAATAAAATTGCGAATATAAATTTCTGAAAGAAATTTTAAAACTTTTCATTATTTCGCACAACTCGTTATTAGACGAAATGTTTTGTAAAACAATCTGTAAAATCTCGTAGCGGAATTTTGACGCTCAGGATGTTTCTGATTTTCCCTGAATTTCTTTAATCAAATTTTCTCTTTATTTTTGATGTTTCCTAATATCAAGCAAAATATAAGTATCATCTTCAATTAAAAAATAAAATCTGATCTTTCCATTCACCCTTGCTTGCCAGATGCCACGGGATTCGTCATATTTCTTTGCGTGCAGTGAAGGATAACGAATATCGCGAAGAAGATAATCAATTTGTTTCTCAAATTTTTTTTGTATCTTCAAGGGAAAATTTCTAAAATTCTTCTTAAAACGTTCTGAGTGAATAACTTTCATTTTCTAGATTTAAGAGATTTCATAAGATCTTTTACATTATCAAAGGGGCCAAAATATTTTCCTGCTTTGTATTCTGCTATCGCCTCATCTAAATCCTTATCAATCTGAGTATATGTTCGTTTCTTTTTTCTTCCTGCCACATGTAAAAGCCCCTCGTACTCTTTGCGGGGAATAATCACCAAATCGCCTTTCTCCATTAAATTTTTAGGAATAGTGATGGTAGCCATAACAATTTTATCTTATCATAGTCAAAATCTGAAAGTCAACCCGCATCTAACAAATGCTACTCTCTATAGACCTGTTGCATAATAACCTTTTCTACTGCAACTCGCAATTTCGGCTGGCATAGATGAAATTTCCTTCGGAAATTTCATCTTCATGATTTTTTCCTTTGGAAAAAATCACTGCATTACGGAAATTCCGACTGCGTCAGAATTTCCGTACAACAAAATGTTCAGGGCTCGTCGACTATATTTATCCATATAACCTCCTCGCCCTCCATTGTTCATTTCGGAATTTTTCAAATTCCGAAATGAAAACTTGCATTTTTCGCTCGAAATTGCTTCGTTTCGTAACGAAAAATTATTATGCAACAGGTCTTATGATATTAAAGAATAAAAAACGCCCTCAAACTTTTTTCCAATCATCTTGCTCGTCGCCGCCTCCGGCGGGATCCCGCTCCGCGGGATTTTCTTCTTGATTTTTTAACAAAATTTCCCGCGGTTTTGCTCCATCGGCTGGTCCGACAACCCCCCTTTCTTCAAGCGTATCAATCAGACGCGCTGCTCTGGCATAGCCAAGCCGCAACCTTCTTTGCAAAAGAGAAGCCGATGCCTTTCTGGCTTCAATTACCAACTTTTTTGCATCTTCGTAAAGAGGGTCTTCCTCTAAGTCCTGAAAATTTGAATTACCGATAAAGGACCGCGTCTCCGAGTCCTCGGTCAAAAGCTCGTCCTCAATTTTTGAACTTTGAACTTTGCTCTTTGCTCTTATGTATTCCACCACTTTTTTTACCTCCTTATCTGAAGTATAGGCGGCTTGAATTCTTTTCGGTTTTGCAACCTCAGTTGAAATAAAAAGAAAATCGCCCAATCCTAAAAGTTTTTCTGAACCGGCCATATCCAAAATTGTTCTGGAATCAATCTGAGAGGCAACCTGAAAAGAAATCCTTGAGGTGATGTTGGCTTTAATTAAACCGGTAATCACCTCTACCGATGGCCGTTGAGTAGCGACTACTAAATGAATTCCCACCGCTCGAGCCATTTGAGCTATTCTAACGATACTCACCTCAACCTCTTTACCCCGGGCCGCCATTAAATCGGCTAATTCGTCAATAATTAAAACAATGTAGGGAAGGGGCTCTTCGTCTTTTTCCAATATGAGCTTGTTATAACTTAAAATATCCCTTGCCTGAGCCCGGGATAAGAAATCAAATCTTCTTTCCATTTCCGAAATTAACCACTTTAAAGCATTAATAGCTCTTTGGGAGTCGCAAATTACCGGACACAAGAGATGGGGCAGTCCATTGTAGACGGGGAACTCCACTCTTTTGGGGTCAACAAGAATAAACCGCAAAATTTCAGGCCCCCCGCCAAAAGGATTTAGACCGCTTGGCGGCCGATAAAGCAAGCTTAAAATTAAGGAATTTAGAAAAATTGTATTATGGTTAACAAGTCCATTTCCAACAAAAGAATCTGAACCTGGTACATAAAAATCATAGCCAACTCCAGAGGTTCTTTCAATTTTTTCAATTTTATCCCAATAGAAATTCCTTTTTGAAATTTTCTCTAATTCTTGATATTCAGGCTCTTGAGGAATTAGTTGATAAAATTCCAAAATTTTTTCCAGGCTTTGATAACCAGGGTTTCTATATCCTGAGTTATAACTCTTTAAAGAATTAAAAGCGTATTTTGGTACTAAAATCCCTTGTTGATATTTCCATCCTCGATTAGTTAAACAGACGAAACGATTAAGATATTTTTGACCCAGTTCTCTAATCAAAGAGGAGATATGAGGGATTAAATCAACATTAGGATTTGGGGATAATTTAAGAAATTCTCTGATTTTATTGTATTTTTCTTTTCTTATAAAACCGATTTCTTGAATGAATTTTCGTGCTTCTTCACCGAAGATAGAAAGCCGATAATATTCATTGTGAGCATAATTTTTTACTTTTTTGATTGTTAGTGAAGAAACTATACCAAAATTTAAAAGCGCAAGATGGACTTGAGATGCCAGTTTTTTACTACTAATACAGAATTCTACAGAACTTTTTCCTACATAGCCATCGTTATCAAAAAGAGCTCTTAAATAGGCAATGACTATTTTCTTAGGCGCTTCTCTAATTGCCCTCGGTATTTCTTTTTGCGGCGATTTAGAAGAATTCATTCCAAGATAAAGCAGAAATTCTTTCAGATGTTTACTTCCTATAACTATATCAAAAGCCTTATTTTTTGGATTAGAGCCACTCCTCTTTTCAATAAACCGGGTAATCCCAAAAAGTTCTTTGAGGGATTTTTTATAAAGCCGAATTAGATGAGAATTGGCTTGAGTATAAACTACTCGGTGGGTTCCTCCTTTTTCTACTGAGAGTCCGCCGTCAGCAGTTAGAAACCCTAAAAATTGAGCTAGCTGAGGGGTCATCTTAGACGGAAAGGAAATTTTTCTATAATAATTACTTTTTATTTTGCTTGGTTTAAAATTAGAAAGGTCGGTTCTATTGCCAAATAAAGCCGGGCCACGGCTAATAGCTGCATAATCACTTTTTTTGATTAAAGAAGCTGCCTTCCAACCTTGCGAACCATCTTCATTCATAACCCAAAGCGGATGTTCACCTGTTGCTTCAATTTGATATCCGCGACTGGTAGATAATTTATAAAATTGACAAATTCCGTTATTATAGTTTTTACTAGTAGTTTCAATTCCATCCCTCGTGACAAGTTTAACTTTAAAATCGGTTTCGCTATTTAATGGAAGAGGACAGAGCTCTTCAAAAGTTAATATCCCCTTTTCAGTAAAAATTAGGGTGTCTGCCGCGCAAGTTTTTCCGGCCCCGGTGGAACCGGCAACAAGCAAGTGAGGCATTTTAGACAAATCGGCATATACCGGAATCCCGGAAACATCCTTTCCCAAAACCAGGGTTAGGTCAGAGCCGGCTTTTTGAAATTGCTGGTTTGAAATCAAGTCCCGAAGATGAACCTTGGCCCTCGTCTTATTGGGAATTTCAACTCCAACCAAAGAGCGGCCGGGAATTGGCGCCTCAATCCTGATGGGATGGCTTGCCAAAGATAGGGACAAATCGTTGGAAAGAGAAGTTATTTTAGACAATTTTATTCCTTCGGCCGGTTTGAGAGTATATTGAGTGACCGTCGGACCAATATTGACCTCGCACATCTCAACGGGAATATCAAAATTTTGGAGCGTCTTTTTGATGGTGGCTGAATTTATCTTAATATCGCCGCTGTTTGGAATCTCCTTTTCGCTTTCAAGCAAGTTTAGAAGCGGCGGCTGATAAAAAAATTTCTTCGTTTCACCAAGCGACTTTAACTTTAGTTCCGGCAACTCTCCCGGCAGAAGCGGTGAAGGAGAAATTTTAGGCGGGGGCTCAATTTCTTTTAATTTTAATTTTGGCTCGCCCATAATTCTTTTTACCAAGCGGCTAATTAAAGGTTTTTGAGCCCCTAATTTCTTTTCCTCTAATTTGGTTTTTTCTTCCCTAACTAAAAGACGATTGAAGTTTAATAGTTGCCAAAAAATGAGCAAACTAATAATGCTCAGGGCTAAAAATATAATTTGAGTCACCCAAAATCCAAAAAGCTTCAAAAAGAGTTTCCCGACGTAGCCGAGGTACCCTCCTTCATTAGAGCCGGGTTTTAAAATTTCTAAAGTCCCGGAAACGCCAAGGATAAGGAAGAAAGCGGCTAAGACAAATGAATAGATAAATTTCTTATATTTGCTGTATAAAAATGATAATCCGGCTAAAATAAAAATTAGGGGAAAAAGAAAAATTGCTTTTCCAACCAAGAGCAGAAAGAGCCGTATTAGTAATTTTCCCACGATTCCCGAAAGGTCAAAAAAACTAAGTCCAAAAATTATAGCCAAAAGGAACATTAAAATTCCAAAGAGTAATTTTTTTGTTTCTTCGGGCAAGGTAAAAAAAGAAATTTTCTTTCTTTGTTCAAATTCTTTAGAAGAATTTCTATTATTTTTCTTCTTAGCCACAGAGATTATTTCTTGAAGCCGGTACCAACCGGTACCAGTTTTCCGATGATGACGTTTTCTTTTAATCCAGCCAATTTATCCTCTTTCCCTTCTAGGGCCGCTTTTATCAAAACCCGCGATGTCTCTTGAAAGGAGGCGGCCGACAAAAAGGATTCGGTTGTTAAGGAAACATGGGAAACGCCAAATAAAACCTGAACGGCCTTAATTGGTTTTTTCTTTTCTTTTTTTAGTTTATGATTGGTTTCCAAAAACTTTTCTTTCTCTATAATTTCCCCGGGAGTAAAATCTGAGCCGCCGCCATCCTTAACCTTTAAGCGCGAAAACATTTGACGAACTATCATTTCAATATGCTTGTCATGAATGATTGCTCCCTGGCCGGCATATATTTTCTGGACTTCTTTGATAATATAGCGCTGAGTTAAGTCCTTGCCGGAGATTTTGAATATTTCTCTCAGGTCTAAATTTCCCTCGCAGAGAGAATTGCCTTTTTCAACTTTGTCTCCCTTTTTCACCAAAATTACTGAATTGGGAGGGATTTCGTATTCAATAATTTTTGATTTAGCGTCTGGTTTAATTTTAATAACCCTTGCAGGCGTAATTTCCAAAATTTTCCCGCTCACTGGGGAAATTTCTGCCTTTCCTCCGGGAATTCTGGCCTCAAAAATCTCTTGGACTCTCGGCAAACCAAGAGTAATATCCCCTCCTCCGGCTACGCCGCCAGTATGGAAGGTTCTCATCGTCAGCTGAGTTCCCGGCTCCCCGATCGCTTGAGCCGCGACAATTCCCACTGCCTGGCCAAGTTTAACTAATTGATTTTTTCCTAAATCCCAACCATAGCACTTTTGACAAAGACCATGAATTGATTTGCAAGAAAGGGGCGACCTTACTTTAATTTTTTCGATTTTCTCTTCAGCTATTTTTCGGGCTTTTTCCCAATCTATTAACTCTCCCTTTTTAACAATATTTTTGCCTTTTGCTATTTTACTTTTAACGTCTTCCAGCGAGACCCTGCCCACAATTTTATAAACAAAGTCCTGGCCAATCTCGGTTGCATCTTCAAGGCAAATCTCTGTTCCATTTTCATCCCTGCAATCTTCTTCTAAAATTATTGCGCTATGGGCGACATCAACCAGTCGGCGGGTCAAATAGCCGGCGGTTGACGTCCTGAGCGCGGTATCAGCCGTTCCCTTTCTCGCTCCGTGGGTGGAAATAAAGTATTCCAAAACGCTCAAGCCCTCTTTATAGGAACTTTTCACCGGAAGCTCAATAATCTCTCCTATTGGATTTATTACCAATCCCTTCATTCCGCTCATTTGAACCGACTGAGCCCAAGATCCTCCCCTGGCGCCAGCATCAACCATTGAAAAGACGGCGCCATCCGAAGGTAAGGTTGTTGGAATCAACTTTTCAATCTCTGATTTTACCTTTGTCCAAACCTCGATTATTTTTGACTTTCTTTCTTCTCTGGAAAGAAAACCTTTTTTGTAATAATTTTCAATTTGTTCAATTTCGACTTCCGCCACGGCGACAATTTTTGGTTTTTGAGGCGGCACAATTAAGTCGTCCATTCCCCATGTTGCGCCGAAAAAAGTTGAATACTCAAAACCCAAACTTTTGATCTTATCCAAAGTTTCTCCCACTTTCTCCGCTGGATATTTTTCAATGAGTTTGGCGGCTATTTTTTCCAATTTTCTAACGTCAATTTTTTCATTTTGGAATGAAAATTCATTCGGGAGGACCTGATTGAAAATAATTCTGCCCACTGATGTCTCAATGAGCTTCCCTTTTAGACGAACCTTTATTTTGTCCTGAACACCGACAACGCCAAATTCCTCGGCTAAAATTGCTTCTTCTTTGTCGGAAAAAATTTTTAGTTCTTTTTTTAAGTCCGGCTTCATTTTTGTCAGAAAATAACAACCCAAAACAATGTCTTGATAAAGGGTGGTAATCGGGGCGCCGGTAGCCGGCTTCAGCAAGTTTAAAATGGACAACATTATGTCTTTTGCTTCTCCCTGGGCTTCTTTTGAAAGCGGTAAGTGAACCGCCATCTGGTCTCCGTCAAAATCAGCATTAAAGGCCTTGCAAACTATAGGATGAATCCTGATTACTTCTCCTTCAACTAAAATGGGATAAAAGGCCTGAATGCCGAGTCGGTGCAGAGTTGGAGCCCTATTTAATAAAACCAATTTATCTTTAACTACATCTTCTAAAATAGCCCAAACCTCGTCGGTCTCTTCCTCAATCAGCCGCGAAGCTCCCCTTACATTATAAGCCAATTCTTTATTCAAAATTTTTTGGAGCACAAAAGGCTTAAACAATTCTAAAGCCATTTTTTTGGGAATTCCGCATTGGTCTAATTTTAATTCAGGACCAACCACGATAACCGACCTTCCGGAATAATCAACTCTTTTACCTAAAAGGTTTTGTCTAAAACGGCCCTGTTTCCCTTTAAGCATATCGGCCAGGGATTTTAAGAACCGTTTTCCGCCGGTCGTCGCTTGCGTTGTCACGCCCCTCCTCATTCCATTGTCAATTAGAGAATCAACTGCTTCTTGCAGCATTCTTTTTTCGTTTCTAACGATAACCTCGGGAGCATCTATTTCCAAGAGGTATTTTAGTCGGTTATTTCTATTTATAACTCGGCGATAGAGGTCGTTTAAGTCCGAAGAGGCGTAGCGGCCGCCATCTAATTGAACCATTGGTCTTAGGTCCGAAGGCAAAACGGGCAAGACCGTTAGAAACATCCATTCTGGCTTTATTCCGAGCTTTTGCATATGCCGCAAAAGACTCAATCTTCTTAAAAATTTTATTCTTTCCGCTGGAACGGTTTCTTCAAATTTCTTTTCCAACTTTTTTAGTTCTTCTTTCAAGTCAATTCTTGTAAAAATTTTCCGCAGGGTCTCGGCCCCGGACCCGGCTTCAAAAATTGTTCCATATTTAAGAGATAAATCATAATACTCAATTTCAGAGATAATTTTTAAGGGCTTGATTGATAAGACCTCTTCCCGCGCCCGAGCTCCGACTGCTTTTAGTTCTTCTAATGATTTTTTTAATTCCTTATCATTTTTGATTTTTGCTCTTTGATTTTTGATTTTTTTTTCGTATTCCTTTTCTATCTCTTCTAAAATCTTTTTCTTTTCTTCTTCTCTGACGTCGGTAATAATGTAAGCCGCAAAATAAATTACACTCTCTAACTGCTGCATTGGAATATCCAAAACCATGCCCATGCGCGAGGGCACTCCCCTCAAGAACCAAATATGGGAAACCGGGGAAGCCAATTTGATATGGCCCATTCTTTCTCTTCTCACTTCTGACCTGGTTATTTCCACTCCGCATCGGTCGCAGACAATTTCTTTATACCTGATTCCTCTATACTTCCCGCAATAACATTGATAATTCTTTTCCGGCCCAAAAATCTTTTCGCAAAACAAGCCGTCTTTCTCGGCTCTTTGTGTCCGATAGTTGATGGTTTCGGGTTTTGTTACTTCGCCATGGCTCCAACTTAAAATATCCTCTGGCGAAGCCAATTTTATACGAATTGATTCTAAATCGGCAACACGCATATTTTTAAATCCCAAATTCTAATGACCAATGACCAATTTCACCCGCCACAAGTTTTGCTTTGCAAAATTTGGGCGGGCAAGAATCCCAATTCTCTATTGTCTCGAAAACAAAAGTTTTCGAGAAACTTGAATCCCAAAATTTGGTTATTGGGGCTTGGGGCTTAATTGGGCATTGGGATTTGGTCATTGGGGTTTTATTTTTCTTTATTTTTTTCTTTCTCTTTCACCTCCACGCTTAATCCCAGCGACTTTAATTCTGCTACCAATAAATTAAACGATGACGGTAAATTTGGGTTTTTTATTTCTTCTCCTTTTAAAATTGCGTTGTAGGTTGCCGCTCTTCCAGACACATCGTCTGATTTTATGGTTAACATTTCCTGAAGAATATTAGCCGCCCCGTATCCCTCTAGAGCCCAAACTTCCATTTCTCCGAATCTCTGACCGCCAAATTGGGCCTTTCCGCCCAATGGTTGCTGGGTTATCAAAGAATAAGGGCCGATTGAGCGCATATGAATTTTGTCTTCAACCATATGAATCAATTTCATCATATAGACATAGCCAACAGTGATTTTTTTTGGAAAAGGCAAGCCGGTTCTGCCGTCAAACATTCTAACCTTTCCATCTTCGGGAAGACCGGCCCTTTTTAATTCGGCTTTGATGTCTTTTTCATTTGCCCCAGATAAAGCCGGAGAAACGGCAATATAGCCCAATTTTTTAGCTGCCCAACCCAAATGGGTCTCTAAAATTTGACCCAAATTCATCCTGGAAATGACGCTAAGAGGATTTAAAATCATATCAACCGGGGTTCCGTCTTCCATAAAGGGCATTTCTTCAACTGATAAAATCTTAGAAATAACTCCTTTGTTTCCGTGGCGGCCGGCCAGTTTATCCCCGGCTCGAATTTTCCTCAGTTCGGCTACCTCAACTTCAATTTTTTTTATAACCCCGGGGTTTAACTTATGGCCCGAGTCCCGCGAAAAAACCTTCACTCCTATGACTATTCCTTTTTTCCCGTGTTCCATTCTTAAAGAGGTATCCTTCACGTCTTTTGCTTTTTCGCCAAAAATTGCCCTCAAGAGCCGTTCCTCAGCCGTTAATTCCGCTTCTCCTTTTGGCGAGATTTTACCGACTAAAATGTCGCTTGGTCCGACTTTAGCCCCTATTCTAACCACTCCCTCTTCGTCTAAATCCTTTAATTTTTCCTCGCCAACGTTGGGAATATCGCTCGTTGTAATTTCAGGTCCCAACTTCGTGTCTCTAACGTCGCAACTAAAATTCTCTGTATGAATTGAAGTAAAAACATCGTTTTCGACCAATCGTTCTGAGAGTAAAATTGCATCCTCAAAATTCCCTCCTCGCCAAGGCAGGAAAGCAACTAAAATATTTCTTCCCAAAGCCAGCCACCCTTTATTAATCGCCGCTCCATCAGCCAAAATGTCGCCCTTTTTAACTGTCTGCTCGGGTTTAACAATCGGTCTTTGATGAAAACAAGTGTATTGATTGGTTCTGATAAATGTTTTTAGTTCGTAGGTTTTCAGTTTTCGGTTTTCGGTTTTCGGTTTTATTGTGATTTGGTTCGCATCCACTTTAAAAATCTTGCCGTCTTCCTCGGCGATCACTTCTTGTCCCGAGTCCCTGGCCACCCTTTCTTCAATTCCGGAGCAAACAAAAGGTATCTCTGGCTGAATCAAGGGAACGGATTGCCTCTGCATATTGGAACCCATCAATGCCCTGTTGGCATCGTCATTTTGGACAAAAGGAATCAGAGAAGTAGCAATTGAAATTGATTGCTCGGAGGAAACGTCAATTAGGTCAATTTTCTTTTTGTCCATTAGGCCCGGCTCCCCCAACACCCTTGCCTCCACTTCTTTGGGAATAATATTTCCCTGCTTATCTATTAACACTCCGCCGGAAGCGATATTTAATTTTTCTTCTTCGTAGGCGTTTAAATATTGAATTTCCGACGTCACTTTGCCGTCTTTGACTTTGAAATAGGGGGTCTCAATAAAGCCGTAAGGATTAATTCTGGCAAAAGAAGCCAAGTGGCCAACCAAACCAATATTAGGTCCTTCCGGGGTCTGGATGGGACAAATTCTTCCATAGTGAGACGGCTGAACGTCTCTAACTTCAAAGCCGGCCCTTTCTCGCGCCAAACCGCCGGGTCCTGTTGCTGATACCCTTCTTTTATGCTCTAATTCAGCCAAGGGATTTTCATTATCCATAAACTGGCAAATTTGAGATGAGGTAAAAAATTCTTTAACCACTGCCATTAATGGTCGGGGGTTGAACAATTGAATCGGAGTCAAAGTCCAAATATCAAGAGTTGACATTCGGTCTTTAATTATCCTTGCCATTCTCGCAAAACCAACCCTCAATCGGTTTATCAAAAGTTCGTTTAAATGCCTTACCCTTCTGTTTCCCAAATGGTCAATTTGATCCGGTTTTGCTTTAGGGTCATTATTTAACCGAATAATTTCTCTTAAAACCGCCACTACATCCTCCGGATTGAGCACCCTCTCTTTAATAGTAATCTCTTCGTTTTGAATTTCAAGTTTCTCAAAAACTTTCGTTTTTGAGACAATGGGTTTGAGTTCCGGCAACCGTTGCCACATTCTCCATCTGCCAACCTTGGAGATATCGTATCTTTCAAAATTGAAAAACATATTTTCTATTAGCTCCCGAGATGTTTCGGGGCTGGCTAAATCGCCCGGCCTCAAACGGCTGTAAATTTCAACCGCTGCTTCGTCGCGGTTTTTTACTGTATCCTTTTTTAAGGTCTCTTCTATATATTTTGTCTCTCCCTTGTCTATGTCGCTAAATTTTTCTTTTATTATCTCTTCCTTTTCAATCCCGAGCGCCTTCAATAGGGTCGTCGCCGAAATTTTTCGCCGGCGGTCTATCTTCGCGCTAATAAAACCCGACGGCTCTGTTTCAAATTCAAGCCAAGCTCCCCTGTTTGGAATTAGTTTTGCGCCAAAATAGTTTTTCCCGGCAATATTTTCGGCCATAAAGAAAGCCCCGGGCGAGCGAATCAATTGGGATATGGCAACCCTTTCTACGCTGTTGATAATAAAAGTTCCCCTCTCGTTCATTAGGGGAAAGTCGCATAAAAAAACTTCCTGTTCTTTAGTTTCTTTTGTTTTTAAATTGACCAATCTCATCCTGACCCGGAGCGGGGCTTCGTAAGAATCGTTATTGAGTCTTGCCTCTAAATCGTTTTTATATTTTGGCGCGTCAAGTTTATAGTCCAAAAAATAAAGCTCCAGCTCCTTGCCGGTATAATCGCGAATGGGAGAAATCTCCGTTAATAGTTCTTTCAGGTCGCGCTCCCAAAATGATTTCCAGCTTTCTCGCTGAATTGATAACAAATAGGGCAGGGGAAGAGAGACCTTTGATTTAGAGAAATTTTTTATCTTTACAAGTTCTTGCATAATGAAAAAATAAGCAAAAAAAACCCTGCCTCGGGAGAGTTGATTTTCATTTTAAATTTACTCTTTATTCTTTGGGCTGTCAAGGGGTATGATGTAGGAGTCTAACCCCTACATATTCACTCCTTTTTTCGATTAAAAATGCGCGCGTCGCTATTTTTCTTTTTCTTCTTTATGTTGACGTCTGACACTACTTGCTTTTCTCTCCGATGTTTGAAGTATCTGGAGAGTTGCTTAATAGAAAATTACTCCTATCAGAAATAAGGTTAATAACGGATTTTTTAATTTTTTGCGGTTTGAGATAGACATTTTTCCTTTATGTTTACTCTCTTGACAGGGTCTCTTGGTTTGCTATTGTTGTAGTAGATGGCAACATAGCTCCATACACTATGGGCTAAAGTTACGTGTCACAGAAAGAGTTTCTTGCAAAAGAACTCTTTTTGTTTTATGCTGAAATTGGACCCGGGCCCGTGGTGTATTATAGTAGCATGTTACCATTGACACGTAACGAAGAAAGTGCAAGTCTCTCCATGTCCATCCAGAAAGTTTCTTAATTTTTAAGGAGCTTTTTGATTTCCACGAAAAATAGACGAAAAATAGAGTTGACCCCATTTACCTAATGGTAGTTCATAATAATTTAGAAAATTCCTCTGAAGTAATTTTAATTTCCTTGAGGATTTATCGCAGAAGACCGCGACTAATATCTTCACCGCCGTGTCTCGGCACAAGAGTTGTTCTGCCGTCTGGATGTTTAAAAAATATATGCGAACCTTTAGTTCGCACTTCAAAAAATCCAAGAACTTTTAAAACCCGGATAATGTCTTTGGCCTTTAACACCGGCATTCGACCGCTCATACTTTAATCATTTCTAAACCAACAAAACTTGGTTCGTAAGAAAACGCTCGAATACTCTTGCGGTATCTGAGGTCAGTTTTCGCCACTTCAAGACAAAGCAAAATAGCCTCCCGAATTCTTTTCTTAAGTTCAGGAAGGGTTTTGGCCTGGGTATGGCAACCGGTTAAGGTTGGAACTGAACCGACAAAATAACCATCCTCGTCCTGTTCAATAATAATTTTAAATTGTTGTAATTTCTTTGCCATATAATTTATCTTACCACAACTCCCTAAGGAAGGCAAAGATTCCTGCGGGCGCAGGCCCGCCTGCATCGCTTGATGCGAAGCATCTGCGTGCAGGCAAAATTCAAAAGTCAAATTTTTACCGGGATCTGACCCTAGTAACTTTACATAGGTCTGACCCGTGTTAATTCTTTCTATTTAATATTTTAAAGCAAAAGATACAAAAAATCAGCGACCGCTTGAAAATTGTATTGATTGCTTTTTGAT
>Ga0210017_1001145_pt1 | contig 23139 bp, 18 predicted proteins | sample CryGeyCG2014_020_FD_183966 | JGI IMG/M metagenome (GOLD analysis project Ga0210017, IMG submission 183966) | Groundwater microbial communities from aquifer - Crystal Geyser CG08_land_8/20/14_0.20 (SPAdes) (version 2) | ecosystem: Environmental > Aquatic > Deep subsurface > Groundwater | place... | reverse complement strand
CTGGCAGCCCTCGCCAGAGCGGTGGTCCAATCAACAGGACCGGCAAAAATGCTCTTCAAGGACGGTCCGGGCCTTCTGTAATCAGCATTCACCCTTTACAATCCCCATACTGTTACTTTATATTCATGGCGATGGCTCAGTTCAACCTGTTTTATCCGCAACGCCTCCGGCCTTACGGATAAAACACTATACGCTGTCAATGTCTTTTCAGTGTTATCTTCTTCCCCCATATTATGAAAATGTCGGCAAGCGTTTCATCAAAAGTCCAAAGATATTCTTTCCCGATGCGGGACTAAACAGGGTTATATTGGGAGAGGCAGTTGTCAGTTCAGGCGCATTTTATGAGACATGGGTTTTTTCAGAACTTTTGAAATGGAGGCAATTACAGCCTATAGAGCCTGAGATATTTTTTTATCGCACATCAGGAGGCATGGAAATAGACTTTTTGATATACGGCAATAAGACAATACTGCCTATTGAGGCAAAAAACAGCGATAAGGTGAGTTATGCAGACGGCCGCCATCTTGAATCCTTTATTTCAACTCATAAAAAGACTTCGCATATTGGCATTGTCGTTTACCGTGGAAGGGAGATTAAGGAGATAAGAACAAATATATGGGCGATACCTGACTGGTATCTTTTCGGAGGGGTATAACTTGTGCAAAGCAATTCCGGAAGATATAGGGAGGCTTCAACAATTCGGCTGGAGGCAGGGGCAATTATTTTAAACGAAATATCTTATAATTATGACAAGATCTATCCTTAATAAGGAGTATTACGGTGAAGGGGAGAAAAAGAAAAGATTCTGGCGATGAGAATGTAGAAGCTTACAGACATGAAACCGAGACAAGGAAAAATGTTGTCCCAGTGGGACTCGCCTCTTATGATACCTCAAAACCTAAACCTAAGAAGTATGCATATGACCCTCATCTTGATAACATAAAACAGCAATTTCTTTCAGCTAAAGAGGTTGGTATTGTTTAAAACAACGGACAAAACTACATCTTTCACTGTGCACGATCTTCCAATGTCGGAAAGGCCGAGAGAGAGGCTAAAAAGATTCGGTCCCGAGGCCCTTTCTGCTCAAGAACTTCTTGCATTAATAATTGGACGCGGGGTTTCTAAAAAATCTGTAATGACTATTGCACAGGAGTTATTAGTAAAATTTAGCAACATCAAAGCAATAAGCGAAGCAACATTGGAGGAACTTTCTCAAATAAAAGGTATTGGCTTAGCAAAAGCTGCACAAATTAAGGCTTGCTTTGAACTTGGCAAAAGACAGGATTTGGAGCCAGAGTTAAAAGACTTCGATATCAAAGACCCTCAAAGTGTTGTCAAGGCTATCCGTGCAAGCATCAAGGACAAAGCTAAAGAGCATTTTAAACTCATTCTTCTCAATCCGAGGAATAAGATAATCGGTATCTCGACCATCTCAATAGGAACACTCAATGCAAGTTTGGTGCATCCCCGTGAGGTCTTTAAAGATGCTATCACACATAATGCTTATTCTGTAGTTTTAGCCCATAACCATCCTTCCGGGGATTCAGAGCCTTCTGAAGATGATTTGATGATTACCAAAAAACTGGTTGAAGCAGGAAAAATTTTAGATATTAAAGTCATAGACCATATAATCATCACCAAAAGCGGATATTTTAGTTTTAAGGAGAAAAATTTAATATAGACTTTATCTCTTGACTTTTTTATTTATATCCCATATACTTAAGATATGGAAAAGAAATTATTTATACCAAAAGAGCCTCAAGAAGTAAAGGATTGGATAAAAAGTTTAGAAAAACATACTTCGGGTCCCGGTATTGATTGGGAGTCGTTAAATGTTTGGTACGGGAATCAGCTTCCAAAATATCTTTGGAAGGAATGGAAAAATGAACTTAAACCTCAAGGCTTTACTTGGCAGAAATTTTTGCGTTTATTAAAACATAGAACGGATAAGATAATACTTTGGTACAAAGGGATAATTAAGTGGGAGGAATTAGTTGAAGAATTTATTGATTTAATTGAGGGTCCATTAGGTCAATATTTAGCTAAAAAATAGTTTTTATGGCGAAGAAAGATAGTCAAAACTCATCAAAAGAAAAACTTCTTGCCGAGATTGAGAGATTAAAGAAGGAGTTGAAGTAAACAAAAAAGAATGATTGAAATAGAGCTAAAACTGTTAAAATCAAAGGGTATAAGTGAGATTAATATGGCAAAGGAAAGGAGAAAAAAGGGGGATGTGTCCCTGATAAAATTATGAGTGAACGCTATGGTAACAATCCGGCTAATAAAATTGATATATCAATAATTATTGTCAACTGGAATACAAAAGACCTCCTAAGAAACTGTCTGAACTCCATATATAAAACTGTCCATAGTCTGATCTTTGAGGTCATCGTTATTGATAACGCTTCCTCCGATGGTTCTATCGAGATGTTGGAGAAAGAATTTGCTTCCGTCATCAGAATAGTCAATACAGAAAATAAAGGATTCGGCGCGGCGAATAATCAGGCACGGACAATAATGAAAGGTAAATACGCCCTTCTGTTGAATACTGATACTGTATTAACGTCTGAAGCGGTAAACAAATTATGGAATTTTTGTGAGGCTAATGACAAGGCCGCAATTGTGTGCGGACAGCTGTTAAATGCCGATGGCACCAAACAAAACTCCATTGCTTCATTTCCCAGTTTACTTACGCTTGCCGCTAATACTTCGCTTTTGGAATTCTTGTTCCCCGGCCGGTATCCCAGTAAAAGATATAAACACACAACTCCTATTGAAGTAGATTCGGCGATCGGCGCCTGCATGATGATCAGGGAAAAAGCATTGGATGAAGCGGGCGCTTTTGACGAACGTTATTTTTTCTTTTTTGAAGAAACTGATTTGGCTTTCACAATGCGCCTTAAAGGATGGAAAATTTATCAGGTGCCGGATGCTCTTATCTATCATTTACAGGGACAAAGTATCGGACATAATATAAGTTCACGAATTGAATTTTATCGCTCACGTTATCAATTTTTAAGAAAATGGCACAACCCTCTTTATTATTGTTTAGCCAGCGGCATAATTATTTTGCGATTATTGGTTAACGGATTTTTCAACTTTATTTTTGTCGTTTTGACTTTAGGTCTGAATAAAAAGTTGCGATATAAATTGATCATGTATTCCAGGTTAATCTTTTGGCATTTCCAAAACAAGTAATTATCAGTAAAATAAGTAAAAGCACCCCAAATTCCTCTTCCGAGGGATTGATAATTTTTTATCGTATGAGTATATAATTTCCGATTATTCAGTTGTGTAAAATGTCTATTTTAGCAAGCGCATTAATCCATTGACAGTATGGCATGATTTTAGTACTAATCAGTAGTTTGGCTCCTCGCTGTTTCAGGTGGGTAGCCTAAATTCGAGTTTACCTCCGATGAGGTAGATCATGGTGATCAGGTTCTTCATGGTGCGGTATCCCCTGGCCTTGGCTTTAGCGGCTTGGATGAGGCTGTTGATTCCCTCAAGAATGCCATTGTTAATCCTTGACGTAAACCATCTCAGGATGCCGTCCCAGTGACGTTTCATGGTGTATGCAGCCTCTTTCATGGGCTCCAAGCGGCTGTGGGTGGCCCAGAAGTACCACCTCTTCAGGAAGGTTTCCGCCTCCTGTAGCGGTTGGTTCCAGAACTCTTGGAAGTTTAAGCGAATGTGGTAGGCACGGGCCGTTTTCAGATTCAGCTTCTTGACCTGGAGAATCTCCAAGGTTGTTGCCTGATTCTCCTTGAGATTTTCAGGGTTTTTTAGCCAGATGTAGCGGGTTCTTTTCAACTCCGGACGACTCTGCTGCTCCTGACGTCGCACTTCATCTACTGCCTCATTGAGGATTTTTAGGACATGAAACTTGTCGAAGGTCAGGTGGGCTTCTGGAAAATGCTTTTCCACGCCGCTGATAAAGGCCGGGGACATGTCACAGCAAACCTCCTGAATACAGGAGGGATCACCCTGATGCGCTTCCAAATCGGTCTTGAACCGTTCCAGGGTCGAGGCGTCCTTCCCCTCGGTGGCAAACAGAACTTTAGGTGTCTGCATGTCCACAAACACGCTCACATAATTGTGACCACGCTTACTGGATGTCTCATCGACGCCTACTTCCGTCACAGCAGAGAAATCGGCTCCCTGACGTGATTCGTGAACATAGTGATTCAAAACCCGCCATATCCGGGTGTCGTGTTCTTTGACAAGATTGGCAATGGATTTTACTGGCATGGCTTTGGCCAGCATCATAATGAGTGCCTCAAACAATAATGTAAAACCGCTTCCTGATCGAGCCCAGGGAACCTCTACGGTCTTGATGCCGCAATCTCCACAACTCACACGGGGAACACGGACTGCCAGATAGGCCTCGTGCTGGAAGAAGTTCAAATGCCGCCACTCGTGCCGCTCCGTGTCGTATGCACTGCACCCCTCTCTGCCGCAGCTGGGACAGGCAAACACACTGCCCCGGGGGAAATCAATCTCAACGTTCAGACGACGTTTACCCAAATCAAATTCACACGACGCCACATACCATGGCGGTGTCAAACCCAATGCCAACTGAAATAAATCCGTGTCTCTCATGATGATCCGTACCAACCTCCTTCATCCCTTGATGACGGATCTCTATCATATTTCAAGCCGGGTTACCCATACATTTTAGCGAGGAGCCTGAAAAATACAATCAGTTAAGCCAAAGAGAACGAGATCAGATTGATGTGCTCAACCGTAAAGGAGAAAGCTGCGCTGCCATAGGGAAAAAGCTGAAACGGGACAAAAGCACGATTGCCCGGGAACTGAAGCGCAACAGTTCCCCTGAGTATCATTGTTATCTGGCTCATAGAGCCAGCCAAAGAGCCAACGAAAGGAAACATAAGGCTGTCCACAGGGAAAGGTTAAGGGATCCCTTAGTGCGAGCTTATGTGTTAGCCAAGCTCAAAGAAGACTGGTCCCCGGAACAGATTGCCGGCAGAATCGGGACAGACCATCCGGGCTTGAAGGTCAGCCATGAATCGATTTACCAGTATATCTATGCCAAAGACACCGTTGACCGCAAAGGGTTAATAGCTTCTTTGAAAAGGTCTCATCGTAAACGCCGGCATAAAGGACTCTATCGCCACCAGAAGAAGACGAAGATTCCCAATCGGGTTTCCATTGATCAGCGGCCGGCGCAGGTTCAGGCCAGAAGGCAGTTTGGCCATTGGGAAACGGACAGCTTAATCTCCAGAAAGAGCAAAGCAGCCTTGAACTCCTTAACCGAGCGTAAAAGCCGGTTGTTGCGCTTAACCGGTTTAAGGCAAAAGAGTGCCAGTCATACCGCCAGGGCTGTTATCCGACATCTCAAAGATCTGCCTCCGGCAGCCAGGAGAACCTTGACTCTTGACAATGGCACGGAAAATACCGGTCATGAGTTGATCACTCTGGAAACAGATATTCAATGTTACTTCGCCCATCCCTACCACTCCTGGGAACGAGGCACTAACGAAAACACGAACGGTTTGATCAGATACTACTTGCCTAAAGGCACAGACTTTAGTACAATCTCCAAACAGCAACTACAATTCATTGAAAACAGGCTAAACAACAGACCAAGAAAATGTCTCGGATTCAAAACACCTAATGAAGTCGCCGCTTCTTGCGTTGCACTTCACGGTTGAATGTAGGTCGAGGTCGCTTCCTACTTCAACAACTAAAGGGACATTGTCCCAACTCCAAGTTCAATCTTTACCTTAGATCTTTTACATCCAAATATAGACATAGCGTGGGGAGATTTCTTCGTTGGGAAGGCAGACTCTGTATAACGTCAGGATAAAATAAATAGAGCCATTTTAAGGGTCTGCTTCATTGGACAACCTCTGCATTGGCTATTTCAACTTCTGCCATTCCGTTTACAGGGTGACCAAATACCCTTATATGGCTCCAGACTATTGATTGCGATCCCAGTTTCGGGAAACCTTGAGCTCTTTTTAAGTGGGTGCTTTGGTAGATGTTTAGGCTTCCTCCTCGCTGCTGGAGGCTTGCTCACCACATCTAACTCCCGCTCCCTTTCTAATTGCTGATCCTCAGGTTTAATCCCGTCCTGGGTCTCGCAATCCCTTTTCTTAATTATAATTTTACTCTTTTATTAATATATTTCAATAGTTGATTAGAGTAATAAAAAGAATGCCTGAGCTTATCTCAGCATTTTAATAAGTTTTATTAATCATTATCTCTCGAAATCAATAATTTTCAAGCTATTTCATGAACAATCCTCTGCGAAATCCTGTCTGAAAAGTGCAGTTGTGATATATTGGATAAAACTGAAGAGTTTAAATATGACCCCCTTTCAGTCCCAAAGATGCAGACTACAGGAAGGAAGTGTTACTCGCGTTATTCCCCGATAATTTTCACCAGCACCCTTTTTCTTCGCCTTCCGTCAAATTCTCCATAAAATATCTGTTCCCATGGGCCGAAGTCGAGTTTTCCATTAGTAACAGCAACCACAACCTCTCTTCCCATAATCTGCCGTTTCATGTGTGCATCAGCATTATCTTCTCCAACATTATGACGGTACTGGGAAACTGGTTCGTGAGGGGCGAGTTTTTCGAGCCAGACATCATAGTCGTGGTGAAGTCCTGATTCATCATCGTTTATAAAAACAGATGCGGTTATATGCATGGCATTTACAAGCACGAGACCTTCCTTAATGCCACTCTCCATGAGACATTTTTCCACCTCAGGGGTAATATTTATGAAAGCCCGGCGTGTCGGTACATTAAACCATAGTTCTTTACGATAGCTCTTCATGAAATATCTATTTTTCTCCTCCTGTATCCCTTCATTGCTCAATCCTTTTTTTACTTCTGAAGGTCTCGATTTAATTGTATTTTGATACAAGCCTTTTCCCTGAGTTCATTAATATGCAACTTAAGACGCTGGTTTAATTCCTTCTCAGTAAGATAGCTTTCGATCTCATCTCTTACAGACTCAAATTCCTTGCCCTGAAAATCACTGAGATGTTTCTCATAGAAGTCTGTCAGTTCATCTTCTTTTATCCTTATAAAAGCCTTAATCTTTAGTTCAATATATTCCCTGAGCAATTCATCCTCTGATGGTGCTTCTAACTTAATCTTTTTAGCCTCTCTGAGAAGGAGCAACCTGTTGACCATTGTATTCAAGACCTCATCTTTTGTTACATTCGGGGTTATTCTCAGCGTATCTGTAAAAGTTTTCTCTAATTCACTGAGGGTTATTGCATCATTGCCCACAAATGCAACTACACGGTCTTTTATCCCAGCAAATAGCGAAGGGCAGAAAGCAAAGAACAATAAGAGAGTAACAAATAACATGAAAAAAAACACAGAACACAGCCCCCCCCCACCCATCCCTCCCCCTCGAGGGGGGAGGGTTAGGGAGGGGGTGAAAATCTTTGTTCTATGCTCTATGCTCTTTGCTTGTTTAGAATGCATGCCCAATACTAAAATGGATCTCTCCTCTGCTTTCTCCAGGCTTCCTCTGAAGTTTCTGCCCATAGTCAATCCTTATAGGACCAACTGGGGTGTTATACCTCAAACCGAGACCTGTGGTAAATTTAATATCTGTGGAATTTATATCTTTAATCTTTACCCAGACATTACCTCCGTCAAGGAAGGCAACAATCCCTATGCCTTTTCCTAAAGATGTTCTTATTTCAAGGTTTTCCATAAGGAATACATTACCACCGGTAGGATTTCCATCCGATCCTTTTGGACCAAGGGTATCCTGCTCATAACCTCTTACAGTTGTTCTGCCGCCGAGAAAGAATCTCTCGACAATAGGGAGTTCATCAGTCTTAAGGTAACCCTGAGCAATACCACCTCTCAAAGATATGGCAAAAACAACCCCTTTGATAAGTTCTTGATAGGCATTACCATAGAACATAAGTTTTATAAAGCTTGTTTCCGAGAGAAAAACAGGCGAAGTGAGTTTAACCGAGATTCCTGAGAGGATTCCTTTTTCGGGATAAAATGGATTATCCCTTGTGTCATAAATAATTCCAAGCCTTATGCCGCTTATGACAAGAGCGCCTGTGTCCTCCCTGCTCAGGATAACATCAGGTTTTACATCAAATGTATTCACGAGAGAAAACTCATAGTACAATTCAGACTTTAAACTGTCACCGATTTTTTTTTCAAAACCAGCAGTAGCAGTATGTCTTATTAATCTGTATCGGGTCTCTCTGGTATCAATGTTTATTTCCTTTTTGTCCTCACTGAGTAAGAATGCCCTGAATTGTAAAGGTATGCCCAGAAACCATGGTTCAGAATACTGTAATATATACCGCTTCTCAAGTGAGCTCAGCTCAAACCTTAATGAACCCTGTCTGTTCATGCCCCAGAGATTCCTGTAACTCAAATCAAAAATTCCCCTGAAGCCTTCATATTCAGCATATCCAAAACTTAGTTCGACCGCGCCTGCATTGCCCTCGCGCAATTTTATCAGGACATCCTTTTTGTGGTCATACCTGTCAAGCACTTCCATATCAACATCTGTAAATAAATCTAGTTTGTAAAGCTTCTGCCTTTCTTTTGTAAGGATGCGGTAATTAAAAGGCGTATCTTCTTTTTGTTGTAACTCCCTTCTTACGACTGCATATTTTGTGTTATTATTCCCGACAATTATTGTTTTGCCAAATAGTGTTTCGGCGCCCTCATCTATCTGGAAGGTTAAGGATGTTTTTTGACCAATGCCTTCTCTCTTTATTGATACAACTGCTTCGGTAAGACCATAGGTATTGTATAAGTCAATCACTCTGAATCTTGCATCAGAGATATCAAAATCGTTGTATACATCCCCCGGTTTTATATTAATTGCCTTTCTTACCTCTGCCTCGGGTACAAGATTTGTTCCTATAACATTTACCCTCTCGATCTCTGTTTTTAATCCTTCATTTATCCTGACAATTATATCTATTTTATTTGGTAATCCCCCTTCACCTCGGTACGAGTCGATTCCGACCTCCTTTACTAAAGGGGGGAAGGGGGGATTTGTCTGAAACTCTTCGATATTGGCTGTCAGGTATCCGAGGGCATTATAGAAATCTTTAAGTGTTTCCCTATCCGTCCCAATAATGTCCGGATTATAAATGCCTCCTTCTTTAAGGGACATAATCTCTTTAAGATTCTTTTCTGGCAGACTTATACCACTAAACTTAATCGTCCTAATACTTACCTTAACTCCTTCAAAGATGAAGAAATTGAGACTTATGACATCATCGCTTGAAGTTATAACAGGGGCTATCTGTGCAAAGGGATGCCCCCCCCTGTGGTAGAGGGATAACATCTTATGCACTGCCTCTTCTATAATATCATCACTAAACTCTTCTGCCTCAAAAAAAGGAATCTCTTTAAGAAGGGCATTTGTGGGAACAGCATTATTACCTTCTATAGAAATCTGCAGACGTTTACCTGGATTAACAGAAATATGGAGGATTCCATCAGTATAGGTGTATGGACCTATAACAGGCTTGAAGTATTTTTTATTTTTATAGTATGCCTTGATCCTCTCGATGTCTTTTTTTAAAATTAACCGGTCATATATATCTCCATCGGATAATTTCATTACAGCCTTTACTTCATCGCCTGCACCGGAGATATTTACTTCTCTTATTCTTTCCGGGTCACCCGCACTAATCTGGAGATGTATATTTACCCTGTATGGTTCCTTTAATTTTTTGATCTCTGCATTAACACCGGCATGTGGGAAACCTCGCAGCGCTAACTCATGTCTTAGATCTACCATAGCTTTTTCAAGTACATCACATATCAAAACCTGATCCTCTTTTAAGGGAAATAATTTCTTTATTGTCTTTCTGGAAAGCGGATAATCACCTTCTACATAAATGTTTTTTATAAAATTTCTCTCCTTTACATTAATGATAACCTTCGCTCTTTCGCCATCAATTGTCTCAACAGAAATATCCTCAAACATCCCTTTTAAAAATGCCCTTTTTATGCCCAGCCTTACACTTTCTTCATTTATTTGCTTGCCGGGATTAATGTCGAGAATATAAAGGAACTCGTCTTTACTTATAGAGTAAAGCCCGTTGATTTCTATCTCACCGACCACTGAACCTGCAGCCTCAGAAGTAAAAAACATCAAAAGGTAAGCAGTAAGTAGTAAGCAATAAAAGATAAGGGCGAGGAACCTTTTATCTTCTGCCTTCCGTTCCTTATTTATTTGAACTCGAATCTGAACTTTACATCACCTCCTATACTTGCCTTTTCATCCCTGATTCCAATAAGAGAAATATTTTTATCGAGTAGATATTCAAGCTTGAGTATCTGTTCTTCCGTAGAGCCAACTAAGGTTGTATAGGTTACAAATAACTTATCGCCAATAAGCCTTTTTGATACGGTTACCCTGGGCCCTACTGAGCCGGTAGTTTTTGAGACAGACGGATCAACCTGGAATCGGTCTAAGCCTGTTATAGCCCTCAGCCTTTCTTCAAGAACATCCTGTACCTTGCCTGTCAGAAATGATGTTGCTTCTCCTGCGCCAATACCGCCTTCAAGACCTTTAAGTTGTTTCCCTACCTGACCTACTGTAAGAAGGGCAAGGATATCGACCTCTTCGAGATGCGGGACAGAAGACAAGGCAAGATTGAAGTGATCCATCTGCCCTTCAAGATTCAATCTGATTGAATATCCATTTACAATAGTTTCGGCTGTAAGATTCATAACCGGCTTGATCCTGTTGGGATCTGTAAAATCAGCGCTGGCAAAGATTATCCTGAATTCATTATTTCTAAAATAAACATATCCCTCTGTCAACTCAAGCCTGCCAAGCAATACAGGGCTCGATATTGACCCTTTTAATATCATATCTCCCCTAACAAGAGCCCTCGCAATGTTGTTATCAATAGAAATATTGTCACTGCCTGAAATCCTTATATTTAGTTTTGCCCTCTCAAACACGGATACATCAGTCTTGGGTTTCTTTTTTGCCTTTGCTGTCAGAAGCCATGACCTCCACTCTACCATTTCTTTATACCTTGCCCTGTTTATCTTTATATCGCCAGTAATGCCCTGAGCATCCAGTGTCCCCTTATATAGAAGTCCACCATTAAAATTTATATTAAAATCCTTTGAAATTGAAGTTGTTATATTATCGAGGTTAGCTTCTAAGTAAAATCTTTTTATACGAAATGCCTTAAGGTAAACGAAACCTGATATATTTATATCGCCGCCTCCTATTTTCCCGAAAATCCTCTGCACAACAATCCTGTTCTTATCTATATATAGGTAGCCGTACATAGAACTGATATAGGTAGGATAATCTCTAAGACCAAAAGAGGCATTTGATACATTCATCCCTCCATTTATCTCAGGTCTTTCCCATTTGCCCATAATTGAGAAGACAAAATCTGCATCTCCTTTAAGATATCCTATTTTCTTTGACATGCCTTTCAATGGTGAAAGAGAAGAGCTACCATCGAATAGAATGTCATATTCCTTGCCAATTTCCATTCTGCCCTGGAGTCTAAATGAAGTTGCGCCGCTCTTAATTCTAAATGCTGTTAAAGACAGTTTTCTGTTATCAAGTAAAAATTTTATATCAGAATTATTCGAAAAGGTTTGTCCAAAGAGTGAAAGTGTCAAGTGGTTTATGTTTGCCGAGGCTGTAATGTGTTTTCTGTCCCCCTTCATTTCTACACGGCCTTCAAGATCAAGCTGCAGGTCTTCCGGCACATCCTTCAAAATTGAACTGACAATAAAATCATATCTGGCTGGCTGGATATATAGTTCAGCACTCCATGGCAACTTATCGTCGAGATGTCCATTTCCCCTGAGCCTCATTTTTTCATTGAACAATGCAGCGTTCAATGAGATATCTCTGTTCCTAATCGAAGCGTTTATAGTGCCGCTGCCCATATTTTTGCCTTTAAAAGTACCACCACTAACCTTAGCGCTAAGTGTAATGTCAGGGTTTTCAAAATGACCGTGACCTTCTGATCGCAGGCTTAAAACAGCATCATCAGGCATGCGATCTAATCCTATGTCCTTTATCAAAAACCTTTTGGATGAGGCCATGTAAGAGAATCTCTTATCATGTGAAATGTCACCTTCTATAGTCAGAATGGATTTGCCCTTTGTAATTTTAGCCTTTTTAAAAGAAAGCTCTTTATTTGAATATGAAAAGTCCATGGATGCAGAATCAACCGGAACCTTATATAACAGCGCCTTCTCTATAAAGGCACGTCCGGATACATCAACGTTTTTATCCTTACCCCCTATTTTGATATCTGCATTCAGCCTTCCTTTTGCTGTAAAATCTTTATAGAACATCTGCACAGCCTGTCCAAACTCTGCGTTCTTAAATGCTGCCTTAAGGTTATACACTGGCATTGAAAGATCAAAGAGTTCCTTTGCTTGTGGAAAATATATCTTACCGTTTATATTGTGCTCTTCGCCGGGTGACCTGAAGACAGATTCATGTATATCAAGTAGATTTTTTTCATATGAGAAATCAGATGTAACAGTGTTTACCTTATACCCTTCTACGGATACACCCGATAGATTAGCCTTTCCGGATATTTTTGGATTATCAAACGAACCGGTTATTTCTCCGGAAAAATCCCCACGGCCTTTAGCTCCTTTGTAATAAGGAAGTGTGAAATCAGAGACATCATCTATATAAAGCCTGTTTTTAAGGCTGAGGGTTTTATTTGCGAGATTAACCTGACCGTTTACATTCAGATTGGACAGGGATGTATTTAACTGTATATCCAACAAAGATAAAATATCACCCCTTATGGAATAAGTTCCCTTTATATCTTTTATTCTGCCGAGGACGTTGTTTGTTGAAGGTTGATGCGCCTTATAGACAAACCATCCATCCGGATTAAATTGGCTGCCTGATGTTGAAAGCTCTCCATCTACCTTGCCTGCGGGTATCCCGGGCTCCCATCCGATTAGTTTGAGTGCAGCACTGCTGTCTATTGATTTAAACTTTACATTCAAGGTAAAGAACTCAGCGCCGGGAAGATTTAAAGATACATCGGCTTGAGCTGTACCGTTATATAATAATGCGTCACCTTTTTCGAATCTCATTATCCCATCGTGGTAAAGAACCTTACAACTGAGTGAATCTATATCAACACTGAAAAGGTTTCCATTTCGAAGTCTTGCCTTTGCCTTTCCAGAGAGATTGGAGAGAGGTCCTGTTATCTTCCCATCAAAATCAACAAGCCCCTCTACCTGCTCCTTTACCTTAAGTAGTTCCATTAATGTCTGGAGATAAAAATCACCGCTGACTTTTAGATCTACAAAAATGTCTTTCAAGTCTTGAATCTTGAATTTTGAATTTTGAATTTTTTCAAGTCTTACCTCACCTTTAGCAAAGACCCTTCCATCACCTTTCTGTCTGAGGTTAAAAATACGCTTCACAGAATCAACAAGCAGGGCTATCTCGGTTTTCAGAGCGCCCTTACCTTTAGAATAAAAACCTTCACCCCTGAACCTTGAGCCATAAGAACCGACTTCAAAACGTTTTATCTCAACCATGTTACCCTTTAATACTATTGAAGTATTTATATCACACTTAATCTTTGGCCATCCTTCTCTTTCTAAAACAAATTCTTTTGCGGCCGTCTTAAGCCTGGGGTTCGCGCCCATGATTAACTCACCTGTAAGCCCTTTGATGTTTACCATGCCTTTTAAATCGTTATCCCTGAGAGAAACAACACCGTTAATAACCTCAATTACCTTTATCTTGACCTTAAATGCCCTCTTTCTATCCTTTTCAATATATGTTTTGACACTCTTAATTATTTCGTCGAGTTGTTCTCCATTTGTAGAGATATCAGGTTCCTTTATTACAAGCCTCTTAATAGAAAGACGCTTTCTTAAAAGTCCTGAAAGCTCAAAATATCCTTTTACCCTGTTTGTAATTAATATTCTGTTGCCGTCTTCATCAAAAACCTTCAGACCTTTTGCCTCTATGAATAATGGGAATATATTGATGTAAATCTTCTGTGCTATGACCTTCTGTCCGAATGTAGCCTCTAATTCCGGGAGTATAATTTTTTTCAGGGTATTCGATATGTAAGGGCCTCTCAAGATAAGTGTTGTAAGGCCGATAATGACTACAAAACTTAAAAGATATAAAAGTCTTCTCAGTTTTTTCCGTTTCAGCGGATCTCTGATAGTATCTTTCACCTGAAAATACCTCAAATCCCCCCTCACCCCCCTTTTCTAAAGGGGGGCGTGGGGGGATTACTAACTTTCATTATACTGTGTGTCTTTTTAAAACATGAATGTTTCATATTGTTATATTGTATAAAAAATTACCTATCTTGGGTCTTAAATTATGTACTATAAAAAAATATAGCATGATATGTCTATTTTTAAGTCACTGAACTGAAATTGACAAAAATAATTTTAAGGCCTTAAAATTGGTGTGGGTAGTCAGGGGGGTATAAGAAAATTCAGATGCCAGGCGGGATGAATTTTAAAGATTAAACAGTTGGATATAAAATGAGGTTGGTTATTGTCGGAGGAGGAATTTCCGGCCTTTCTCTGGCATATTTTCTACTTGAGCATAAACCTTCTTTAGACATTGTTGTCCTTGAGTCCGAGAAAAAGGCAGGCGGCAAGATATGGACTGATAAGGTGGATGGTTTTTTGTGCGAAGGTGGTGTTAACGGTTTTCTCGATAACAGGCCGAGGACACTTGAACTCGTTAGGAAGCTTGCAATTACTGCTTTAAAAAGCAGCGATACAGCACGGAAGAGATATATATTTTCTGATAAGAAACTTCATCTTTTACCTGAATCGCCTATTTCGTTTTTCTCTTCAAATCTCCTGAGCCTCTATGGACGTCTGAGGATTTTATATGAAATCCTTGTTCCGAAAAGAAAGGGGAATGATGAAACACTTGCTGACTTTGCAAGGCGGCGGCTTGGAAAAGAGGCATATGAAAAGTTAATAGACCCAATGGTGTCGGGCATTTATGCAGGCGACCCTGAGGCCATGAGCCTTAAGAGTTGTTTCCCGAGGATATATGAACTCGAAAAAAAATACGGCAGCCTTATTAGGGCTATGATAAAACTCCAGAAAGAGGCTAAAAAATCAGGGAAGAAGATAGGGCCGGGGCCTGGTGGAGTTCTTACATCATTTTATGACGGTATGGGGGTAATAATAAATGCCCTCAAGGGTTATCTTGGAGAAAGGCTTAAGACAGACAGCAGGGTAGTCTCAGTTGATAAAAAAGGCGACAAATATATTATCTATCTCTCTGATAGTTCAAATCTTGAGGCAGAAGCGGTTGTTATTGCAACACCGGCATATGCGACTTCAGAGATGATGAAGGGTATTAACAAAAACCTTTCTTTAACCCTTGGTGAAATCTTCTATCCCTCGATTTCAGTTGTATGTTTTGGCTATAAGCAGGATAAGATAAAACAGCCTCTTGACGGATTTGGTTTCCTTATCCCTAACAGAGAAGGCAGAAAGATACTCGGAACACTGTGGGATTCAAGCATATTCCCAAACAGGGCACCTGAAGGTTATGTGTTACTCAGGAGCATGCTCGGCGGCGTCAGAAAGTCCGAACTCGCACTGCAGGATGAGGATAAGCTGATAAATATTGTTATAGACGAGTTACAGGACATCATGGATATAAGGGTACAACCTGATTTTGTTAAGGTTTACAAGCATGAAAAAGGTATACCCCAGTATTCATTAGGGCACGAAAAAAGGCTTGAGACAATTAGTGAAATTATCAGCAGATTCAAAGGGTTATATCTCACCGGTAACGCTTATCGCGGTATCGGGGTTAATGACTCTATAGATAATTCATATAAGCTTGCAGAAAGGATTGTTAAGAAGATATAATGAAAGGTCTAAAGTAAGATTTTACAGGTACGCCTTAAAATAGGAGGTAAAATTGAAGGAACATGAGATTGTTGAATTCTTAAAGAGAGAAAATGAGGAGTTCAAAAGGCTCAGTGAAGAACACAGAAATCTTGATGTACTTCTTGCAGAGATTGACAGCAAACGCTATCTTACCCCAGAGGAAGAGGTTGAGAGGAAAAAGATTCAGAAACAGAAACTTTCCAAGAAGGATAAGATGGCAGAACTTGTAAGGGAATATAAGAAAAAAGGTATTTAGTGCGTCAGCTATAACTGCTAACTACATAATCAAAGAAGGGGTATTATTATCATGATGAGAAGCAGAATAATAAAAGAAGGGCTGGAGCGTGTTCCGCACAGGGCACTTCTTTATGCAACAGGTATTCCAAAAAGCGAGATGAAAAAACCATTTATTGGGGTTGCAACAAGTTTTACTGATATTATTCCTGGTCACATAGGCATGCGTGACCTTGAGAGATTTATAGAAAAAGGGGTACATACTGCTGGCGGTTATCCGTTCTTTTTTGGGCTTTCCGGTATATGTGATGGTATTGCAATGGGACATAAAGGTATGCATTATTCACTTCCATCAAGGGATCTGATTGCAGATATGGTGGAGACGATTACAGAGGCTCATCAGCTTGACGGCCTTGTGCTTCTTACAAATTGTGATAAGATTACACCCGGTATGCTTATGGCTGCTGCAAGGATAAATATACCATCAATAGTTGTTACCGCTGGTCCTATGCTTTCTGGTCGTCTGAGGGGGAAGAGATTATCTTTGGTTAATGACACGTTTGAAGCAATTGGGAAGTATAAAAAAGGTTTGATTAAAAAGGATGAACTTGAAGCCCTTGAGATGTGTGCATGTCCAGGTGCCGGCTCGTGTCAGGGGATGTACACTGCAAATACAATGGCATGTGTCACAGAGGCACTTGGCATGAGCCTTCCAAGGTGTGCAACCTTACTCGCTGTATCTGCTGATAAGAGAAGGATTGCCTTTGAAAGCGGGCAACATATTGTTGAATTAATAAAGAAAAATGTTACATCAAGAAAGATAATGACAAGAAAGGCATTTGAAAATGCAATAATGGTTGACCTTGCCCTTGGTGGTTCAACAAACACTGTTCTTCATATCCCCGCAATAGCCCATGATGCAGGCGTAGCGCTTCCACTTGAGACATTCAATGTGTTGAGTAAAAAGACCCCTCATCTTGCCAACATGCTGCCAGGTGGTGAACATTACCTTGAAGACCTTGACTGGGCAGGCGGTATTCCTGCATTAATGAAAAGATTGAGGAAAAGCCTGCATAACAATATTACAGTCAGCGGTAAAAGGATCTTTGAGATTGCCGATTCCGCAGAAGTTATAGATGAAAATGTCATAAGGCCGCTTAATAGGGCATATCACGAGGAAGGCGGCATTGCAATACTCAGGGGCAACCTTGCACCCGATGGCTCTGTTGTTAAACAGTCTGCTGTAAGTAAAAACATGCTAAAGTTTGAAGGTGTGGCAAAGGTGTTTGATTCAGAAGAAGTGGGTATGAAGGCAATTCTTGATGGAAAGGTAAAGCCGGGGGATGTTGTTGTTATAAGGTATGAAGGGCCGAAAGGAGGTCCCGGGATGAGAGAACTTCTCTCTCCGACAGCGACCATTGCGGGAATGGGATTGAGTGACTCAGTCGCACTTATAACAGATGGAAGGTTTTCAGGCGGCACAAGAGGCCCTTGCGTAGGACATATATCACCAGAGGCAATGGAAGGTGGTACATTAGCGATTCTCAGAGATGGGGACAGGATAAGGATTGATATCCCGAATAGGAAAATAGATGTTCTTTTATCTGATAAAGAGATAAAAGAAAGGCTCAGTAAATGGAAACCGCCGAGGCCCAAGATAACAAAGGGCTATCTTTCAAGATATGCAAGGATGGTTAGTTCCGCGGGCAGCGGGGCTGTGATGAAATAACCCTATTTTTTACCCATTGCCATATCCTCGAGTATCTTCAGTTTTGATGTTTCACCTACGGCTATTAATGTATCTCCCGCCGTTATAGCACTGCGGAATGTGGGATTGAATTTCATCTCGCCGTTCAGTTGTTTGATAGCTACAATTATAACCCCAAGCTCTCTTCCTATACCGCACTCATCCAGCGTGAGCCCTGCAAGTTTGGAATCTTCCTGAATGGTTATTTCCTCAAGCTGTAAATCAATATTGCCACTCTTAGTGGCAAATTCTATAAAATCTACAACAGCAGGTTTTAATACTGTATGTGCCATTCTGAGTCCACCGATATGGTATGGCGACACAACCCTGTCAGCACCTGCTCGTAAAAGTTTTTTCTCCGAACCTTCTTCACCTGCCCTTGCAACTATTAAAAGGTTGGGATTTAATCCCCTGGCGCTCAAAACTACAAAAAGATTTTCTGCATCAGTAGGCAGTACTGATATCAGACATTTTGCCTTTTCTATCCCAACTTTTTTTAATGTTTCATCTTTTGCAGCATCTCCCTCGAGAAAAAGAACATCTTCTGTTTCCCTGAGGGTATCAGGGTTCTTTTCAATAACAACAAAATTTAAATTCTCATGCTTTAATTCCCTAGCTATTATCTTTCCCATCCTGCCATGCCCGCAAATAATATAATGGTCTTTTAATTCTTTTAATTTTTTTTCCAATCTCTTCCTCCCGAATATTTCTTGTAATTCACCTTCTAAAACAAGTTTTGCACCTGTACCAAGTGCATATAATACAGTCCCTACACCACCTATAATAAGAATAATTGTAAATAATTTGCCGCTAAACGACAGGTCATGTATCTCCTTAAAGCCAACAGTAGTTATAGTTATTATGGTCATATAGATGGAATCTAAAAAACTCCATCTCTCTATGCTCATATAGCCGGCAGTGCCGAATGATATGATGAGGACTATCAGCGCAGCGGAAAGTATCAGTCGTCTCCTGAATTTTTCCACTAATATTCAAGCTCCATATCTACCTTTTTATCATTCTTTTATATCTTCCAATACCTCTATGAACTTAGACACTAAATCAGGGTCAAACTTGGTTCCAGGGCATTTCATTTGTCCCTGACTTATACTGACTGCAATTCACATCATTATAGCAAAACCTGCCCTGTTTGACACGTACAGAAAGTTACAGCCACTACATCCATATGTTGAATTAATACAAAAGCAATAAGTATATTGACATATTCAGAGCAGGTTGTCACTCCAGCTTGTCTGGAGTCCTTCTTAAAAAAGATTCCCGACGAGCGGGAATGACACCCCATTTAATGCGTTTGTATTAGTTAGGCTTTATGGACATTTTAATAACTTTTTATGTTAAAATTATGTAATTTTTTAAAGGAGCAATGAGGGATAATATGAAGATTTCTGGCGCCGAGATATTTATTGAATCTCTAAAGAAAGAGGGTGTAAAACACATATTCGGTTACCCGGGTGGTGTTGTCCTTAATATATTTGACCGCCTTTATGACAATAAGGACATCCAGCTAATCCTCACAAGACACGAGCAGGGAGCAGTTCATGCAGCAGATGGCTATGCAAGGTCAACAGGGAAGCCAGGGGTTGCTCTTGTGACCTCAGGCCCAGGGGCTACAAATACAGTAACAGGGATTGCCAATGCCTCAATGGATTCCATCCCGCTTGTTGTATTTTCTGGACAGGTGCCGACTATGCTCATAGGCAATGATGCATTTCAGGAGGCTGACATAGTCGGTATTTCAAGGCCCTGCACAAAATATAATTATCTTGCAAAGGATGTAAGGGATTTATCAAGAATTGTAAGAGAGGCATTTTATATTGCAATGTCAGGCCGTCCTGGCCCTGTGCTTATAGACCTTCCAAAGGATGTAACAGCATCAAAGACAGAGTTCACATGGCCGGAAATAAAGATCAGGAGTTATAACCCAACTTATGAAGGCAATAAGTGGATGATAACTCAGGCAGCACATCTGATTGCAAAGTCAAAAAAAGTGGTTATCCTTGCTGGCGGCGGTGTAATACTCTCCGGAGGTTCTAAAGAATTAAAAGAGCTTGCCGAATATACTGATATCCCCGTAACAATGACCTTGATGGGACTTGGTGGTTTTCCCGGAACCCATGAACTTTCACTCGGCATGCCCGGAATGCATGGCACTTATTACGCAAATAAGGCGATACAGGAGTCTGACCTGCTGATCGCAATAGGCATGCGATTTGATGACAGGGTTACAGGCAAAATTGATGCCTTTGCACCACACGCGAAGATAATCCATATAGATATTGACCCGACTTCGATAAGGAAGAATGTGCGTGTGGATATTCCGATAGTCGGAGATGTAAAGAGGGTTCTTACAGTCTTGAACAAGGTTTTAAAAGAAGAGGTGAAAGAGCAATGGAATGAGGTTTGCAAGGCATGGCTGAAGCAGATAGATGCTTGGAGAAAGGAAAGGCCGTTAACATATACTTACAGCAATGAGGTGATAAAACCCCAGTTTGTTGTTGAAAAGATTCACGAACTTACAAAAGGAGACGCAATCATCGCAACTGAGGTCGGCCAGAACCAGATGTGGACAGCCCAGTTCTACAAATTTGATAAACCGAGAACCCTGCTGACGTCAGGTGGTCTCGGAACAATGGGTTATGGTTTTCCTGCTGCAATCGGTGCACAGCTTGCACATCCGAATAAGCTTGTGATTGATATAGCAGGCGATGGAAGCATACAAATGAATATTCAGGAGCTTGCAACCGCAGTAATCAATAAACTGCCTGTTAAGGTAGCGATACTTAATAACAGATACCTTGGCATGGTGAGACAATGGCAGGAACTATTTTTCAGTGAAAGATACTCTCATACAAAGCTTGATGAGAGTGTCCCTGATTTTGTTAAGATTGCAGAAGCATATGGCGCAGTTGGGCTAAGGGCAACAAAACCTGGTGAGGTCGAGCCTGTATTGAAAGAGGCCTTCAAGACAAAAAGGACAGTTTTTATGGACTTTGTCGTCGACTGGAAGGAAAAGGTCTTTCCAATGGTGCCTCCTGGTGCGCCAATAGACCAGATGTTATTTGAAAAGCCGGAAGAAAAGGCTGAAAAGAAGCTGAAGGCGGTGAAGTAAATGCGGCATACAATCTCACTTCTTGTTGAAAATAAATTCGGGGTTCTTTCAAGGATTTCAGGTCTTTTCAGCGGAAGAGGGTATAACATTGAGAGCCTTTCTGTCGGGGAAACGATAGACCCGCAGATATCAATCATGACTATAGTTACAAGCGGTGATGACCAGATAATAGAGCAGATAACAAAACAGCTCAACAAACTCATAGATGTTATTAAGGTTGTGGACATGACTGAGCTTGAGCATGTTGAGAGGGAGATGGTGCTGATAAAAGTTGCACCAAAACAGGAAGACAAAGCGGAGGTTCTCAGACTTGCAGAAATATTCAGGGGAAGAGTTGTAGATTCAAGCCAGAGGACATATACAATAGAGGTTACAGGTGATGAGAAGAAGATAGAGGCAATCGTAGAACTCCTGAAGCCAATGGGGATAAAAGAGTTCATGCGGACCGGCAAAATTGCGATTGCACGAGAGGGCATTAAAAAAATAGTTTTATATATTTACCCAGATCCATACATGAGATTTTAACTGAGAGGAATAAGGGCGGCTTTAAGCCGCCCTTATTGTAGAGCATTGCTTATCTGAGTTGAGCTTACTTTTTTGTCTTTTTTGTAGCTGGTTTCTTCGCAGTCTTTTTTGTGCTCGTATGTCCTGGTTTACAAGTCATCGGTTATCCCTCCTTTTATTGATTTATCTGAAATTAAAATTATCACAGGAATGAATATCTGTCAAATATAATAAAGGCTGTGTTTCGATATGCCTCAAAATTTCCGATAAATAATAATGTTTTTATTTTTAGTAGTCTAAAACGGGATGAAGAATCGATACCCTTTAAGAAATTCAAGGAAAGTTCTCGCAACCATGCTTGACGGCTCTTTATCAAACCTGGCGAGGTAAAATTTTCTATAGAGTCTTTTCCCTGGCATCGTTAAAAGCTTGATCGCTCCATCCTTTATTGCTCTGAAAATAGACCATTTTGAGACAAAAGAGATGCCCAATCCTGACTGGACCATATGGACTAACAATTCCGGATCTCCGAGGGTCATTAATACATTTATTTCCTGCGGATCTATTTTCATCATTCGTAAAAAATCATCAATAAATTCCCTTATACCAGAACCTGCTTCAGGCATTATGAACGGTTGGGATATAAGATCATGTGGAGTAACATGCTTTTCCTTCGTCAGGGGATTGTCATCAGAAGCAATTAACACTATCTCATCCTCTGCAATTTCTTCTAAAATAATTCTCCTATCTTTTACATTTCCCTCAACGATTCCTATATCAATTTTTCCTTGCTGAAGTTCATTGATTATCTTTTCTGTATTTGAGACTGAGAGATGTATCCGGACTTCAGGATAACTTTTTGCAAAATCGTAAAAAACCTGTGGCAGTAAATATGTAGCCACAGTTGTGCTTGCCCCTATATAAAGGGGGCCCTTTACCTTCTTAACAAGATTATAAATATCGTTTCCCATAGTTTTATAATCTTCGAGTATTTTTTTTGCATGCTCATAAAAGATCCTTCCAGCAGGTGTTGGTATGACATTCTTCCCTTTTCTGCTGAGCAGTCTTACTTCAAGCTCATCTTCAAGGTTCTTTATGAGATGGCTCATGGCAGATTGAGTCATGAACTTGGCTTCTGCTGCCTTTGAGAAACTCTTCATTTCAACGACGAGAGAGAACGCCTTTAGCCTGTGGTCTTCCATAGGCAATATTGTAAGTGCTCAAAGAGATAGTGTCAATAAACACAACCATGAAGATAATTCATTTTTTTGATGAATATAATGAATTTGACTTTCACCTTGCAAAGTTTTATTTTTGAGCAACACAAGAGTATCTAATATCTCTACTCAGAGGATAGCGGATTTCATAAGAAGTGCAGGGTTTTTGTTTTGGCTTCGTTTTTAAAGAAAGTGGCGTGGGCATAGGCTACGATCGGCTTGAGGTCGAAGATACCAAGTAGGAGCCCTGCACTGATTTTTTTCGATCTGGTAGGTAAATGAATCAAATATTCAAATTAGGATAAGGAGGTTAAGATGCCAAAGGAAAAAACAAAACTTGTGATAGCATCGACCACAAGTACCCAGAATTCAGGCCTTTTTGACATTCTCATTCCTGCGTATGAGAAGTCAACTCTG
>Ga0210017_1001144_pt1 | contig 23151 bp, 27 predicted proteins | sample CryGeyCG2014_020_FD_183966 | JGI IMG/M metagenome (GOLD analysis project Ga0210017, IMG submission 183966) | Groundwater microbial communities from aquifer - Crystal Geyser CG08_land_8/20/14_0.20 (SPAdes) (version 2) | ecosystem: Environmental > Aquatic > Deep subsurface > Groundwater | place... | reverse complement strand
ATAAATTAAATGCATACAAAAAGGCGACCGAGCCCATCGCGTGAGCGGTGAAGGTGCTGCCCAAAGCATTGAGGATTAAACGGTCTTTTTTAAAGAAAGCGATTATGGGAATTAACCAATAAAGAGAATAAAACCAAACCTTCCTGCCTTCGGGATGAGCGATAAACAGCGAGATGGCGATTATGGGGATTAATAAAATCAATTTATTTGAATTCTTTGATTTAGAAATACCAAAATAAATGGCAGCAAAGACCATTGGAAAAAGCCGAATGATGTTGGCGATGGTAAACTGTTGTTCGGAAAAAATGGCGCTGAATAATTTGACAAAAAATACAGAGACCGCGCCGGGAAGAGAACCTAAAAACATTCCTGATGTCGGACCAAAAAATTCAAGAGGAGTAAATGCCTGTCCTTTGGCGCCAATAATGGGAGAGAGATGAATCTGAGAAACAGCGAGCCCCAAAACCACAAAAATAACGATAAATAAAATTTTCTTCTTAATGTCTTTTGTCATAATGGTTAATTATAAAATTTTGGATATTAGTTTGTCAAGCCCCGTTGTCCCGACGATGTCGGGACAGTCAATCATAATTTAATTTCCAAGCCATCAACCGCGACGGTTGTGTTTTTGAAAATTGTCTTGGCGATTTTTTCGGCTTCTTTTCTTTCTTTTATGGTTTTATAATTACCCGAATCAAAATGAGTTAAAATCAGTTTTTTTACTCCTGTTTCTTTGGCAATTTTTGCTCCTTGTTCTGGAGTTAAATGGGGCCAGCCCGGCGTCTTTTGGCCTGATTTTAAAGCGCATTCGGTGATGAGCAAGTCCGCGTCCCGCGCCAGTTCTTTAAAATTTTCGCAGATTCCGGTATCAGTGCAGTAAGCAATTTTCTTTCCGTCAAGCTCAAACCAATAGCCCAGACAGGGAGAAGAATGGACCAAAAATTTGGCTTTAACTAAAAAGGGGAGCGAACAAGTTTTTATTTCTGAATTTTGGAAATTCTGAAATAAAGAATATTGTCCCTCGGAAATCTCCTGAATTTTGACTTTAAAAGGCAGATTGGCAAGGGGAACGGTAAATGGCTGATTGATTAGATAATTTAAAATTTTTTTCGTTCCTTTCTGGCCATAGATGTTAAGTCCGGATTTGAATCTGAACTTGGTCAAAATATGCAGACCAACAATGTGGTCTAAATGAAAGTGGCTCAAGAAAAGAAAGGCGGGTTTTTTAAAATCAATATATTGAGATATTTTATAAATGCCGTTTCCGGCATCCAAAATAATTGAATAATCTTTGGTCTCTAACAGGGTGCAAATTGTGTTTCCGGTTTCAGTATCATACCAGCCGTTTGTTCCGAGAAAGATAATTTTTATGTGAGCTTGTTTCATTTTCTTTGTTTCGGATTCGGAGAATCAAGTTTTTATTTCTGAATTCTTCAAATTCAGAAATAAAGAATCGGAAATAAAAACTTGTTAAACTTTTACTCCTTGTTGACGGAGTTGGTCCAGTTTCTTTTTTGAGCATTTTTCACATCGAAATTCTGGCTTTTCGTCCTTTAACCGGTTATAATTTCCCGTTTTCACTAATCTGAAACCCTGGCAGGTTTTTCCGCAATCAATGCATTTTATATTTTCTTTTATTTCCCAAAGAGGAGCCAAAAATCTCTCTTTAAAAATCCATTTATCCACCCAGAAAAAGAGCGCGCCGCCGATTAGATTGGCAATGGCAGTCGCCGCCCATTTATTTAATGTCGCCAACCAAATCAAAACAATAGCCAAAATAGGAGTGCTTAATTGCCACCTTAAAAGATAAAAAATAAATTTTTTAATAAAATCCTTCATATTTGAAAATCAGCCACCAGGTATCCGACGCCGAAGGGGCCTTCGTAAGAGAGAATTTCTGGCTGCCACGCTGAACCAGATGCCTCTAAAATTCCTAATAAAAAACAAAAAGAACGAAGACCGCATTCTGCGGCATCTGGATATATATTATCCAATTTCAAAATTGTTTCAAGGTCTTTTTTCTTCAATGCTTCAATCAATGCCCTATCATATTTTGGGCCGTCGGGATGAAAGCCGTAAGGACCATCGGATTTTAAGCAATGCGATAAATCGCCAGAGGCAATCAGAGCAATTTTCAATTTACAATTTTCAATTTTCAATCTATAAATTTGTCTTCCCCATTCAAAATGCTGTTTCGGTGAATCTAAGGTGGTGAGGATTGGACAAATAGTGTTGGGTTCAATAATTGGATTATCCGGATTTTGATAATTTTGAATTTTAAATTGTAATTTTTCATTTTGATTTTTAAATTTTGAATTTAAAAAGTGCAACGGCACTTTTATTCCCCAGTCAGGGTGAGGAGAAGAAATTATAATTGTGTTTGGCTTAGCTTCACTCAATTTTTTGCCCAAAAATTCTAAACTCTCAATGGTCTTTTTAACTTGTTTTTTGTCTTTCTGAGAACCAACTGAAGGCAGAATTATGGGAGGATGTGGAGAAATACAAGCAAAAACTATCATAAAAATTTAGAAATTGGAAATTATCCAATAATATTTAAATCTTCGCCGCATTTTGGACATTTGCCCGCTTTATCGTGGCGATGGATTATATAATTTTTTCTGTCAATACACAGTGTCCCGCATTTCGGGCAAAAAGTGTTTTCCGAAGGGAGACCGGGAACATTGCCGGTATAAACATATTTTAGACCGGCTTCTTTGCCAATTTTCCACGCCTTTTGCAATGTCTTAATCGACGTATCGGGTAGAGATTGAAGTTTCCATGAAATTGCGCCAGAAAATTGACTAATATGCCAGGGCGTCTCAGCCCCCAACTCTTTATAAATAAATTTAGCAATTCCGCGAAACATTTTTTCCGAGTCGCTCAAGCCAGGGATAGCCAAAGTGGTAATCTCCACCCAGACCCCGGATTTTTTCATTAATTTGGCAGTATCTAAAACCGGCTGAAGCCGACCGCCGCAAACTTTTTGATAAAATTCGTCGGAAAAACCCTTAATGTCAACGTTGTTGGCGTCCAAATAGGGGATTATCAATTTCGCCGCTTCCTCCGACATAAAGCCATTGGAAACAAAACAATTTTTTAATCCGGCTTTTTTTGCCAATTTCATTGTGTCTAAGCCGTATTCTAAGAAAATTGTTGGTTCAACGTAGGTATAAGAGATGCTCGGCAAATTATTTTTTAGAGCCATTTTGACAACTTCTTCCGGCGGCAAATTTTCACCTTCAATTCTTCCGGTTAATTGGGGCATTTGAGAAATATTCCAGTTCTGGCAGGATTTACATTTTAAATTACAACCAACCGTGGCAATTGATAAAGAATAAGAGCCAGGCAAAAAATGAAAGAATGGTTTTTTCTCAATCGGGTCAATATTGACAGCAATCGCTTTGCCATAATTTAGGGCATATAATTTTCCGTTAATATTTTTTCTCACCCCGCATAGTCCTCTTTTTCCCGGAGCAATAATACAAAAATGAGGACAATTTTGACATTGAACATTTTTATTACTTAATTTTTTATATAAATAAGCCTCTTTCATTATTATTTTAATTTTATCTTAAATTGTGATATAATTCAAGAATAGTTTTGAATTTTGCTTTGTCATTTTGCATTTTGAATTTTTAATTTTGCATTTGACTGAGCGAAGCGAAGGAACATGAAACATCGTGTTTTTATTGCCATAAATTTGCTTGAGGAAATAAAAAAGGAGTTTTTATTTTATCAAGGAAAATGGCCAGAATTACCCGTGAGATGGGTAAAACCAGAAAATTTACACATTACTTTAGTTTTTTTGGGTTATCTCTCTGACGAAGAACTGCCGGATATCCTAAAAATTGTCCGGGAAGCTGCTAAAAAACACAATCCCTTTTCAATAAATTTAACTAAAGTTTGCTATGGCCCGCCAAAAAAACCGCCCCGAATGGTTTGGGTAACTGGGGAAAAATCGGATGCTCTGGGAAAATTACAAACTGATATAGAGAAAAACTTGTTAGAAAATTTTACCCCGTGCCCCCCGCCCTTTTCGGAAAAAGGGCGGGGTGGTGCGGGGAGACCGTACGCGCCTCATATTAATTTAGGAAGAATACGGCAATGGGAATTTAGACAAATTGAGCCGGAAGAAAGACCGGAAATAAATGAAGAGATAAATTTAGGCCTTGAAGTAAACTCAATTGAGGTAATGGAAAGCCAATTGAAACGGGGAGGGGCGGAGTATGCCATTTTGGAAAGCGTTCCGCTTTCTCGTTAAATTCAAAATGTAAAATGTAAAAATCAAAATAACAAATTAAAATTTTAAAATAATTCTCTTAAATCATTTTGCATTTTACATTGTCATTTTTCATTTTGATTTTTTAATTTTTAATTTTATTATGAAAATCCATTTCATTGGCATTGGTGGCATCGGTGTCTCCGCTTTAGCCAAATATTATTTGGCAAAAGGACACAAAGTAAGCGGCTCGGATTTGGTATCTTCAGAAATTACTGAAGCCCTTAAAAAATTAGGAGCAAAAATTTTCATTGGTCATTCCGGAAAAAATTTACCAAAAGATACTGATTTGGTGATATATAGTCCGGCCGTCCAAAAAACTAACCTTGAGCTAAACGCCGCATTCAAAATTCAACCCCGCCCCAAGTTTTTGGGGCGGGGCAAAATTCAAATATTAAGCTATCCCGAAGCGCTGGGGGACTTAACAAAGAAATATTGGACAATTGCGGTTTGCGGAAGCCATGGGAAAAGCACGGTGACGGCAATGATTGGGTTAATTCTTACTAAAGCAGGTTTAGACCCCACAGTTATCGTTGGAACAAAAGTTAAAGAATTCGGCGGGTCAACCCTGAGTAACGCCGAAGGGTCAAATTGCCGAGTAGGGAAGAGCAAATATTTGGTCATTGAAGCCGATGAACATTTTGCCTCCTTTTTAAATTATTGGCCCAAAATTATCGTTTTGACAAATTTAGAGCCAGACCATTTGGATTTTTATAAAAATTTAAGAAATTATATTTTGGCGTTTAAAAAATTTATCTCCCATTTACCAAAAAATGGAATTCTAATAACAAATAAAGATGACAAAAACATTAAAAAAATGCTGAGAACACATTTTCCACGACCGTTGGAAAAGGTGTTATGGTATTTTTTAAAACAAAAAGAGGCGAAAAAACTAAAAAAGATTTTGAAAATTCCGGGTGGATTTAATGTTTCAAACGGTTTGGCGGCGTTAACAGCAGCCCGAGCTTTAAAAATTCCGGATAAAACTTCTTTTAAGGCATTATCAGAATATAGAGGTTCTTGGCGGAGATTTGATGTTAAAAAATTGGTCATTGGTCATTGGTCATTGGTCATTGTCAACGATTATGCTCATCACCCAACGCAAGTTAAAGTAACCTTGAGGGCGGCAAGAAAAAAATTTCCAAAGAAAAAAATCTGGTGCATTTTTCAACCTCATCAACATCAGAGAACATATTATTTATGGAACGATTTTGTCAACGTTTTTTCAAGCGCCCCGGTAGATAAAATAATTATTACCGATATTTATGACGTGGCGGGTCGTGAAGATAAAAAAATAAAAAAGCTCGTCAATTCAAAAAAATTAGTTGAAGCTATCAATAAGCCTTTTGTCAGTTATTTGCCAAAAGAAAAAATAATTAATTATTTAAAAGAAAATTTAAAGAGTGGGGAAGTGGTGATTATTATGGGCGCCGGCGATATTTATAATTTGACTAATTTTTGATATAATTATATAAGGGCATTAGTCATCTGGCGGACCAATTTTGACTAAATTCCTTAATAATATTTGTTGTTTAAATTTAAGTTTAATTTGCTCTGAAAATTTTGTTTCAGAAAGTATTTCTTCCAGGTAAATCAGTTTTTTGGAAAGTAAGATTTGAATAAGTTTCAGGATTAATTGTTCTGTTGAAAGCTGTCTGTTATTAAATCTAAATTCAATTTCTTTGACATAGAATACCAGATTTTTATCAGCAACTCCGTGATGTTTGAGCAGCCGTTCTTTAAGATATCCCCAGAAGCCCTCTATGCCATTTATGTGAGCTTTGCCGTTATTAGTTTGTCTGACATATTCCTCTTTTCCATGGTTAACAGTTTGATGACAATAACCTTTCTTTTTTAATCCCCTGTATGATTTCCATTTGTCAGAATATATCTTGCTATCAAGAACCACCCTTCCTTTAATAATATCCTGTAATGTCTTTTTGTCTACTTTTTTAACAAATTCAATGTAAACCTTCCCATTTCTTTGATAAATTCCGAATACCGGCTGCTGTAAGTCCTTAACGCCTCTGCCTCGTTTAACTGCATTTAATTTACGATATTTATCTCTGTTTTTCTTTCTTCTGTTTCTGAATTTAGGCCCGATGTATGTTTCATCAACTTCCACTTCTCCGAAAAACTGAATCATCTCCTGTAATTCATAATCATATATTGCTTTTCTGAGCAAGGAAAAAGAACGATGGATTAACTTCTGGGGCAAATCAATTTCTTTAGAAGTCTTGTTGGCAGTAAATTCATAAGCAAACCACCAAAGAAGCTCATACCACTGATCCGATGACAATCTTGATTTAGAAAGATAGGTTCCGGTAATAACAGAAAATCTTGAATTACACCTATTGCACTTGTATCTGTTATCTTGAAGACGATATAGTTTTCTGTAATAATTACACTTGGGACACTTAGTCCTTTTGCCAAATTTCGCCGTCACAAATTTTCGCTTAATTTTTGTGACGCTTAAATTGTTAGAAAATCGCTTTATCATCCCACTTTTATTGTATCATTTTAGTCCGTGGGATGACTAATGCCCTAAATCATTTAGAAATACCTTTTGAAAAAGGCGACCTTGGTGAGTTGATTGATAATGCTCCCGATAACAAAAGAACAATGGATTTTATTATCCCAAACAAGCAAAATCCTTTAATCATTGCTGAAAGCTCATTTTTAGCGACAACTTCCTCTGGACAAGGCGATAAATCAAAAACTGAAATTTCTATAGATTCGCTTATCAAATCTCATTATCCAAAAGCAAAATTTATTGGTTTCGTAGATGGTATTGGTTGGTATGTAAGAAAAGGCGATCTTAAAAGAATGGTTACGGCTTATGAAGACGTTTTTACTTTTCATAAAGAAGAATTAAAGAGGTTTGAAAAATTTTTAGCCGATACTTTTCTAAACAAGTAAAAATATGATAGATAAATATCTTGATAATATTATACAGGGCGATTGTTTAGAGGTATTAAAAAAAATACCTGATAATTCTATTGATATGACCTTTGCTGATCCGCCCTTTAATTTAAAGAAAAAATACAACCATTATGAAGATTCAAAAGAAAAACAGGATTATTTGAATTGGTGCAATGACTGGATAAGTGAAATGGTGAGAATTACAAAACCAACCGGAACAATTTTTGTTCACAATATCCCTCGTTGGCTTAGCCACTATACAGAGCATTTAAACAAAATTGCTTATTTTAGACATTGGATTGCGTGGGATTCGGGCGGTACGCCAATGGGAAAAACATTACTGCCCAATCACTACGGAATTTTATATTATACTAAATCAAAATCTCATAAAGATTTTAAGTTTTATGATATTAGGTATCCGCACCCAAGATGTAGGGCTTGCAATGAATTTTTAAAAGATTATGGCGGGAAAAAAGATCAGGCACACGGATTTGGTCCACTTCTTTCCGATGTTTGGAATGATATTCACAGAATACGCCATAAAAAAAGGAGAGACGAACATCCCTGCCAATTACCAATCCCGCTTCTCGAGAGATTAATTTTGATGACTACAGATGAGGGCGATGTCGTGCTCGATCCTTTTGTGGGAACAGGCACAACCGCAGTCGCCGCGAAACAATTAGGGAGAAATTATATCGGGATAGAGATTGATTCTGATTATGTAAAAATTGCTGAAAAGAATATAAAAGCGGCGAAAGAAACTAAAATCAATGGCCATTATGTTTCTGTTTATCTTGGTCACATCAGGACGATGAGGAATAAAGATTTTAAGGAAATTTGGAAAAACAAAGGTGATTTAAAATTGCTTGATAAAAAAATGTATAGAATTACGAAGAGAATAGGAGAGTAAAAAATTAGGGCGGCGGGCGGGGCAACCAATCGCCTCTGAATTTCAAAATGTCTGAATTGGTCGGGGTGCCGAGAATTGAACTCATTAAATTTTTATAATTTCTGAAAGGCGATTAATTGGGAATAAATCTTTAAAAAACCCTACTGGTTATCCTTGATTTGGCAAGACAACCTTTAGTCATATCTGTCAGGGTAGGCAGAATCGAACTGCCGCTGCCACTACCCCAAAGTGGTGGACTACCACTATCCCATACCCTGGAATAATTATTTTCTTTTGGAGAGGGTCTTGATGCATTTGGCGCAGGCCAAAATTCTTTCACCGGCGAATTTTTTATATTTCTCTTTTTTTATTTCAGCCGGAACAAAAACCTGCTGCAGATTCGGGTACTGCTTTCTTTTAATGGTTGGGTTATATCTTGTTGCCCTCAGCCGCACCCTCCGCCAGACCAATTTCCTTTTTTTTCCGCAAACTAAACATTGTTTTGCCATATGGGTTTAATATTAGCAGAACTATTTATTTTTTCAAGTTTACTCCTCACCTTTTTGGATAGAGCAGTTTTGCCAGTTCTGTTTGACTTCAAAAGGTGGGGGATTTAGTGTATACTCTAGTCAATGCTGATTGAACTTCTATTTTCAAATCCGATTGTATATTTAATGGTAGCAATAGCCATTTTGCTTGGCTTTAGCGTCCACGAATATTCTCACGCTCAGGCGGCTTATCTTTTGGGCGACCCGACCGCTAAATTACAGGGTCGTCTCACCATTAATCCTTTGGCTCATTTTGACCCCCTTGGAACCCTGCTTATTTTTATTATCGGATTTGGCTGGGGAAGGCCGGTCCCTTTCAATCCTTTTAATTTAAGAAATCAAAAATGGGGCCCGGCTTTAGTTGGAATGGCAGGGCCTTTATCTAATTTTTTTATGGCATTATTTGTTGGTCTCTTGCTTAGATTTTTTATTTTTGGCAACCCGGGTCTTGTTTTTTTCTTTAGCATTTTTGTCTGGCTGAACCTTATTTTGGGGACATTCAATTTACTGCCGATTCCTCCATTAGACGGCTCTCATATTTTTTTAGCTCTATTGCCCCGTTCTTTGGAAGGGCTCAAAATATCTATTTTTCAGAGCAGTCCTTTTTTGATTTTTTTTGCCATTTTATTTATGTTTTATATTGGCTATCCTTTTATTACCAGCCCCCTTTTTACCTTAATTACCGGAATGCCCCTGCCGTTTTAACAAAATTTCGTCCCGAGACAGCTTCGCTGTTTTAGGTAAGTGATGTATTACTATTCCTAAAAAATTAATAATAAATGATGATTTCGTTTGTTTGAAGCTGGCAGAAAACGGTAGTGGCGTGGAGAAAAAATAGGTCTTGACAAGAATTATTGGTTAGGTATAATTTAATAACGTTCAAAAGATATGCCGAAAATAAACAAAATTAATTTTATGTTCTTTATTTCGGAATTTGAAGAATTTGGAAATAAAAATTTGCTCCTCTTGACTAGAAACGCATCTGCCCGGATGGTCTATGTTGGCATTTGCGCAAAAAAACTTACAGCCAGGGGGTTTAGTAGAAAAAGAAAATCATAAACATCAAAGACAAATACCAAAATACTAAACCTCCTCAAAATCAGGAGGTTCTTCATTATAATAAATTTATAGAAAACTTCGTTTTCTATACAATATGCCCCAAATAATATGCCTCAAAAATTTTATTTAACCAAACAAGGATTAGAAAGATTAAAAAAGGAATACCAAGACCTAAAGAAAATCAAATTTGCAAAGACAAACGGTGAAATTCCAAAAATTTTGCATTCCGAGGATGTTAATTCTGAATATCTTTCTTTTCGCGAGGACTTGAGCTTTTTGGAAAAGCGGCTTGCGGACTTAGAAAATATATTTAAAAATACCGAGTTAATTAATCCGCCAGCCAAAGAAAAACAGAAAGTAGTTGACTTAGGCGCAAAAGTGACCGTTGCTATTGACGGCCAAGTTGATGAGTTTGAAATAGTGGGAACCCTGGAGGCAAATCCCGCTTTAGGAAAAATTAGCAACGAATCGCCGATTGGAAAATCCCTCCTGGGGCACAGCGCCGGCGATAAGATTGTTGCTTCATCTCCGATAAAGATTGTCTACCAAATTAAAAAAATAAAATACGCCCAGCGTTATTGAATAAATAAAAAATTACTGACCTGGCAGCCCAATTTTGAGTCGCTTTTTTGTTGATATTAGAGTGAAATTTTGATAGAATAAATTAAAACGGGCTTGACAAGGCGATTTAATGAAATAGAATAAAATCAGGGATTAGAATCCAATAAAGGTCGAAGTTTTCGCTAAATTTTAAAATTGGTGAAAAATTTTAAATTTTAATCAAACAAAAAAATGATAATGAAAAAGAAATTTAGTAATTTTCTGGTGGTTACGGTAATAGCGGGGATAGTTTTGAGTTTAGTTGGGGTGGCTTTGGTTTCCCAGGCAAAGTCAGAGCCGGCAAGAAAAATTGTGGTTTTTAAAGCAGGAGTTGATGAAGCAACGAGAGAAATTTTGATTAATAAAGTTGGCGGAGTAAAAATTAAAGATTTGAAATTGGTTGAAGGCAAAGCAGTTTTATTGTCGCCGCAAGCTGAAAAAACTTTAGCTCGTCAAGCCGGAGTTTTGAGAATTGATGACGATGTGGTGGTGGAGGCTTTAATCAGAAGCGGTATTGCGGCTAAACCAGCTCCAGCCCAGCCAGCAGAGATTTTACCCTGGGGAGTAGATAGAATTGACGCTGATTTGGTTTGGGGAACTACCACCGGTGACTCAATTAAAGTGGCAATTATTGATACGGGAATCGATTTAAAACATCCTGACTTGAAAGATAATATCAAGGGCGGTTACAATGCCATAAATCCAAGGAAATCGGCAAATGATGATAATGGTCACGGCACTCATGTTGCTGGTATTGTCGGAGCGATTGATAATACGATTGGTGTGATTGGCGTTGGCCCTCAAATTGACCTTTACGCGGTTAAGGTTTTGGACCGCAACGGTTCCGGTTATCTTTCTGATGTAATTGAAGGACTTGATTGGGCAATTACTAATCGCATGCAAGTTGTTAATATGAGTTTAGGAACATCTTCCGATATTCAGTCCCTGCATGACGTGGTCGCAAGAGCCAATGCGGCTGGAATTGTTCAGGTTGCCGCAGCCGGTAATAGTGGAGGTTCTGTCATCTATCCCGCTGCCTATCTAGAAGTAATTGCTGTTTCAGCCACTGATAAGACTGATACTATTGCTTCTTGGTCATCTCGAGGACCGGAAGTTGATTTGGCTGCTCCGGGGGTGAATATCTACTCAACCTACAATGGTCAGACCTATAAAACCTTGAGTGGCACCTCAATGGCGGCTCCGCATGTGGCAGGCGCAGCAGCTTTGGTTTTGTCAGTTTCGGGTAAATGCGAGTTTCTGTTGGACGATGTCTCGGGTTGTTCTCCGTCCGAAGTTCAACAAAGATTGGAAACCACAGCTGAAGATTTGGGAGTTGTTGGGAGAGATGACCTTTACGGCTCTGGTTTAGTTGATGCTAAAAAGGCAGTGTTAGCTCCGTAATTTCGGAGAAGTGATTTCTTGAGCACAAAACCCCTTTCTAATAAAGGGGTTTTGTTTTGTCAAAAATCTAGTATAATAAGGACAAGATGAGGTTTACTGTTTCAACAAAAGGGTTTAATGATATTATTGATATTACTGAACGGGTTGAAAAAGCGGTGTTGGATTCAAAAGTAAAAGAGGGAATTTGCCTGATTTCTTCCCCGGGCTCCACTTGCGGAATAACAACCCTTGAATACGAATCAGGATTGATTCAGGATTTAAAAAGGGTTTTGGAAAAAATTGCGCCGATGAATAAAGATTACGAACATTGCAAAAAATGGCCTGCCCGCATCGGCTACGCCCGCCCGCATGACTCGCGTCAGCGTGTCGGGCGGGCCGAAGGCATTGCAGGCGGGGGCGATTGCAACGGTTACGCCCACATTCGTTCGTCTTTATTAAAACCATTTTTATCTGTTCCGGTTGAGGATAATAAATTAGTTCTCGGCACCTGGCAGCAAATTATCCTAATTGACTTTGACAACCGGCCGAGAGAAAGAGAGATATTAGTAAAAGTAATATGAATTCAAATTATAACACATTTCTCCACGGCCGTGGAAAAATGTGTTACAGTTAGTTTATCACGCAATGTATTCAATAAAGTAAAAAAGGTCGGCTCATTCTAAAAATTTTTTAAAATGTATGGTTAAAAAAATATTAATCGGGTCAGGGGTTTTTCTGGCGGTTGGTTTAATTTTGGCAACGAATGTCTCGGCTTTTGAGAGCAAAAGTAGCACTCTTAATTTGCTGGTGAGCGATGTAAAAGAGACGCGAGAAAAAATTATTAAATTTGCCGAGGAAAAAGAAGGTTTAACGATGCAGAGCGCCATTACTCAAAGAGGAGATGCTTCTTTTGGTTCAATTATTGTTCAGGTTCCAGTTGAAAATTTTGAGGAGACCCTTACTTATTTTAAGGAATTAGGGGATAGGATAACTTATGAAAGAACCGACAGCCAAAATGTAAGAGAAGAATACTGCGATTTGGAGCCGCGATTAAAAAGTTTAGAGGAAGAGAAGAGCGAATTGCTAAAACTTATGAAAAGAGAGGGGACAATTTCTGAGGCGTTGGGAGCCCAAAAGGAATTAAGCCGAGTTAGAGGCGAACTAAGGAAAATACAGGAACAAGAACAATGTTTTGAAAGGGAGGCAGAAATGGCAATGATTAACCTTAATCTCGGCGTTATGGAAAAACCACTACCCGCGGGATGGAGGCAAAGAGATTTTTTGGCTAATAGTTTAGAAGACCTTTTGACATTTTTAAGTTTGCTTTCTTATTTTGTGCTTGAAGTTATTGTCTGGGCAGTGATTTGGGTGCCGCTTTTGTTTCTCATTTTGCATCTGAGAAAGCGCTGGAGAAAACCAGTTAAGGATGTGTAGGGATGTCGGGTGTTAAATATCAATAAAATGATTATGATATAATGACAAATTATGTTTCATATGAAAAAATTCTGGCTTTTTTTGGTTTCTCTTTTAATTGGGGCGGGGCTTTTTTTCTGGCTTATTAAATCTATAAGTTGGCAGGCAATAAAAAACGCTCTTTTAGTTTTTACCGGCTGGCAGGGAATGGTAATTTTAGGTTTAACTTTTTTGTTATCATTAACTTACATTTGGAAATGGAAAGAAATCCTCAAGGGATTAGGAATCAAAGTTTCTTTTCGGGACATTTTTGGTCCCTACTTTGCCGCTTTTTCAATCATCTATTTTTTTCCAGTCGTTTTTTTGGGCGGAGAAGTTTTTAGGTGTTATCTTTTGAAAGAAAAAAAAGATATTTCCTGGACAAAGGGAATGGCTTCGGTAATAATAGACCGGGTTTTGGATTGGACCACCAACTTGCTCGTCATTTTCTTTGGACTAATCTTTTTTCTTTTCACAGCGAGCTCCTTACCGCCTACTTGGGGGCTAATTTTTGGAGGAGTATTTATTTTTGGGGCAGCAGGAACTTCTTTTTTTTACTTTAAGGTTTTCAAAAGAGAAAGCCTGGCAAAGTTTTTTCTCAGATTAATCAGTTTTAGAAATAACAATACCGAACCTTTTGAGATAGAAAAAGAAATTTTTACTTTTTTTAAACCCAAAAAAGCTCATTTCTGGAAAGGGTTTGGTATAGCTTTTGTTGAAGAAGCAATCATATTTTTTAGAACCTTTCTTTTAGTATCTTTTTTAGGCAAGAACATTACCCTGATTTCAACGATAATCATTAATGGGTTTTTGTATTTAGCAACAATCATTCCGATTCCCGCCTCAATCGGAACCCTTGATGTGGTTCAAGCTTTTTCTTTTGGCGCTTTAGGTTTCGGGGCTGGCGCCGGAGTGGTCTTCACCTTAATCATCAGGGGAGCAGAAATAATTTTGGCTTTGTTTGGGTTGTTAATTTTTTTTCGGCTCGGTTTAAATTTACTAAAAATTACTTCATTTAAAAGCCATGAGATTTAATATTTCCACTATTAATGTTAAAATCCATCAACAAAGTTATTAAGACCCTGATTATCAGTGATTTTGTTTTGAATTCGGCTTGGGGATTATTAGCGCCGGTTTTTGCTATATTTTTAGTGGACAAAATTGCTTTTGGCAGCGCCGTTGAAGGAGCGAAAATAGCCGGTTTTGCCAGTTTGATTTTTTGGGTTGCAAAGTCAATTTTGCAAATTCCAATTGGAAGATATTTAGATAAAAATCACGGCGAAAAGGATGATTTTTGGTTTATGTTCTGGGGGACTTTTATCTTCGGCGCCAGCGCTTTTGGATTTTTATTTTCTTCTTCTGCCTGGCACATATATCTTCTTCAACTTTTTCAAGCCATTGGTCAGGCATTAATGATTCCTCCCTGGTTAGCCATTTTTACCCGGCATATTAGTAAAGGAAGCGAGGCGTTTGAATGGAGCGTCAGAAGCACCTCTTTAGGTTTCGGCGTAGGGATTTTCGGAGCAATTGGTGGGCTTATGGTTGCCGCATTTGGATTTAAATTGATTTTTATCTTAGTCGGCGGTTTTACCATAATTTCCGCGTTTTTGCTTTTATTAATTCGCAAAGACCTGGCCCTAAAAACAAAACCCCTGAAACACTTTCCGCCATTTCCCCCCTCGGAGGGACTCGGGACCTTCGGCCCGCCGATTTAGTTATGAAAAACCGAGAATTAGCCAAAATATTTTATGCGATATTTTTTCACCGAAGTATAAAATTATTGACACATTTTTTGACTATGGTATAATTATTCCGTAATTATAAAAACAATATGCCTAATAGACCCAATATGCCCGCCCGCGGCGCCTGTCTGCCCGTAGGCATGGGGTCCGCCAAAGGCGAAAAAACCAGATATTTATATTCTTACATTGTCAAAGATTTAGTTAAAAAAATGGTTTTTGTCGGCGGTCCCAGACAGGTTGGCAAAACAACCTTAGCTAAATTAATAGGCAAAGGCGAATATCAAGCTCCTCTTTGTTTGAATTGGGATAACCGCGATGACAGAAAAAAGATAATCGCCGGCGAGATTGATTATGAATCTGATTTGCTGATTTTCAACGAGATACACAAGTATAAGCAATGGAAAAACTATCTAAAAGGCGAATTTGATAAAAATAAAGATAAGCATAATTATCTGATAACCGGCAGCGCCCGCCTGGACTTATATAGGCGCGGAGGCGATTCTCTGTTGGGCAGATACCATTATTATCGCTTACACCCTTTTTCTTTGCGGGAAGCCGCTGGAAATAGAGCCGAATCTAGAGATTGGACGGCCTTTAAAGTTTGTTAAAAGCGGAAAAGCCGGCGGTATTTTTCGCGACTTGCTTACCTTTGGCGGTTTTCCCGAGCCGTTTTTGGAAAAAACGACATTACGGCTCGCCGATTTCATAGCGAAAGAATTGACCGGCTGGTGAGGGAAGATATTCGCGATATAGAAGCGGTTAGAGATATTTCCGCTTTGCAAATTTTGGCAGAAATTTTACCGTCAAAAGTCGGCTCGCTTTTTTCTCTTAACGCTTTGCGGGAAGATTTTAATGTTGCCCACAAAACGATTTCTCTTTGGGTGGATATTTTGGAAAGATTTTATTACCATTTCAGGATTTATCCTTTTGCTTCGTCTGTTTTCAAGTCATTGCGCAAAGAGCCGAAAATTTATCTTTGGGATTGGTCGCATCTGGAAGATCAAGCGGCCAAGTTGGAGAATATTGTTGCCAGCCATCTTTTGAAAGCCGTTCATTTTTTGCGCGATGCTTATGGGTATAAAACGGAGTTATATTTTTTGCGCGACCGCGACGGCAAAGAGGCTGATTTTTTAGTAACAGTCAATAGAAAACCATGGTTTGCCGTTGAAGTAAAATCCAAAGATAAAATAGTGTCAAAAAATTTAATTTATTTTGCCGGCAAATTACGCCTTTCTTACGGCTATCAAGTTACTGAAGACGAAGGCGTTGATTTTGAAAAAGACAATGTTAGGGTTATCAGCGCCAGCAAATTTTTAAGCGGCCTGGTTTAATGCGTTAAAAAACGAAAAATGCGAGCCACTCGCTAATGGATAAAAAATAAAAAATTTTAACATTTCCACCGGCGGAGGAGCGATGCTGGAATTTTTAGCGGGGGAAAAATTGCCGGGGATTGAAGCGTTAAAGAAATAACCTTTAACAAGGTTGACAAATATCAAAATATGGTTTAGCATAATAGTATTAAATGCTAAATTATAGTTTAGCATAATAGTTATATGGATAACTCACAGATAATAGATATTTTAAGCTATTGGAATTTTTGGGACAAAGACCGCGATCTTGGCATAATGCGGCGCTTGTATGTTGACGAATTATATCGCCAGCGGAATATTAAAGAAGCTTCCGTCGTTTCCGGAGTCCGACGTTCGGGCAAATCCACGATTCTCTCGCAAGTTTTCAAAAAAATCATATCCGGCGGAATACCCAGAGAAAACACTCTTTATGTTAATTTTGAAGAACCCGCTTTTGCTCCATATTTAAACATAGAGTTTTTACTCAAGATCTATGATGCGTATCTTGAAAAATTCAATCCTCAAGGAAAAATTTTTGTGGCGCTTGATGAAATGCAAACGGCGCCGCAATGGGAAAAATTCGTCCGCGGACTTTATGATCGCGGTGAAAATATAAAATTCTACATTACCGGTTCCTCCTCGAAACTGTTATCCAAAGAATTTGGCTCGGCTTTAACCGGCAGAATATATTCCAACGAAATTTTTCCTTTGAGTTTTCGGGAGTTTCTTGAATTTAAAAATCAGCAAAAACTTTTGAATAAAAACGCGAGTAAGAATTCGCCGGAGCTTCGAAATTTTTTTCGGCAATATATGGAATTCGGAGGCTTTCCTCAAATAACGCTTACAGAAAACGAAAAAGACAAAAAACAGATTTTGAAGGACTATTATTCCGCTATCATAGAAAAAGACATTGTTCAGCGCTACGAGGTGCGCGATGTGAAAAAACTAAAAGAATTTTGTCTTAATTTAATTGTTAATGCCGGAACTGCTTTTTCCGGATATGCGGCGGAAAAAAGACAAAAAATTTCACAACCCACCGCCAACAAGTTTTTGGAATACGCAAAAGAAGTTTTTTTGGTCCAAGCGATAGATTATTTTTCTTATTCTTTTGCCGAACAAAAAACCAATCCGCATAAAATTTATGTTATTGACTCCGGGCTTTATAACGCCGTATCTTTCAGGTTTTCCGAAAATCTGGGAAAGATATTTGAAAATTTGGTTTATTTGGAATATAGAAGGCGGCAAAAAGATATTTTTTACTGGAAAAATAAAAATGAAGTTGATTTTTTGGTTCGCAAAGGAACTAAAATTGATAAAATAATAAATGTTTGCTGGCGGTTAACCGAAGAAAACGAGCCGAGAGAAATAGCGGGATTATTGGAAGCAATGGATAAATTCAAAAAAAACGAAGCTGAAATTATCACTATTGGCTATGAAAAAGAAATTAAAATCGGCAAGAAGAAAATAAAGGTAAAGAACTTTTTTGAAGAAATATAATCTAAAATATAATTAATTCCTATGTCTTTTTTCTCTTTCAAAAAATTTATTGTTTTAGTTGGGTTGGTTGGTATAATCTTTACTTCGGTCTTTTTTATTATCAGTCCAGCCAAGGCAGCTGTTTGCGGTAGCGGGCTTGTTCCCTGCGGCAGGAGTTGCGATGTCACTTCAACTACTGACATTGACGAATCCAAACCCTGCCAACTCTGTCATTTGTTTGTCCTGATTGACCGTCTGATTGACTTTTTGCTGATAAATATCCTTTTTCCAATTGCGGTTTTAATGCTCGTCATTGCTGGAATTCTTTATGTCGGAGCGGTCTTTGAAATTCTGCCTGGCGGTTTTAAAACATTAAGCCAAGCCAAAGGAATAATTCTTTCAGTTATTCTCGGCTTAATCGTAATTTTCGCCGCTTTTATCTTGATTGGTTTATTTTTTAGACAGATTGATATGGCTGATTGGACAACAAACATCTACAAGAACTGGTGGAGCCAAGGTTTTTTCCAGATTAAATGTCAGATAAAATAAAGAAGAAAAAACGATCAAGAATAGTTCTTGACCGAATTGGGTAGGGACGTCGGGTTTTGACAACCGATTCAAAAAGAATATAATAAAATTGTATGGCTAATCAAAGTGTCAAAAATTCAATGACTATTTTAAAAGAAGCGGTCCAAAAGAAGGGCGGTTTGGTGATTTTACCATTAAAAGAGTACAAAAAGTTGTGTGAAAGAGCTATACCTACTTATTATTTAAAAGGAAAAGAGGCTGAGAAATTAGATAAATTAGTTGAGGAAGGATTGAGAGAGCATGAAAGAGGAGAAACGATTAGCGCCCCTTCTATTAAAGAAGCATTAAAAATTTATGAAAGAAAGAAGGATAAAAGAGGTTGAATATTCAAATAAGTTTCTTAAATCTTTAAAGAGATTACCACAGAAAATAATTAAAGAGGCTGAGAAGAAAGAAGAGATATTTAAAGAAAACCCTTTTCATCCAACCTTGAGAACTCATAAACTTTCGGGAAAAGATAAAGAATCTTGGGGCTTTTGGATAACTTACTCTTATCGGATAAAATTTATCTTTCTCAGCGATGAGGAAGTTTTATTTTTAGATATTGGTGCTCACGATATTTATAAATGAAGAATCAAGAATTGGCAAAAATATTTTATGAACTCGCTGATTATTTAGAAATGGAGGGGGTGGCCTTTAAGCCCTATGCTTATCAAAAGGCAGCCATTACTTTGGAAACGTTAGAAGAAGACATTGAGGAGATTTACAAAAGAGGCGGGAGAGAGGCATTATTGAAAATTTCGGGAATAGGGGAGAGTATGGCCGATAAAATTGAGGAATATCTGAAAACCGGAAAAATAAAATATTACGAAGAGCTCAAAAAAAGAGTTCCGATAAATCTGGAGGAGCTCATTGCCGTGGAGGGAATGGGGCCAAAAAGAGCGAAAATTCTTTATGAAAAATTGGGAATTCGGAACCTCAATGATTTGGAAAAAGCAGCCAAAGTCCATAAAATCTCTTCTCTTTTTGGTTTCGGCGAAAAAACAGAAAAAAATATTTTGGAAGGGGTCGCTTTTTTAAAAAGAAGCAAAGGAAGATTTTTATTGGGAGAAATTTTGCCGAAAGCAAAAGAAGTTGAAGAGAAATTGAAACGTCTAAAAGGAGTGGAAAGAGTGGACGCAGTAGGTTCAATCAGGCGGAGAAAAGAAACCATTGGCGATATTGATTTTTTGGTCATTTCAAAAGAACCAAAAATCGTGATGGATTTTTTTGTTTCGCAGCCCGAAGTTGTTAAAATCTGGGGCAAAGGAACAACTAAGACCTCGGTGCGGCTCAAAGAAGGTTTTGATATGGATATTAGAGTTCTGCCAAAAAGGTCTTATGGTTCGGCTTTGCAGTATTTTACCGGCTCAAAAGAACATAATATCGCCACTCGGAAAATTGCTATTGATAAAGGATTAAAACTTTCGGAATATGGATTATTTAGGGGTTCAAACAGGGTTGCTGGTGAAAGCGAAGAGGAAATCTATGAAAAACTGGGGCTGGATTGGATTCCGCCGGAACTAAGGGAAAATCAGGGGGAGATTGAAGCAGCCATTTCTGGAAATTTGCCTCGGCTTATTGATTACAATGACCTTAGGGGCGATTTACATATTCACTCTGATTGGAACGGCGGCGACAATTCAATTGAGGAATTGGCGGAAACGGCCCAAAAAATGGGCTATGAATATCTCGGCATTTCCGACCACACTAAGTTTTTAAGAATTGAGCGCGGCTTGGATGAAGCGAAACTTGAATTGCAGCGGAGAGAGATTGATAAAATCAACTTACAACTTACAACTTACAACTTACAACTGCGAATTCTCCAGGGTTGCGAAGCCAATATCTTAAACGATGGTTCAATAGACATAAAAGATGAAACGTTGGCAAAACTGGATTATGTTATTGCCGGGGTTCACTCCAATTTTAAAATGCCAAAAGACAAAATGACAGAAAGAATAATTAAGGCAATGAAAAATCCGAACGTTGACATTATTTCTCACCCAACCGGCCGACTCATTAAGAAAAGAGATGAATATCAAATTGATTTTGAGAGAATATTAAAAGTAGCAAAAGAAACCGGGACAATTTTGGAGATAAATTCCTACCCCGAACGGCTGGACCTAAATGACCAGAATATCCGCCGGGCAAAAGAAGCCGGAGTGAAAATGCTTATCAACACTGACAGCCATCATAAGGACCAAATGAGATTTATTGAGTTTGGCATTGCCCAGGCAAGAAGAGGTTGGGCAGAAAAAGAAGATATTATTAACTCCCAACCATTAGAGAAACTGCTTAAATTTTTCAAAAAATAAAATTTGACACCTTTTGGGAAAAAAGATAATATAAAACTATGATAAAAGTAGCAGAAAAAAAACAGATAATTTTAGATAGAAAACATCTAGAGGAATTAGAAAGGAAAGCTTCCATTTTTGAGGAAATTTTGTCTATTTTGGAAGATAGATATTTCGGGTATTTAATGGAAAAAACCGAAGAGGAAAAAAACATTTCTCTTCCTGAGGCAAAGAAAATTTTGAGGGAGAGAAATTAGGAACGTGCACATTTTTTGTCCAAACAACCAAGCTTGGTTTTAAATTGTTAAGGTTAACCCCCCCTCATCAAAAAGCAATCAATACAATTTTCAAGCGGTCGCTGATTTTTTGTATCTTTTGCTTTAAAATATTAAATAGAAAGAATTAACCGGGGTCTGACCCCGGTAACTCCTAATTGTTGTCGGGGTTGGTTGTCGGGGTTAAACCCCACCAACCTCTTGATTTTCTTAAATCCCCCAACCTTTTTGTTTATCGGGATTTGGGGTTTTAGAACTTGAATAATTAAATAACTTCTGTTATAGTGTAACGTATATGGCTGTTCAAACCCAAAGACATACAAAATCAAGAAGGAATAAAAGGCGGATGCATATTTTTTTGAAGACCCCGTTTTTTGTTAAATGCCAAAAATGCGCGAAATTGATTTTACCCCATCAAGTTTGTCCTCTTTGCGGTTATTACAAGGGAGTGGAGGTAATTGATGTTTTTAAAAAATTGACAAAAAAAGAAAAAAAAAGAAAAGAGAAGGAACTGAAAGAAAGTAAAGGAACAAAAAAAGAAAAACCCTTAAATATGGAAGAACTTTCCAAGAGATAATTATCAATTTTATGTCAAGCCGGTATTTATCGCGCGCCATCGCTATCCAAGGTTTGTATGAATGGGATTTTTACGAAAAGAAGGCGAACCTTAAAAAAATTTTAGAAAGAGACATTAAAGAATTTGGGCCGGGACTGAGCGATGAATTTGCTTTACAATTAGTCAACGGCGTCCTTTCACATTTAAAAGAGATTGATAATCTCATTGAAAAAACGGCTTCGGAATGGCCGATTGGACAGATAAGCATAGTTGACAGGAATATTTTGCGGCTCGGATTATATGAGGTTCTATATGGAGATAAAAAAGCCGTTCCGTCAAAAGTGGCGATAAACGAAGCCATTGAGTTAGCTAAAGCATTTGGCGGAGAGAGGTCCGGGAAATTTATTAACGGCGTCCTGGGGACGGTTTATAAAGAACTAAAAAAAATCAAATGAAAGATTTTCCTTTGCTTGAAAAGAAATTGGGTTTAAAATTCAAAAACAACGACTTATTGATTCAGGCCTTTGTTCACCGCTCTTATTTAAACGAAAATCCGAATTTTTATTTAGCGCATAACGAGCGGCTTGAATTTTTAGGAGATGCGGTTTTGGAATTAGCGGTTACCGAGGACATTTACCGGAATTACCCCAAAAAGTCAGAGGGCGAGTTGACAAGCTGGAGGGCATCTTTGGTTAATGCCAAAACCCTTTCCCAAATTGCCAAAAATCTCGGTTTGAATGATTTTTTATTATTATCCAAAGGCGAACAAAAAGAGCTCGGCAAAGCCAGGCAATACATTTTAGCCAATACTTTGGAAGCGTTAATTGGCTCAATTTATCTTGACCAAGGTTATGGATCTGCCAAAGAATTTGTTGATAAAAATTTAATCATTGAACTGCCGGAAATTATTGAAAAAGAGCTTTTTAGAGACAACAAATCGCGTTTTCAGGAAGAATCCCAGGAAAGGGTTGGGATTACCCCGGGTTATAAGTCCCTGGAAGAATGGGGGCCCGACCATGCCAAACATTTTATTATCGGTGTCTTTCTTAATGAAGAACTGATAGCCAAGGGCGAGGGTTCTTCAAAACAAGAAGCAGAAGAAAAGGCGGCAAAGAATGCACTGGAAACAAAAGGTTGGTAAGTTAATCGCTCGGCAAAAATGTTTCGGTTGACACGCAGTCGGCTAAAACCTTAAATTTTAAATTTTGAATTTTGAATCAAACCCGAATTTCTTAATTTTGAAACATTAAGTCATTCAAAATTTATTCAGAATTAAAAATTAGAAATTAAAAATTAATATTATGTTAGTTATAAGATTATTTCGCGTCGGCAAAAAAAATCAACCCAATTTTAAAATAGTTGTTACTGACAAAAAAAATCCGCCGAGAGCCGGGGTTTTTGTGGAAGAAGTTGGTTTTTGGAATCCCCTGACAAAGGAAAAAATTCTAAAAGCAGACAGAATTAAATATTGGATGTCGGTTGGAGCCAAACCATCGGCTACCATTTATAATTTATTGGTTTCGGAAAAAATTATCGTAGGCAAGAAAATCCCGAAACATAAAAAACCCAAAAAGAAAGAAGGCGAAAAGGTTTCACAGGAGTCAGCCAAACCAGTTGTTGAGCCGGAAAAAAAATCCGTCGAGACAAAATAAAATCTGAATAGGGGCTTGACAAGAATTTTTCAAAGAGTAAAGTTGTAATTGAATTGAAGAGACAAATATGAAAGGAGAAAAGAAAGGCGGCTGTTGCGGCTGCTGCTAAAA
>Ga0210017_1001141_pt1 | contig 23160 bp, 23 predicted proteins | sample CryGeyCG2014_020_FD_183966 | JGI IMG/M metagenome (GOLD analysis project Ga0210017, IMG submission 183966) | Groundwater microbial communities from aquifer - Crystal Geyser CG08_land_8/20/14_0.20 (SPAdes) (version 2) | ecosystem: Environmental > Aquatic > Deep subsurface > Groundwater | place... | reverse complement strand
TTAGTAAGGATTATACCTTAATTTTAGCACAAAAACATTTGTTTGAGATGAGGATAAGTCGTCAATTTTATTCAATTTTTAAGGGAACTTTTACCCCCTGACGAGGGGTCATTGTTCTACAGTCTAATAAATATTTTTCTTTATACGTTCTTTATTTAAATTAATAAAGAAATCTTCTGATAAAATTTCAATCATTGATTTTATTGGCCAATATGTTTTTGTTTCAATATTACGATACAAAAGCAAATCTTTAAGTACATGTTGAACACCATCTTTTCCTTCAAAAAATTGAAACTTTGGACTTGTAGCAAGTGTTCCTTTTCTAATTTCAGTAAATATTTTTTCAATATCAGATTTTCCTTTTTCTAATTCATTAATTTGTCCATCTAATATGGATTGTATTTTTTCCTTTGAGCTTGTTTGAAAAGTTTTTACACTGTTTTTTTGTGATTCAATTATTAGCCCGTTCTCTTTTAATTTTTTAAGAAAACCATACAAAGATGGACGAGAGAGTCCAGCTTTTTTTGCTAAATTACCAGCAGTTTGTTCTCCATTTTCTAATAAGAAAAGGAAGGTTTTTATTTCTTCATCCTTCGTGTCAACGTTTCCGTATCGAAGTTCACCACCAAGACAATCTTGGAAATGAGCCTCGGTACAGATTAGGGGATGATATGATTTTTTGCCTTTGTGTTCCGGGTTGTATCCCTTGACTACACCTTCCTGATTGCCATATAAAGTTTTAACGGTTGAATCAAAGTCAAGCCAATAACTGGAATGATTCGCTAGAAAATGAGCCCGCAAGAGATTATGAGCTGACCCAAGTCGTGGTTTTAAAACACCGGCCTTATCTATCAGAAATCTTTTCAATGTATTTGGTCCTGGTACGCGAGGCAGCCCAGTCAGATATTGGAATACACCATTATTGCCAAGCAACACTGTTAGCTCGATGCTGTTCAAACCAAGTATCATTGGATAAATCAGAGCAAATAGTCTTTTCGGTGACGGTGAAATAATTGTTGCGCTCCACTATGCGCATATGGGCGTTGAGAAAGGTGCAAAATTGTAATTGCTGTAGAAAACGGTGCAGTAAATACACCCCGCCAAAATGAGTTAATTGTCCCGCGTTAAATGATATTTTGACATTTTTAGCACCGGTTCTGGGTATACAGTTGAAGATAACTTTTAGTTAGTTTCAACTGTATTATATCATATTTGTAATTTTGTTGATTTTCAAAGGTCTAAAATAAATTTATTAACATCATTCACGGATGATTTAAGTAAAATGAAAACAGAAAATTTAAAAGTTATTAGAGGAACACCAAAGTATTTTTCGATGATTGCACAAAGCAAGATAAATGAGAATGATTTTATTTATCTTGCTCTACTCTATCAATACATGGGTTGCCCCCATGAGTGTCTCAAGTGTTTCAACAATCACAATTTACCTACAAAATCATTTAATCCTGAATATTTATCTCTCAAAAAGCGAAAATTGTTAATTGATGAGGCAAAGGACATGGGAGGAGAAGTCATTATTTTTGCAGGGCTTGCTGAACCTCTTATACATATGCATTCAATTCCATTGATTGAATATGTGACAAAAAAAGGAATGATTCCTATTGTGTATTCAAATGGTTTTGAGCTTGATTCAGATATGATATCTTTTTTAAAAGATAATAATACTGTTGTTGCAATATCATTTGATTCACTTGATGCATACAAATTTTGCATGATGGCTAAACCAAAATCAAAAGTATATCCTCCCGATTATCATAAAAAGATACTGGGGAATATAGAAAATTGTATTGGTAAATACAGAGATACTATTGAATATAAAAATGGTATAAAAGTAGTTAACACTGCAATAATTACAACAATATCCAAAATTAATGAAGGTGAAATTCAGGAAATTAAATCACATTTTGGGGATGATACTTATTTTGTTTGTAACCCGCTTGCGTATGATGGCGGAGCAGTTAAAAACTGGCCTATCTTAATGAAAGATCTAAGTCCGAATCCAGATGACCATATGCAAAGTATAAAAAATTTTTCAGAGTCGGGTGGACCACTAACACTTTTTGACGGAAGGTGTGGTTATTCATATCATGGACTTGCTGTTTATCCTGATGGAACTTATGCTACTTGTGCCTATACAAGTAAAACAAATGGTTTTCTAGGAAACACAGAAAATTGTAACCCAAAAAAAGCATTTGATTATAAGCACGGAAAAGAAAAGTTTTTTTATGAAAAGTTCGGAGATACTCCTTGCCTGATAAGGAATCAAAATTTTGATTCCTATGTTATGGGCTTGTCACCAAATACTAAATTGTCACAAAAGTAATGACATTGAACTTAACTTGGATTGATTTTTAATCAATACCGAACAGCCCGTATTGCTTGAGGATGGCATTGACCCGGTTAAAAATATCAGCCAATTTTGACGGCCCGATTCTTCTTCTTAGTTTACCGAAGTAGGAATGGTCAGGGGTATCTTCAGTCAGAGAAAAACCGGCAAACCAGCGGATGGCTATATTGTATCTTAGAGCTTTTTCCATTTCCCGGTCAGAGTAGTCTTCCCAGAATTGAACCAGGAGCGCTTTAAATCCTTTGGCCACATCAATACCGTCTGAACCAATGTCGCTATAGCATTCTCTTAATGGTTCGCTTAGCTCGTCGAAATCAATAATTTTTTCCAACTTTCTGAAAGGATCATTTTTATCTATTAATTTGTCAAATAATTCTGCTTCGGTGGTCAGTAACATCTTGCTTGTTTTATCGGTAGGATGTTGCATATTTTTGTTTGATTAATTAATAAAATCCTACCTTCATTATATCATTTTTAAGTTCGTTTTAGATGAGGATAAGTGTACGAAAGATTGTCATTTGGCGACAGTGCCGTTAAGGAACTTTAATTTAAAAAGTAATTCAAATAAAATTTGAATGACTTTTTCTTTTGTATGTCTGCCAAAAATCCAAAAACCCGCCCCGCATTCCTCCCGCAACCCTCCTACGGGGCGGAAACTCAAACCCAATCCCGCCGAATTTCAAAAAAATAAATCTCAATTTTGCGAATCCTTCCTCCCGCAATATTGTTTCGCAAAACTGAGTCCATTTTCTAAACGGCTCATTTGGTGGTATCTGGGCCGTTTAGCGTTTCCTCGCACTTTCTCTTTGAGAAAGATCTGTGCTATTGCACAAAAGTGCTTTAGCACGCTAGAAACGCTATTATACTTTGTTTTGAAAATAGGTTCTAACTTGGTACAATAGAGACACCAGAATGGAACTCAAAGGTTTGGAACAAACGGAGGAATTGGCGGCGCAAAATGCGGCAGAATCAATCGGCAAGATTCCTAAAAGTTTAATACTGGTGCGTTTGTTTGTCTTACCAAGATAGGGTTTTGAATGGCAGGTTTTTAGTAGTTTATGGATATTTAAGTAGTTCGGATATAATCGTCAGCGATGGCGGTTTTATTTTAGAGAAAAATTAGGTCTAGCAGTTTATAGACAAAATAGGCCATAACTAAAGCCGCTGGAATAGTGAGAAACCAGGTCCAGACGATTTTTAAAGTGGCGTCCCAGCGGACAGCTGACAGGCGTTTAACTGAACCAACGCCGGAAATCGCCCCGGTAATGGCATGAGTGGTGCTAACCGGTATGCCTAAGGTGAGTGGCCAAGAAAAGGCTGATAGCACTGGCTGTTTCAGCCGAGAAACCATTAAGTTGGTCTGAAATCTCTCTGGTTTTATCATCAGCTTCATGTTCTATAGCTTTGGCTTGGATAGAATAACTTTCGTTATCTTGGAAAGAGGCAGCAAAATTTTTAAACATGAAGGCTATGTTTCTTTGGGAGTCGATTAGTTGTTTTAGCAGATCGTAAAAAATATATTGTTTGGGCAAAAAGAAACTGATTTTCATAAAATATTAGATTTATTGATAAATATGGGATGAATATCTCTCTTTTTACGTCTTTAGATCAGCTTTTTTATAACGTTACTGTTAATTCAATTTGGTGAAAGTGTAAAAGTTTTGTATAATGAAGGTATCATGGAAAAAGTTTTAAAATATATTGATATTATTACAGCTTTGTTTGTAGCGGTACTCCTGATTTCAAATATTACTTCCACTAAAATCGTTAGCTTGGGCTGGTGGTTGAGTTTTGACGGGGGGACTTTTTTATTTCCGTTAAGTTACATTTTTGGCGACGTATTGACGGAAGTATATGGTTATAAAAGAGCGAGACGGGTGATCTGGCTAGGATTTCTCGCCAATTTATTAATGGCGCTAATTGTGATAATAGTAGGTAAGTTGCCGGCCGCGAGTGATTGGCATAATCAACAGGCGTATGACGCGGTTTTGGGATTAGCGCCTAGAATTGTGCTGGCCAGTCTGATTGCATATTTAGCGGGTGAGTTTTTAAATTCATATATATTGGCCAAGCTTAAGATTTTAACCCATGGCAGACATTTATGGGTGAGAACCATTGGTTCAACTCTGGCCGGGCAAGTGGCAGACACATTGTTATTCGTAGTGATTGCTTTTGGAGGTATTTTACCTTGGAGTTTGGTAGCGACAGTAATAATTTCTAATTATATTTTTAAATGTGGAGTGGAAATAGTTTTAACGCCAGTCACATATAAAGCAGTGAATTGGTTGAAAAGACAGGAGGGGGAGGATTATTATGACAGAGGAACGGAATTCAATCCATTTAATATATCATGCTAATATTTTAACAATTTTGCTAAACTATTTTTAGCATTTGTTAAAATGTTAGGATGTTAATATATAAAAATGTTTATGACTGATATATATTTAGATTTGTCCATTGTTCTGGGTTTATCCTTAATTGTGTCACTAATTATCAGGTGGTTGCGGCAGCCTTTGATTATTGGCTATATTATCACAGGCGTTATTGCTGGTCAGGCGTGGTTGGCCTGGCTTGATAATGACGGGTTGGAATCGTTTTCACAGATCGGAGTGACATTATTATTATTCATAGTGGGGTTAAGTCTTAATCCGAGAACATTGAAAGAAGTTGGCAAAATTGCTTTTTTGACCGGGTTGGGTCAGATTGTGTTCACTACTATTTTTGGGTATTTAGTAACAAGATTGGTCGGGTTTGAGCCGGTGGCAGCCATATATTTGGCGGTAGCCATGACTTTTAGTTCGACTGTGATAGTGACGAGATTACTGCAGGAGCGTCGGGATACGGAGACATTGTATGGCAGGATCGCGATTGGATTTTTATTGGTACAAGATTTTGTGGCTATGATCATTTTGAGTTTAGTCGCCGCTGTGAATAGCGCTTCTGGCCAGAGTTGGTTAACAATTGGGATGGAGCTTACAGCAAAGATTATTGTAATAACTATAGCAGTGATATTAGTAATGAGGTTCTTGGTACCAAGAGTTGATTCAAAATTGGCCCATAGTAAAGAAGTGTTATTTTTGGCGTCGCTAGCGATTGCTTTTGCTATGGCGACTTTGTTTGATCAGTTGGGATTATCCTTAGAATTAGGAGCGCTTTTAGCCGGGATAATGTTGTCCGTCTCTCCTTACCAGGTGGAGATTTCTTCTCGGGTTAGGCCTTTGCGTGATTTTTTTATCATTATATTTTTTATTGTGATGGGGTCAAGATTGGATTTATCCATGATTGGAAATTATTGGTTTCAAGCGGTGATATTATCATTATTTATTTTAATTGGTAACCCGTTGGTGGTGTTAATTATCATGGGTATTAAAGGTTATCGGAAAAGGACCTCGTTCTTGGTCGGTTTAACCATGGCACAAGTGTCGGAGTTTTCTTTGATATTTCTGTCAATGGGAGTATATGTTGGTCATTTGCAAGCGGAAATTTTTGGTTTTATGACGCTAATAGCCCTGATTACAATCGCGATTTCGACTTACTTTATTTTACACGCGGACAGATTGTACAAAATACTAGAAAAGTCTTTATCTATATTTGAGCTTAAAAAATATTTTAAAGAGGAGGAGGGCGGAAACGAGAAACATGCTGAAGTGATATTATTTGGCTGTGATCGGCTGGGAGGAGGAATACTTGAAAATTTAAAAAAGGCAGATAAGAGTTTTATAGTGGTGGATTATAATCCAGAATTAGTAGCTAGATTAAGAGGAGATGGGATAGAGATCAGATTCGGGGATGCCTCAAGCGCGGTATTTTTGGACAATATTAATTTTACTAAAACGAAGGTAGTGATTTCCACCGTACCTAATTTTGAGGTGAATCGGTTCTTGGCCAGGTATTTTAAAAATATCAAGGCTAATCCAGCCGTGATATTAGTGGCTAGTTATAGTCATGAGGCTAGAAAATTGTATGATATGGGAGCGACCTATGTGGTGATGCCGCCATATTTAGGCCGGCGGTATATGACCGAGCTGGTGTATAAATATGGGACGGTAAAGAGAAATTATATACGGGAGAGGCAGAGGCATTTGGGAGATTTGGAATATGTTTGAGGCGTTGCTATCTTTCGAATTTATTTTAGATTATAAAAACCCGCGTTTCGAGCGGGTTTTTATGTAATATTGGGGTATTATTTATGATTAGATTTGGCCATCTTTGACCTCTTTTTATAATCGCGGAGGTAATACAGTTTGGAGCGCCTAGCTTTTATTTGCTTAGTCACTTCAATTTTTTTAACCAGTGGCGAATGGAGAGGGAATATTTTTTCGACGCCGACATTATTGTCTGAGATTTTTCTGACTAAAATACTGCCTGAGGGAGTTCTGGGTTTTTTAACAGCTAAAATCACACCTTCAAAGATTTGGATTCTAGTTCTTTCTTTGCCTTTAGCGTCAATATCCTTGATTGCTTCGTGGACTTTGACAGTCATACCGGATTTTAGATCTAAGCCCGGATTATTCGATAGGCCAATGGTTTTAGATTTTAGATTGCTGGTTTTGGGTGGCTGGTTATTGTCTAGTTCGATTTTTTCTGCAACTTTTGTTTGATTGACAGGGTTAGTATTATTAGTATTAACTTTATTATCTTCCATAGTAATTGAGATTAATTTTTTTATAATTTAATATTTACTTACTTATACAACATTAATTATAAATAGTTTAACTTATTTTAGTTAAATTGTCAAATATTCGAGCTATGGCATTAGTATTGTTTTTTTGACTTTAAAATGATAGTATGAAAATGACTTAACTTGTTTATTTTTTTTTATTACTTATCTTGTTTATTTATGTCGGGTCATTCGAAATGGGCAACTACCAAAAGAGCCAAAGCCGTGGTTGATGCCAAACGCGGTAATCTTTTTACTAAATTAAGCAATAATATTGTCGTGGCAGCGCGGCAGGGAGGCAGTAATATGGACAGCAATTTTAAATTGCGCATGGCGATTGACAAAGCCAAGGCGGCCAGCATGCCGAAGGAAAATATTGAGAGGGCAATCAAGCGAGGGACGGGAGAGTTACAGGGGCAGATAATTGAAGAGACAGTTTATGGAGGGTTACTGCCTGGGCAGTATCCGGTGATTATTAAATGTTTGTCTGATAATAAAAACCGGACATTAAACGAGATTAAGACAGCATTGCAGAAAGGCGGGGGGCAGCTGGTGGATTTAAATGCGGTAGCTTGGCAGTTTGAGAATAAAGGAGTAATTAAAATCAAAAATCAAGAATTAAAAATTAATGGTGAGGAATTAGAGATGAAGGTTATTGAGGCTGGGCCGGATGATTACGAAATTGGTGATGATGAGATAACCATTTACACTAAACCAGAGGATTTACAGAGAGTGAAAGAAAGTTTAGAAAAAAGCGGTTTAAAAATTGATTCGGCTGATTTGGAGATGGTGGCAAAAGAAAAAAAGGAAGTGGCTGACAGGGAGGTAGAAAAAATTCAGAATATCTTTGAGGGCTTGGAGGAGCTGGAAGACGTGAGCGATTATTACACAAATATAAAATAAGCCAAAATTTTTTATTGAATAGTTTTAAGTTTTTGAGTTGAACGTTTTGGCATTTGAGTTTTGATTTTAGAGCTTATTCTATGAGAATTTTAGGCATTGATCCCGGAGTTGCGATCGTTGGTTATGGCGTGATTGAAGAAAAAGATAAGAAATTGGAGTTAATCGCCCAGGGTTGTATTTTAACCAGGGCGAGGGAGCCTCATCCAGAGCGGCTTGGGCAAATTGCGCAAGCGCTGTCAAAAATTATTCAACAATATAAACCTGATATCATCGCGATTGAGGAATTGTTTTTTTGTAAAAATGTGAAAACGGCTTTGAAAGTCGGGGAGGCGCGGGGAGTAATATTAGCTACTGCCATGCAGTTCGGTTTATCTATCAGGGAGTTTACGCCTTTGCAAGTGAAACAAGCCCTGACCGGCTATGGCCGGGCGGACAAAAATCAGATTCAGCAGATGGTAAAAGTGATTTTGGGAATGAAACAAATTATTAAATCAGACGACGCGGCGGACGCGGTGGCAGTGGCGATAACTGGCGCGCATTATAAACAAATGTAATATGTCCAAAAAATATCTAAATATAGTATCGGTGTCGTCGGAAATTGATCCGTTTTCGAAAACCGGCGGGCTGGCTGATGTAGCTAGAAGTTTGCCCAAGGCTTTGAATAGACTGGGCCATAAGGTGATTTGTGTTACTCCATTTTATGGCCAGGTGATTGACCCAAAGGCGCATAATTTAAAAATTTTTTTAGAAGGGGTAGAGATAAGAATTCATGGCAATAACAGTGTTAAAGTTAATTATTGGGCAGGGGATTTGAGTAAGGGTTTACTAGTGTATTTCATCGAGAATGATAAATATTTTTCACGTAAGAAAGAGATGAAAGATATTTATGGTTCAGCCCATGAAAATGCCAGATTTTTATTATTTGATCTGGCGGTTTTAAAGTTACTGTTAATATTAAAATTTCAACCGGACGTGATTCAATGCCATGATTGGCACTCGGCTTTAATTCCTTATTTATTAAAGAGAGAATTTAAAGGATCAGAGTCGCTGTCAAAAACTGCCACGGTTTTAACCATACATAATGCTATTTTTCAGTTCGGCCATAATTGGTGGGAAATACCGGTGAGTGAGCGCTATAACGGCAAGAATGGGCTGCCATTATTTAATCAGCCGGAGCTGGAGAATGTTAATTTTTTGCGGCGAGGAATATTGCAGGCTGATATTATTAATACGGTGTCGGAAACGCACGCGGAAGAGATGCTTACGCGGGATAAAGGCCAAGAATTACACCAGCTTTTAAAAAATAGGCAGGACAGATTTTTCGGGATAATCAACGGGATTGATGACAAACAGTATAATCCATCTGATGACCCCGGGCTTAAAGTGAATTATAATTATACCCAGATTGATCGCAAGAGGGAGAATAAGCTGTTTATTCAAAAAAGATACGGTTTATCCGAGGACGCGGAAGTGCCGCTCATCGTAATGTCGTCCAGAATTACCCATCAGAAAGGATTTGAGTTGATTTTAGAAGCGTTTAAAATATTGTTGAGATTGGATATTCAGATTATCGTAATGGGAGATGGCGATGGTGATTATATTAAGGAGTTGAAGAAAATGAACAAACAGTATCCTAAAAAAATAGCATGGGTGTCATGGGACCAGGAGCGGGATTATGAAACCAGCTTGTACGCGGGCGGGGATATGTTTTTACTGCCGTCGAATAATGAACCTTGCGGAGTCAATCAGATGAAGGCTTTGCGCTACGGCTGTATTCCGATCGTGAGATCAATCGGGGGGTTGAAGGACACCATTACTAATTTTGATTTTATTCACAGAGATGGCAATGGTTTTACTTTTAGAACATATAGTCCATTATCTTTGTATGGAGCGATTGTGAGAGCGCTTGAGTATTATAAAGATAAAAAAATTTGGAATAAATTAGCGCAAGACGGAATGAAGATATCATTCTCATGGAATTTGCCGGCCAAGCTTTATGTTGAGTTATTCAGGAAGGCGATGGTGGTGGCCAGCGGCAAGAAAAAAAGCAATGGGAAAAATTAAAATTTTTCGCGTATGATATGGATTAACATTTTGCATATTTATCAGCCGCCTACGCTAGAGAAGGAACTTCTTATAAAAATCACCAAAGAGGCTTATTTAAATATTGTAAATATTTTGAAACAAAATTCTAATTATAAGATTACTTTGAACATCGCCGGCTGCCTGACTGAATATTTGCGGCAGCTTGGTTTTAATCAATTAATAGAAGAGATTAAGGCTCTAGTCAGGAAGGGGCAGATTGAGATGACTGGCACGGCCGCTTTCCATCCATTGCTGCCGCTGTTGCCGATAGAAGAAGTTGAAAGACAGATTAGAGTTAATAATGATATTAATAAAAGGTATTTTGGAGAGTGCTATCAGCCAACCGGTTTTTATTTGCCGGAGATGGCCTACTCGCCCCAAGTGGGCAGAGCCATCAAGCGGGCTGGATTTAAGTGGATTATTTTGGATGAAATCGCTTTGGACGGGGAAATTAATCATCAGCGTTTTGATTATTCAAAAAAATATAAAATTAAGAAACTGGGATTGAATGTGATATTCCGCGATAGAAAATTGTCGCGCACATTTGTGCCGGAGGCAATTGAAAAAATATTAAGTAAGGATAATTTGCCAGAAGTAGCGGTAACCGCGACGGATGGAGAGTTGTATGGGCATAAATATGTTGATCAGGATCGAATTTTGCATCGTGTTTTGCGAAATAAAAATATTATTGCCAAGACTGTATCCGAATTTTTTGGAATAGCCAAAATTGAGCAGAAAGTAGAAGTGTTCAGCTCTAGCTGGGAATCAACTCCGGCCGAAATTCAAAAAGCCATTCCCTACGCGCTGTGGTGGCACCCGAATAATAAAATTCATAAGCATTTGTGGCGATTGGCTAAGTTTGCCTTGAAAGCAAACTATGATAATTTGGGAGATTCAAACCATTTCGCTTCCAGACTGCATATGGAAAAAGGTTTGGCCAGTTGCACTTTTTGGTGGGCGTCAGGGAAAGATTTCAAGATGTTCGCTGACCCGGCCTGGAATCCGGAGGAAGTGGAAAAAGGGGCGCTGGAGCTCCTGCGGTCAGTCAGGGCATTGGCGGGAATTCCAGCTAAAATTAAAATTAAGGCAGAGAAGATATTTTTGGAGATCCATCGTTTGATGTGGGAGAAACATTGGAAGAAGAATTCACTAAGAAATAAAGAAATAGTTAGTTAATTTTTGATTAGTGAAGTGGGAAAATTGAGATGTTATACATCAAATAAATTATGAGGCGGAAGAATATTTAATTTAATGATTTTTATGACACAAGAAGAAAAACAAATTCCAAAATTAATACTTGACGCGGAATATTTAAGTAAAATTTTTGAACAAAGAATCAGAGATATTGACAGACAAGGAGAGAAGTTATTGCAGATAAGGTCATATAGAATCAAGAGTCATTTTGATGATAAATTTTTTCATTATGTGATTCAGAATAATTTGACGATTGGGATCAGAGGCGGTTTACGCCGGCGCTATAAGGTGTTTTGCGTGGCTTTTTCCGGGCATGGCAGAAGACAAATGTTCCAGGTGATTGAGTTGGTTCATAAAAACGGGTTTGACCGGGGCGGCGTGGCAGTGCCAAGACCGTTATGGTACATTGAAGAGTTAATGTCGTTTTTTTATGTGGGCGTGCCCGGGCAGAATTTGCTCGAGCATATTAAGAATGGTGATGTTAATTATAATTTATTCAGCAAGATCGGAGCCGGCTTGTTTAATTTGCACAATATTAAAGTTAAAAATCGGGTGTTCGGGTTGAAACGGCATGATTTTTCCATGAATTATCTTGATCCGACCGGAATACTTGAGCGGGGATACAATCAGGATAAAGTATTGGCGAGAAGAGTGAAGGAACAACTAAAAGAGCTGAAGAGTATTTATAAGAAAATTATTGATGATAAATATGTTTTGTCGCATGGAGATTTTCACCCGGAAAATGTGATTGTGCACGAGTTTAAACATAATAAGGCGATAATGATTGATTTTTCAGAAAGTTGTTTCGCGCCGGCATATTATGACATGGCTTCGTTTTTGCAGCAGCTGGAATTTATGAGCCGGAGCTATATTACGCGCGAACAGTATCAAAAATTGGAAGGAATATTTTTGAGAGGTTACTGGGGGGAAGCGCCGATTAACGCCAAGATGATGGCTAAGATTAATTTATACAAAAGCTGGACGACCTTGAAGAGTGTAGTTTATTTTATGATTTTTGAGGATGAAGTAAATATGGGGTCCGCGGAGTATTTATTGAGGAAATCAAGAGAATATATTGAAGGGAGATAATAGCGGAAATTAAAGAATTAAACTTTGACACTTTTAAATACTGCTGGTTCAAATGCCAGATATTAGCTATTTTTTCGCTTTAAAACTCGCTATGGCCCAAACAGTTAAAGCTCAAACATAACTAATATCCGGCAGTCTCTAAATAAAGCGCCAAAGTTTAGTAAAGAAATTATTTATGCCAATCAGTCAGAAAAAAATCATTATTTTTACCGGTTTAGTTAAAATTAGTAGAAATTTAGTCGGCACAGCGGTGATTTATCCGGAGCTGGCCCGAGGGTTGAATCAGGCTGGGTTTAAGGTGAGTATGGTAGGGCCGGAAGCGGTGGAAATGAAACAGCCGGGAGTGGATTATTATGTTTATCATAAAAAAAATAACGAGAAGCTGATAAGGGGAAGTAGCGCGGTGATATTTGGATCATATCCGCCGATAGAGCCAATGGAATACGCGCGTAAAAATGGAAAAAATATTATAACCTACATGTGGAGCATCGCGCCGATCGGGAGTTTGGAATTTCGAGATTTTAAAAGTTTTAAAAGACAGGATGAGCTGCATCGATTTATTGTGGATTCATATAACAAATCATTAAAGTATTCTGATAAGATTTTTTGCCGCGATGAGAGGGCTAGGGAGGTGATAGTTGGATCCTTGATCACTTTAGGCCGGGTTGATTTGGCTGGCTATAGAATAGGACATAATTTTGATAGTTTGGTTCAGATAGCCCCATTTGGTTTGTCTTGGGGGCGGCCCAGGCACAATAAAAATATTTATCGGGGAGTGGCGCATGGCATTAAACAAGATGATTTTATAATGCTTTGGAATGGCGGAGTATGGAACAGAACTGATGCTCCAGGCATGGTTAAAATAATGAAACACATTTGGCCAAAAAATAGAAAAATTAAATTAGTTTTTCAGGGTTTTTATAATCCCCACGGGATAAATACCAGTGAAGCGAAAGAGGCATGGCGGTTGTTAAAAAAATTTGAATTATTGAATAAAAATATTTTTATTCCGGATAAGTGGATAGAATTTGATGAACGGGACGGTTATTTGGCTGAAGCTGACGCTGGTATTACTTTATCGCCTAATATTCCGGACGCTAATTATTTTATCAAGACTAGGTTTTATGATTATTTGTGGGCGGAGTTGCCGATTATTTTGAACAGATGCGAATCATTCACCAGCGAGGTGGAGAAATATGGTCTGGGGTTGGTGCTTGCCGGGGATTATAAAAGACAAGCTTGGGAAATAGTGAAATTTGTTGGGAATAAAAAATTACAGACTGAAATTAGAAGTAATATTAGGGAATACAAGCAGGGGAAGAGTTGGGATAAACAATTGAAGCCGGTGGTGGAATATTGTCAGAAAGTAAATTAGAGCCGCAAGCTCCACTGTGTCATTCCCGCCCCTGATCGAAGTTGAGGATAAACTCCGGCGGGAATCTAGGGGTTTAAATAATGACACTGATATTGTTTATTGCTTGTCGCTTATTGCTTACCGTTTATCTCGCTTATTTTATGAAAATCGCCATTGGCCAAGCCTATAATGGCATACATAAAATTTTTAAAAAACATTTGACGGCGTTGGGCGCTGATGCTTTTTATTTTAATATTGACCATATGAATTGGTTTGAGGTGGAAGACAAGGATCCTGACGCTTATATTTGGCTAGCGGATAATAAGGAAGAGCGATATCGGATTATTCATGATCGGGTATATTTTATTGAAAATATTTTTAAAAAACCGATTTTTCCGGATATGAGAATGTATTTTAGCGAAGGGGATAAAGTTAAGCAAAATCAAATTTTTCAATGTCTTAATATACCGACGGCGAAAACTTATATCGCGGCGGAAAAAGATAAAGCAGTAAAAATTATTCATAAAATAAAATATCCGTTTGTATTGAAAGATCCTTATGGCTACGGCGGGATTCATGTGTTTAAGATTAAAAACAGACAAGAGGCCGGGGAGTTTGTTGATAAAATTTTTGGGGCAGGACTAAAGACCGGGTGTTCATTATGCCAGAATATTTTTTATGGCCAAGAATTTTTACCGGTTGAAAAGGATTTAAGAGTAATCACCATCGGACCAAAAGTTTTCTGCGCTTATTGGCGGATTGGGCAGGAGGGAAATTGGAAGCATAATCTGGAGCAAGGGGCGCGGGTAAGTTTTGATAATGTTCCGATTAGCGCCGTGAAAATGTGCCAGGATTTTTCTAGGAAAATGCGTTTCCACTGGATGGGGTATGATTTATTTGTATTGCGAGACGGAAGTGTTAAAATGATGGAGTATTCCTCGACAGCGCGGGTGAAGGGAGCTGAAGCGGGGGGATATGATGTCAGGAGAGAACAGATGAAATATGTTAATTTATTAATTAATCGGAGAAGGTCAGGGTAAAATTATGAAAAAACAAAGAAAAAAAATCGGGATTCTTTTATTTACCCGGGAAGATACGGACGAATATAAAAGAGCGCTTAGGTTCAAAGAAGAGATTGTAAAGGCAGATTATGAGCCAGAAATATTTCAGTCTGATTTATTTTCAGTATTTTTCCGGCAGAATAAACTGGAGATTTTTTATAATACTAAAAAGTTTGAACTGGATGATTACAAGTTGATGTTTCCAAGATATTGCCTTTGTAATGGCGATGCTTATCACAGATATTCAATCGCTGGATTTTTGGAGGTAGCTGGTATGAGATTGGTTAATCGGCCCACTCCGGCGAATATGGCTAAAAATAAAAGAGATAGCTTGCTTAAGCTAGCCTTGGCGGGATTACCTATAATTCCGACCGGGATTAATTATAGCCAGTTTTTTTTTAGATGAGCATTTAAAAAGAAATAAGGGCAGGATCGTGGCTAAAATGAATTCGGGTTCATTGGGCTATAAAGTAAGTGTGTTTGAATCTCATATTTCATTTATTTCATTTATGGAATTTATGGGAGGGCTGGTGGATTCTGCCAGTATTTTGATTCAGCCGTTTATCAATGCCGGACATGAGGATCATAGGTTGATTGTAGTGGGAGATAGGGTAATAGCGGCTATGAAAAGAAAGGCTCGTGGAATAGAATTTAGATCAAATATTTCTAAGGGTGGGATTGGAATTAAATTTAAGCCAACTAAACCAATGGTTGATTTAGCTATTCGATCTACTAAAATATTAGGTCTTGATTACGCCGGGGTAGATATTATAGAGGAAAAAGAAAAAATGATGATCGTGGAAGTGAATGCCAATCCGGGGCTGGAAATTGAAAAAATAACTGGAGTGAATATAGTCAAGGAGATAATACAATATGGGATTAAAAAAGTACGTTAATATTTAAATAATTACAGCCATATGACTAAAAACAGGCTAAAAGTATTATTTGTGGCTTATGAGTGCGCGCCGTTTTTTAAGTTTGGGGGGTTAGGGGATGTGGCTGGCAGTTTACCCAAGGCGCTTAAGGAATTGGGGGTGGATATCAGGGTGGTGATGCCGTATTATCGGAGAGTGGAGAAGCTTGGTGTAGTAAAGTTAGTAAAGGAAAATATCAGATTGCAGATTGGAGATTGCAGATTGGAGATTGGTTTATATAAGTCATATTTGCCGGGATCGAGTGTGCCGATATATTTTATTGATAATAAGAAGTGGTTTCATGTGAAGCATATTTTTGATAAAGACGAGAAGGAAAGATTCGTGCTGTTTTCTGCTATAGCCGGTAAATTGCCAGAAATAATCAAGTGGCAGCCGGATATTATTCATGGCAATGATTGGCAAACCGGATTAATACCAACTATAACTCAAAAGTCAAAACTCAAAAGTCAAAGCTGTAACTCAAAACCTAAAACTTTCAACAACGAACGGATTAGAACAATTTATACTATTCATAACCTTGCTTATACTGGTAAAACCCCTTTGGATATTTTAGAACAATATGGATTTAGGCGGGAATATTTTTCCGGGGTGGATGAAAAAGACAGTGTAAATATTATGAGAGAGGCGATTTTGGCGGCGGATATAATCAATACGGTCAGTCCGACTTATGCCAAAGAAATTTTAACCAAGGAATATGGGGCTGGGATGGAAGACATTCTTAAAAAAAGAAAGAAAGATTTGTATGGAATTGTGAATGGACTGGATTATGGCATGTTTAATCCGGAGACGGATAAGGCGATTAAGGTTAGATATGAGATAAAAAATATTGAGCGTAAATTGGACAATAAATTATATTTGCAAAAAATCAATAAATTGTCAATTAAACCAGAGACGCCATTGATTGGGATGGTGACCAGATTGGCCAGCCAAAAGGGCTTGGATTTGATGGAGACAATATTTGATGAGTTAATGAAGGAAGAGCTTCAGCTGGTGGTTTTAGGCAGTGGGAGTGAATATTATGAGAGTTATTTTGGAAAGATGAATCAGAAATACAGGGATAAATTCAGGGCTAATTTGAAATTTGATGTTGGTTTGGCCAGCCAAATTTACGCCGGGGCTGATTTGTTTTTAATGCCGTCAAAATATGAGCCGTGCGGATTGGGGCAGTTGATAGCGATGAAGTATGGAGCAGTGCCGATAGTGAGGAGCACCGGGGGTTTAAAAGATACGGTGGATGGAGCGGAGATTGAGGAATTGAACATTGACTTTAATAATCAAGATACAAGATATAATAACCAAAAAATAACCAATAACCGATTTTTAATCGCAGTTGATGGTAAGTTTTCAATAACAAATATTAATAAAGCGACGGGGTTTAGTTTTGAAAAATATGATGCCATTGATTTACTCAATACTATTCGGCAAGCCCTGATGGTTTATCAAGATCAAACTGCGTGGAGGAGGTTGCAAATAAATGGTATGAAGCAGGATTGGTCATGGGGAAAATCGGCGTGGGAGTATTTGAAGTTATATCAGAAATCGGTCAATTAGTTAATTAGTAATTAGGACATTTATTTTTTGACAAAAATTTAATTAATTTTATGTCTAAACAAAATTTAACCAATTCCGAAATCCGCGAAGATAAAATCCATGACCGGTTTGTGATTATCGCGCCTGGTCGAGCCAAACGGCCTAAAGAGGAGACGGGAGAGACTGACGACGCTCATTTGAGTGAACGAGACAAATGCGTTTTTTGTCCAGAACAGCAGAAAGGCGTAAAACCGCTTTACATGAGCGGAGACAATGATCATTGGCGAGTGAAGGTAGTAAAGAATATTTTTCCGGCTCTCACGCCCGATAATAATCAGGCGTATGGCTATCAGGAGGTGGTGATCGAGGCGGCGGAACATGGCAGAGAGCTGGGGGATTTGCCGATAGATCATTTAATAGAAATACTGGAAGCTTATATTGAGCGCACTAGGGAATTGTCGCGCGATAAAAAAATTGAATACGTTTTGATTTTTAAAAATAAAGGTGGCAAGGCCGGAGCGTCTTTAAGGCACGCGCATTCGCAAATTTTTGCGGCTGGATTTACACCGCCGCATATTATTGACAAATTGACCCGAGCGCAGGAATACCGCATCGTTCATGGCCATTGTTATTATTGCGACCTGATTAAAAAAGAAGAGTCGGGGCCGCGTTTTATCAGGGGAGATGAGCGGGCTATATCCATTACGCCCTACGCTTCTAATTATGAATATGAAGCTTGGATTATTCCTCGCAAGCATATAGATAATGTCACCGTTTTAAATAGAGAAGAAATTGCTTCTATCGCCAGTTTGTATAAACATATTTTGTCGAGACTGAATAAAGAAAATATTTCTTATAATGTTTATTTGCATCAATCAGTTTTGGATAAAGACGAGCATTTTTACGTGCGGATTTGTCCGCGTCGGTCAACTTGGGCCGGGGTGGAATTGGGGTCGAGGATAATTATCAATGCAGTCAGCCCGGAAAGCGCGGCTGAATTTTATAGGGAGAAGTAATTGGCAATGAGTAATTTGAACTATGCTTAAATTTTTTTTTGAGATTTTTGGGATACCGCTAATGATTATAGTTATTTTTGTAGCGACTCTGCCTATTTTTGCTGGCAAGCTTGATGAAAAAGAGTTTGCGCCAGAGGCATATATAAAAGTGGTTGATGTTTTGCCGAAAAATGATGTTATAGTTTTTAGCGATAATCTGCCCAAAAATCAAGTAAAATCTGAGTTTCGAAAAATTATTATTGATCTGTCGGAACAAAAAATGTTTCTTCACGATGGAGATGTGGTCATCGGGGAATTTTTGGTATCAACAGGCAAAACAGGCATGGAAACACCGACTGGAATTTTTCAGATCTATGAGAAACGCGCTAGAGCGTGGTCGCGCATGGCAGGGCTATGGATGCCGTATTGGATAATGATTGATCCAATAAGAGGAATTGGCATCCATGAACTGCCGGAATGGCCGAATGGCTATAAAGAGGGAACAGATCATCTTGGTCTGCCAGTTTCACATGGTTGCATACGCCTCGGGATTGGATCCGCGGAATTTGTATATAATTGGGCGGAGGTTGGGATGAGTGTTGAGATAGTAAAATAATTTTTTAGTATTATGAATTTGAAAAAGTTATCCACAGCGAGTAAATCATATTGACATTTGATGTATATTATATATTATTTATAGTAGTTAGAAATTTTTTACTTGCAACACCAAATGAATTCACGTAAAGAGCAAACAGCGCGCCAAGAAGAAGATGATCCCCCTAGTGGGTGCGGTTATTGTCAATATAGTTTAAACAAAACTGGAGAGCCTGTTAAGGAAGCGGGTTCTTCTTTTGTTGTCATAAATTTTTTGTTGAGTTTATTAAGTTCGCCAAAATCAGATTTTTATGAATAACTTTGGCAATAAGACGCTGGCTATTTTGTACAGTCAAGCAAAGCGGGAGTATTTTCCAACAGAAGAGCAATATATCTCCGAAGCTGAAGTATTTGAACGTGCTAAAATCGTGGCTGTATATTTTGAAAAGGTTGGTTTTGAAGTTATTCTCTTGCCGGGTGATAGCTCTTTGCCGAAAAAATTGCAAAAAGTAAGGCCGCAATTGGTTTTAAATCTTGTTGACTCGGTTCGTGGCCAAGAGCATCTTGCCGCTATCATTCCCGCGCAGTTGGATCTGTTCAATATTCCATACACGGGTACTGGCATGCTGGGCTTAGCCATTAATTCCAACAAATTTTTAACAAAAAAATTATTGGAACAAACCGGCGTGCCTTTGCCTCGCTATCAGCTGTTCAGCTCGTTGTTAGACATCCTTGATGTCCAGCTCAAATTTCCTCTGATCTCCAAATTGAATGAAATTCACGGCAGCGTGGCTATTGACCAGGATTCAGTCAGCGACAATGAGTTGCATTTGCGCGAGCGCCTCAAAAAATTGTTCAGAATTTATCGCCAGCCAGTGTTAGTGGAAGAGTTCATTGTCGGCAAAGAGTTGACGGCTTATCTATTAGAAGGTATGAGCAAAAAAATTTATATTGGCGAAAAAAAATTCAATGAAGCCGCCACCAAATACAAAATTGCCACTTTTGACGCTGTTTGGCGCGATATTGATAGCTATGATTATGTTCGTTCATCTGGTAATGGCATACTCGAGAACTACGTCCGCACAGCTTTTGATATTCTTAAGATGGATGATTATGGCAAGTTTGATGTGCGCCAAGATGAATCAGGCCGTTACTATTTTATTGATTGTAATGCCAATCCGGCTTTTGGCCCTATAGAAACCGACTGCGCTATTAGCCATGTCTTAAAGATGTATGATATTAATTTTGATGAAATTATTCGTCGTTTGATACTTAATGCAAGCAAAGATGAACCAAATTTGATGATGACTTAATTCGCATATTTATTCTATTTAATATGTTTTATGAATATTGCCCTTGCCTACAATGTGCGCCATACTAAACCGGACATCAATAATCCGCAATATATCGTGGAGGCTGAATTTGACGAGCCGGCAACTATTATGGCTATTAAAAAAGCTTTGAAGAAACTTGGTCATCGCGTGTTTACGGTTGAGGCTGATGAAGGAGCTTATGTAAAATTTCAAAAATTAAAAAGAAGAATTGATTTAGTTTTCAATATCGCCGAAGGCATTAATGGCCGTGACCGCGAAGCGCAGATTCCAGCCATGCTGGAAATGCTTGGACTGCCATACACCGGCCCCGGTCCTTTGTCTTACGCGCTTGGGCTGGATAAGATAAGAGCCAAAGAAATAATGTCTATTCACCATATTCCAACACCGGCCTGGATAGCTGTTGAAAAAATAAGCGATTTATGCGAGAAAAATATGTTTGCCTATCCAGTTATTGCTAAACCAATGGCCGAGGGTTCCAGTAAAGGCATTCGCGCTAAAAATTTAGCTCATAATTTTAAAGAGCTTAAAAAAATAACCCATGACCTTTTGCAACAGTTCAAACAAAGAGTTTTAATTGAAGAATTTTTGGGAGGCCGTGAATTTACCGTGGCTGTTATTGGTAATCCAGCGCGCGTCTTGCCGATTATTGAACTAACTTTTGATAAACTTCCGATTGGTATGCCGCACTTTGATCATTATGAAGCCAAATGGATATATGACAATCCTGACAGTGGGCACGATCCATTGATCTGTCCGGCAAAAACAAATATAAAATTGGCGCATCAAATTGAAGATATTTCACTTAAAGCCTTTCAAGCGCTTGGCATGGCGGACTGGGCAAGAATTGACATTAGATTGGACATAACGGGCAAGCCGCATATCATTGAGGTAAATTGTCCGCCTGGCATTATTCCTGATCCGAAAGAGAATTCACGTTTTCCAAGAGCCGCTCGCGTAGCCGGTTTAAGTTATAATCAGATGATTGAAAAAATTATTATATCAGCCTGTCAACGGTGTAAGGTTAAATATTTTAAAAAAATTAATTAACTGATAATTTCTAATTACATGCTTACTGTTAAACTTTCACCATACTTGGAAAAATTAGCCAAAATTTGCCCTGCCGTACGGCGTCAATTTGTTCCCTCTCGCCTTGAGGAGAGCGACGAAGAATTAACAGTTGAGGATCCTTTAATGGAAGAAGAACACACTGTGGTCAGGGGTTTGGTCTATAAATATGGTAATCGGGCACTGGTACTCTTGACGATGAACTGTGCGGCGTACTGTCGTTTTTGTACGCGTCGGCGCAAGGTATCTGATATTGAGAAGGGGGTTATCAGTAATGCCGATTTGCGCCAGATAATTTTTTATCTCAAAAAACATCCGCAGATAAAAGAGCTCATCCTTTCCGGCGGCGATCCTTTGACTGTTCCAGATATTTTGAAAACCGCTTTGCGTCAATTTTCACGTCTAGCACAGATAAAAGTTTTGCGCATTGGAACGCGTTTGCCGGTTTCCAACCCGGCTTTAGTTAATGCAAAAGTATTGGCAGCCTTAGCTGAAGTCAAAAAACAGCCGCTTTACTTGATGCTCCACTTTGAACATCCGGCCGAATTGACAAGGGCTACCCTTTGCGCTGTTAAAAAACTGCAGACAGTGGCGACAGCAATGTTTTCGCAATCTGTTTTTCTTAAAGGAGTAAACGACAATGCAAAAATTCTTTATGAGCTTTTCAGCCGCTTGTTAGAGACAGGAATTAAGCCATACTATATTTATCGTTGTGATTATGTGGCTGGCGCTGAGCACTTTATCGTGCCTGTTGATAAGGAAATAAAAATTATGACTGAGTTGCGTTCTAAATTAAGCGGCCTTGCCTATCCGACTTATGTTATTGATGCTTGTGGTGGCGCCGGTAAAATACCTGTGCCGTTGAATTTTTGGCAATTTGACCGCAGTATGTATAAAGATTTTAAATCTAAAAAAATAAAAGTGCTTGCAAGCGCGTAGATTTTGCATAATATTGTTGGGTTATCATCAATTTTACCTATGTTATTATTGCCACTTTTTTCGTTAGTCTTCTGTCTTTTGTCGGAGCGGTTATTTTAGCTTTGATTTTTATGTATATTATGCGCCATGCAGAATAGGCATAATCAAAAAATTGTGGTTGGTATGTCTGGCGGAGTTGATTCGTCAGTCGCTTTAATATTACTTAAAAATTCAGGTTGGCAACCGATTGGCGTTTCACTCAAATACGCTGTTTGGGATGATAAAGAAAATACTTCTCGTGAAAATATTTGCTGTTCTGCCGCATCTTTTGCTGTTGCCAAAAAAATTTGTGATCAACTTGGAGTCGCGCATCATATAATTGATGTTTCAGGGGATTTTCGCAAAGAGGTAATTGATTATTTTACCAGCGCCTTGAAAAGACACGAGACTCCAAATCCATGCATTGTGTGCAATCCTCGTTTAAAATTCAAAGAGCTTTTTGACTGGGCGCATAATCATAATATTCAATATGTGGCGACCGGGCATTATGCGTACATTCAAAAAAACAAAAAAATAAAAAAACAAAAAAACAATTTTCTATTATTAACCGCTAAAGACAAAGAAAAAGATCAGACATATTCATTGGCGTTTTTGCCGCAAGTATATTTAAAAAATATCATTTTTCCACTTGGCGGCTACACTAAAAAAGAAGTTTATCAACTGGCTAAAAAATATGGTCTTAATTTTTTTGAAAAAATTAAACAGAGCCAGGATTTTTGTTTTGTGGCCGGCAAGTCAATGCCACGATTTTTAAGTCAGGAGATAGGGGAGAAAGTCGGTCTTATCCAAGATAAAGAGGGTAATATTTTAGGTGAACACCCGGGACTGCATTTTTATACCATTGGTCAGCGCAAAAGGATTAAATTGCCAGGCGGCCCATGGTTTGTTATTGGGTTTAATGTCAAAGAAAATATTTTAGTTGTTTCTCAAGATGAAAAAGATTTATACCAGCAGGCAGCCATTCTGTCGCCAGTTCATTTCATCTCCAATCAAACACCAACCAGGCCGCTCAAAATAA
>Ga0210017_1001139_pt1 | contig 23172 bp, 21 predicted proteins | sample CryGeyCG2014_020_FD_183966 | JGI IMG/M metagenome (GOLD analysis project Ga0210017, IMG submission 183966) | Groundwater microbial communities from aquifer - Crystal Geyser CG08_land_8/20/14_0.20 (SPAdes) (version 2) | ecosystem: Environmental > Aquatic > Deep subsurface > Groundwater | place... | reverse complement strand
TACGCTCTCGTCGATAAATCGCGCCAAATGATCTTTGGGCAACCATTCATCCAGCGACGGCGATATCAAAAACAACTGGTCTGGATCATATGCCCTAAAATTGTATCCCATCTTTAATCCCCCTTAACTTTATTCTTTCCTTATTTTATATCATTTCAGGGGGTTATGACACAGGCTCTTATAATCAATTATTCGGAAAATGGCGCGGAAAATCTAAATGCCAAAACCCTGTCGGCGGCGCTTTTTTGGGTGGCGGCAAAAAAGCGCCGCCGACCCCCTTGCCAGAATACAAAAATCGCTGCAATTGCAAATCAATCAGTTCGCTTAGATAAGTTGGTAGCCCCACGGGGATTCGAACCCCGGCCGTTAGCTTGAAAAGCTAATGTCCTAACCCCTAGACGATGGGGCCATAACTCGTCCCGACGCAACGTCGGGACTCATAAATGACAAATATCCAATGTCAAATGACAAATTAATGAATAATTATTCAATAAAACGCCGAGAGCATACCTTTATTTGACATTCCAAGGATATCAGAAGATCAGATTGGTTGCAAGAAGCCTACTTCAAATACTCTCGCAGCTTCCTGGCTCTTGTTGGATGTTTGAGCTTGCGCAAAGCCTTAGCCTCAATCTGCCGGATGCGCTCGCGGGTAACATTGAAAACCTTGCCTACTTCTTCAAGGGTGCGCGGGTGGCCGTCTTCAATGCCAAAGCGCAGCTTTAAGACTGTTTTTTCCCGCTCAGTCAGGGTGTTCATAACATCTTCCAGGTCATCGTGCAGCAAGCCATGCATCACGATCTCATCTGGCGCTTGAGTTGAGGCGTCCTCAACAAAATCACCGAGGCGCGAGCTATCTTCGTCGCCAATTGGCATTTCTAGCGAAAGTGGCATTTGAGAAACCTTCATAATCTCTCTGACCTTATCAATTGACAGGTGTGATTTTCGCGCGATCTCGTCTTCGGTTGGCCGGCGGCCAAGCTTTTGCAGTAACAGCCGCGAAGTCTTGCGCAAACGATTGATGGTTTCCACCATGTGCACAGGGATCCTAATGGTCCTGGCTTGGTCAGCAATCGCCCTGGTGATCGCTTGCCTGATCCACCAGGTGGCATAGGTTGAAAATTTATAGCCTCGGTGGTAATCAAATTTTTCAACCGCGCGGATCAAGCCAAGATTGCCTTCTTGGACCAAGTCAAGAAACAGCATGCCCCGGCCAGTGTATTTCTTGGCAATTGAAACAACTAGTCGCAGGTTGGAATTGACTAGTTTGTGTTTAGCTCGCATGTCGCCGGCCTCGATCCTTTTGGCCAGCACAATTTCTTCTTCTGATGTGAGCAGCGGGAACTTGCCAATTTCGCGCAAGTACATTCTAACCGTGTCATCAACCCCGATGCCCTTAATGTCGCCCAGTTCCTTGTGGATGGTTTCCAGCTCTGGATCAGGCTTGCTTTGTTTGGTTTCAGAAACCTCAATGCCAAGTCCCAATAATTGTTCTATCGCGTCCAAGTTCTTTTCTGGCTCTGGATAGATTGAAAGGATCTCCTCTGGGGTCAAGTACCCCTTACGAGATGCCGTGGCCTTTAAGAATTCAAAATCTGCTCTTTTACCTGTCATCTTTGCCTCCGTTTTAGGGCCTGCTAGGCCTCTAGGTTTTTATCGTCAGGGTTTTTAGGAAATTTCACTTTTTAGCTGATTTAATAATTCAGCCACTTTTTCCGCCTGGCCGTTTTGCTCCGCGGCCATAATTTCTTGTTTAAGATCTGTGATCTTATGCGAGCTTTTCTGTTGCAGCAAAGTCTTGATACAGTCCTCAGTGATGAGGGCTTTGGCTGCTAGATCGCTTAAGTGCTCACTTAGGAGCAGTCGTGACAAGAGCTGTTTGGCTGGCTCGCTTTTTAAGTTCTCCAGCAAAAAGTGCGCTAGCCCGGCTTGGTCAGTCAAATCTTTGGCCAAGAGCAAACAAGCAATCTCTTTGGTCTCTGGCAGAGAAAAATCATCAGCGCTTAAGCTGCCTGCCAGTCTAGTCCGGCTGTCAGGATCAAACACAGCCAAGGCGATCAGGTTTTTTTCTGCTTCAACTATTTTGGATTGGGGGCGGGCCACAGTTTGTCTGGCTTGTCTTTTGCCCTGTCTTTGGCCAGCGTATGATTGCAGCTTAGCAATAGCGGCTTGGAGCAGCTCTGGCTTTATTTTAAGCCAGTCCGCTACCAGTTTAGCATACTCTTGCTGGATAAAGACATCTTTTTCTTGGTTAAGATACTTGGCAATTGTTTGCAAAGCCTCAGCCCGACCTTCGATCTCGCTTAAATTAAAACGGGCCATGATCCTTTTGAGCTTAAACTCAAGAAAGGGCAGGGCGGTGTCTAAGCATTTTTTTAGGCTGGCTACGCCGTGTTGGTGGACAATTTCGTCAGGGTCTTTACCACCGGTTAAGATCGCCACTTTAATTTTAAGTTCAAAGGTGCGCATCAATTCTACTGATCGTTCTGCGGCCAGGCTGCCAGCAGTGTCGCTGTCAAAGGCCACAATTACATTATCGCAGTAACGGGTCAAAAGCTTGCATTGGTTGGTTGTCAGGGCTGTCCCAAGAGTGGCAACAAGATTGGTCAGGCCGGCTTGAAAAGGGGTCAGCAAATCAAAATACCCCTCGACCATGATCGCGATCCTGGATTTTTTTATGCTTTCCTTGGCCAGGTTGAGGCCAAAGAGTATTTCGCCTTTGTGGTAGATCAAAGAATCAGGCGAGTTTAAATATTTTGGTTCTTCATTGGTCAAGGCCCGGCCGCCAAAGGCCAAGACCCTGCCGCGTTGGTCACAGATAGGAATGATCAGCCGGTTGCGGAAACGATCATAATAACCACCTTGCTGGTCTCGGGCAATGGCCAGGCCGGCCTTAGCGATATTTTCTGGTGCCACCCCGCGGGCAATTAAGAATTTCAGCAAGTTGTCCCAACCAGCTGGGGCAAAGCCCAAACCAAACATGGCTTGGGTTGGCCGTGCTAGGCCGCGCTGCTCAAGATATTCCTGGGTAGCTTGCGCTGCTTTGTCAGCCAAGGCTTGCTCAAAGAATTGCTTGGCTAGTTGCATGATCTGGAAGAGCTGGTCTTTTTCGCCTTTGTTCTGGCCAGGTCGACCGACCATCGCTGGCAGGGCTATCCCGACTTTGCTCGCGACTTCTGCCACTGCTTCGATAAAGCTTAAGTTCTCGATTTTCATTAAAAAGGAAAAAACATTGCCACCCTCATTGCAGCCAAAGCAGTGAAAGATCTGTTTTTCTGGCGAAACGGTAAATGAGGGGTCTTTTTCTGAGTGAAAAGGGCAGTGGCCCAGGTAGTTCTTGCCCCGTTGTTTAAGCTGGACATATTCAGACACGATCTTAACAATGTCTGCTTGGCTTCTGATCTCGGCTATTTTTTCTTTTGGAATCATGCGTTGGTGCGCCACTCATCAGGAACAAAAAGCTGCTCAAATTTCGAGATGGCAAAGCGGTCAGTCATGCCGGAGATAAAATCAATCGTGTGCTGGATCTGCTCGTTTTCTGTCTTAAAGCCTTGCTGGAACTCTTGGCTGTAATGAAAGTGCCGAAAGAGCTGTTTAAGCAGCATTGGGACCTTTTTTTCCTCATGTTTGGCTACAGGGTTGGTGTAAACATTTTTGTACATAAAGTCGTACAGGCCGTCCATGGCTTTCTGGACAGGCCCGCTTAATTTTACCTTGTCTTTACCCTTTGATTGCTTGACCATGTCGTGAATAATTGTGTCTAAAATATTGTCGCCCAAGACCGACATGCGTTTTCTGGGCAGGTTCCTGGCAGTAAAAACGCCAGCGCTGATCGCGTCCTCAATATCATGCCGCAAAAAAGCAATCCGATCGGCGTACCTTACAATACAGCCCTCCAAGGTCTCTGGCCACGGGTCGTCGGGTGTATGATTGCGGATGCCGTCAATTACCTCATAAGTTAGATTTAGTCCCCGGCCATCACGTTCTAAAACTTCAACAATGCGCACACTTTGCTCATTATGATAAAAATGGCGGCCATAGCTTTCTTTTAAAATATCATCAAGCACAAACTCGCCAGCGTGGCCAAACGGGGTATGCCCCAGGTCGTGGCCCAAAGCAATCGCCTCGGTTAAATCTTCGTTAAGCACTAGGGCCCGGGCAATAGTCCTGGCAATTTGCGAAACTTCAATTGTGTGTGTTAGCCGGGTGCGGTAGTGGTCTTCAACCGGCGAGATAAAGACCTGGGTCTTATGCTTTAGCCGGCGAAATGACTGGCAGTGCAAAATCTTGTCGCGGTCGCGCTGGAAAGCAGTGCGCAGGTCGCACTCCTTTTCATCATGACTGCGGCCTTTGGATTGGCTGGACAAGCAAGCGTGAGGAGAGAGGGCGGCTGCCTCTCTCTCCTCGATTTCAGCTCTTACGGTCAGATTAACTCACCTAACCTTATATTACTTTTTACTCTTTAAAACAGCTTGCGCTGCGGCCAAGCGGGCGATTGGCACGCGGTATGGGGAACAGCTGACATAATTTAAGCCGACCTGGTGACAGAATTCTACTGATGAGGGCTCGCCACCGTGCTCACCGCAAATGCCGCACTTAAGGTCTTTTCTGGTCTGTCTGCCTTTTTTGACCGCCATCTCAACCAACTGGCCAACGCCAGTTTGGTCAAGGACTTGGAAAGGATCAGCTTTTAAGATCCCCATTTCAACGTAAGCTGGCAAGAATTTGCCGGCGTCGTCGCGAGAAAGTCCCATGGTCATTTGGGTCAAGTCATTGGTGCCAAAAGAGAAAAACTCGGCTGACTCGGCGACCTTGTCAGCAGTCAGCGCTGCGCGTGGGATCTCAATCATGGTGCCGACCATATATTTGACCTTAACGCCATACTTTTTAATGGTCTCTTCCGCTACTTGTCGGATAATAGCTTCTTGGTTCTTAAACTCAAGGGCTTCACTGATCAAAGGAACCATGATTTCTGGCCTAACGTCGACCCCTTTTTTCTTGAGCTCACAAGCTGCTTCCATAATCGCCCTGGCCTGCATCTTGGTGATCTCAGGATAGATAATTCCCAAGCGGCAGCCGCGATGACCAAGCATTGGGTTGAACTCATGGAGAGAGGAGATCTTTTGTTGGATCTTCTCTAAACTAACCCCCATATCTTCGGCCATCTCTTTTTGCTGGGGCTCTTCGTGCGGGACAAATTCATGGAGCGGCGGGTCAAGCAAGCGGATAGTGACTGGCAGCCCTTTCATCGCTTCAAAAATTCCTAAGAAATCTCCCTTTTGCATTGGCAAAAGTTTAGCCAAGGCTTTTTCCCGGCCAGCCAAGTCATCAGAGAGGATCATCTCGCGCACAGCTTTAATGCGATCCCCTTCAAAAAACATATGCTCGGTCCGGCAGAGCCCAATCCCTTCGGCGCCAAAGTCGCGGGCAATCTGGGCGTCTTTGGGCGTATCTGCATTGGTGCGGACTCCCAGCTTCCTAATTTTGTCGGCCCATTTCATGATCCGGCCAAAGTTGCCGGAGACTTCTGGTTTGATGGTTGGGACTTGTCCCTTCATCACTTGTCCTGAGCTGCCATCAAGTGATATCCAGTCTCCTTCTTTGATAACTGTCTCACCGACGCTAAATTGTTTCTGCTTATAATTGATGTTGATCGCGCCACAGCCGGCCACGCAACATTTGCCCATCCCTCGGGCGACAACCGCTGCGTGAGAGGTCATCCCACCGCGAGCAGTTAAAATCCCTTGAGCTGCGTCCATGCCGCCAATATCTTCTGGTGAGGTTTCAATCCTGACTAGGATAACTTTTTTCCCGCCCGATGCCCACTCTTCGGCTTCGTCAGCGTGGAAGACTGCCTGGCCGCTAGCCGCGCCTGGAGAGGCAGGGAGCCCTTTGGCAATCACTTCTTTTTTGGCTTTGGGATCAAACATCGGGTGGAGGAGCTGGCCAAGCTGCTCAGGCCCAATCCTTAAAACAGCAGTATTAGGGTTGATTAGTTTTTCGTCGACCATGTCACAAGCGATTTGCAGGGCTGCGGCTGCTGTTCTTTTGCCGGTGCGGGTTTGCAGCATCCAGAGCTTCCCTTTTTGAATGGTAAACTCAATGTCCTGCATATCTTTGTAATGCTTTTCTAGCTTTTTATAAATAGCTTCAAGGGTGGCATAAGGTTTTGGCATGACCTCTTCTAAGGTTTTTTGGCTTTTTTCTGACTTAGTAGAGGTGTTGATTGGCTGAGGGGTCCTGATGCCGGCGACAACGTCTTCGCCCTGGGCATTGATCAGGTATTCGCCGTAGAACTTGCGCTCGCCAGTGGCCGGGTTCCTGGTAAAAGCCACCCCCGTGCCAGAGTCATCGCCCATGTTGCCATAAACCATTGATTGAACGTTGACCGCTGTCCCCCAATCGTGAGGGATCTTATTGATTTGGCGGTATTTAATAGCGCGGTCGCCCATCCAGGAGCCAAAGACCGCTTCCACAGCGCCCCAAAGCTGTTTCCACGGGTCTTCTGGAAAATCAATCCCTTTTCTTTGTTTAATCACAGCTTTAAAGCGTTTAACTAGCTCCTTAAGCGCACTGATATCAAGCTCAACATCCAGCTTGACCCCTTTTTCTTCTTTGACCTGGTCCATAATCTCTTCAAATGGGTCGATATCAGTTTTGGTTTGAGGTTTTAGCCCCAAGACAACGTCGCCGTACATTTGGACAAAGCGCCGGTAGGCGTCCCAAGCAAATCTTTCATTGCCTGATTGCTTGGCCAGGCCTTCGACTGTGACATCGTTTAGCCCAAGGTTTAAAACTGTGTCCATCATCCCAGGCATAGAAACACGGGCGCCTGATCTAACTGAAACGAGCAGCGGGTTTTTAGCGTCGCCAAATTGTGCTCCCATCACTGCTTCGATATGTTTCATCCCTTGTTCCATCTGGCCTTGCAGCTCTTTGGGATATTTGCGGTTCATTTTGTAATAAACCGTGCACATCTCCGTGGTAATTGTAAATCCAGCCGGGACAGGGATCCCGATATTGGCCATTTCTGCCAGGTTAGCCCCTTTGCCTCCCAGCAGGTTTTTCATTTCAGCCTTGCCGTCTGCCTTTTTGCCCCCAAACTTATAAACGTACTTCTTGCCGGAACTTTTGGTCTGCTTACTTTTTGCCATTTTTTTACCCCTTTCGTTTATTTACTAACAACACGCTCGCTTCGCTCGCTACAACTAACAACTTGTTGTAAGTTGATTGGAGCTGATGGGGATCGAACCCACGGCCTCGTGAATGCCATTCACGCGCTCTCCCAGCTGAGCTACAGCCCCATGTTAACTAACAACTTGTTGTAAGTTGTTAGTTGTAGCCCCGACGTAACGTCGGGGCGTCTTGTCAGTTAATAATGATAAATGATCGCTTCTTTTTCCCAAAGTTCTTCGAGCCGATAGTACTCGCGTTCTTTTGTCCCCATAAGATGGATAACGATATTGCCCAGGTCAAGGACCAACCAGCCAGAGCTAGATACCCCTTGCCAGCGGAAACCTTTAATATTATTAGATCTCAAGGCTTTGTCAACTTCCTTGGTAATTGCTTGGAGCTGCGGCGTTGACTCAGCGCTGCCAATAATGAAAAAATCAAACAAGCAAGAGGTTTTTCTAATGTCCAAGACCTTTAGATCACCAGCTTGTTTAGCGGCTGCGGCCAAGGCAATAATCTTAACGGTTTTTTCTATATTTGGCTTACTTTTAGTTCTGATCAATACTGGTTGCTCCTGATTTATTTCTTAGCATGGACATATTCCTGCACAATGTTATGGACCCGGTTCTCATCAAGTTTCCAATAATAGATACCATCAACCATTAAATCGCTTCCTGGCAAGGTGGCCATTTTAATATGGCCCAGTTCAAAGGTCCCGCGCAAAGACAGGGCTAGGCCAAAGATTTCTTTTGAGCCAAGGTTAGTGTCAAGATAGGACAAAAGGGTCAAGAATAATTGTGGCGAGCGTAATAAATTATCGCGCTTGAGCATTTCTTGAGCCAGGGACGTCAAAAAGTTTTGTTGTCTGACAATACGCTTAAAATCCCCGCCATCGTGACGGAAACGCAAGTAGCCCATAGCGTCTTTGCCTGAGAGCTTTTGCACGCCAGGCTTTAGGTCAATATAGAGGCCGCCGGCATAATCAACATAGTACATTCTTTTTTCAACATTAATCGTTATGCCGCCTAGAGAGTCAATAATGTCAATAATGCCAGATAGATTGACGGTAATGTAGTAGGGGATGTCGATTTTTAATAGATTAGAGACGGTTTTGCGGCTAAGCTCAGCCCCGCCATAAGCAAAGGCATGATTGATCTTGTCCAGCCCGCGGCCTGGCAAAATTGCTAGGCTGTCCCGAGGGATAGAAATAAGGCTGGCCTCTTTTTTATCAGGGTCAATGTGAAGGAGCATGATAGTGTCGGAGCGATGGCCAAAGGCATTGTCAACCCCCAGGACCAGGACATTGGTCTTAGAAAGAAAAGTTGTGGTCGGCGTCATACTGATAAAGATATCAAACAAGGCAAATTTTGAGGCGATATTAACTACTACCCCGAGCAGGGTGGCAAAAATAACCACAATAATTAAAAGTATGACAAAAGCTTTTTTCATTGTCTTAATAAATAATAATTCCTGGTCTCAACTGTTGCTGGATGGACCGGCAACTGTTTTTTAAGCAAAAACTCGATCATATTTGACGCCAGTTTAACGATTGCTTGATCAAGGTCTTTAAAAGCTAGTTTCCTAATGTCGGCCAGACCGCTAAAGTGTCTTTTTTCCTCGATATGATCAGCCAAGTAAACGATCTTTTCTAATTGGCTCATGGCTGGAGCGCCGGTAGTGTGCCGGCTAATCGCGCTTAGAACAGCCTTGTCTTTAATTCCAAAATCTTGTCGGACCATGATCGCGCCAAGTGGCGCGTGTAAAAGTTTTGGCTCTTGTCGGCTGATTGGGTCAAGTGTTAGCTTGGCCTTTTTCGCGGCCCGCAAAAATCCTGGCCGATCAAATTGTCTGGCGTAATCATGCAACAAGCCGGCCAAACTAGCCTTGGCTAAAGGGATCTGATATTTAGCGGCTAAAGATAAGACCGTTGCCTCGACCCTCTGACTGTGTTTAAAGCGTTCTTGACCCAGCGCCTGGCGTAGGCGCTTTAAAATTACTTCGCGTTTCTTTTGCACAGTTCTTTTTGAGCCATAAAAAAACCAAGACCGCTTGTGTCTTGGTCTATTTTAAGCTGTTTATCTTTTCCCTGCCTTAACACAAACGAATACTGCCACATTTGCTATTATAATATACATAATTTATAATTGCAATCACTTCACGCGTAGAGTAAATTTATGAAAAATTTGGCTGTAATAATTTTAGCGGCTGGCAAAGGGACCCGCATGAAATCGGATCTGCCCAAGGTTTTTCACGAGATTTTAGGCGAGCCAATGCTGACCTATGTGCTTGAGAGCGTCAAAAAACTTTGCCCAGCCAAAACTTTGCTGGTGGTTGGTTACAAGCGTGACCTCTTGATGGATTATTATAAGGATTGGCCAGTTGATTTTGTGGTCCAAGAAAACCAGCTGGGGACTGGACACGCGGTTATGCGGGCCAAGGACGACCTTGAAGATTTTTCCGGGACAGTTTTAGTGGTCAATGGTGACGTCCCTTTGATTTCAGTGAAGACTTTGCAGGAGTTAATTGCTTTTCATGAAGGAGGGGGGGCGGCGGCCACTGATTTGACTGCGGTTTTGGCTGATGCTGGTAATTATGGTCGGGTGGTGCGGGAGAAAAATGGCGAGCTCTTGAAAATTGTTGAAAAAAAGGATGCAACACCTGATGAGCTCAGGATTGGTGAGTTTAATACTGGGACTTTTTGCTTTGATAAAGAGGCCTTGTTTGTGGCGCTGGCCGAGGTGAAAGCTGAGAACGCGCAAAAAGAGTATTATCTGACTGATACGATCCAGATCCTGCGCGCTAAAAAGCTACCTGTTTATGCCTTTCAAGCCAAAGATACCACGGAAACCCTAGGGATCAATACCAAAGACGAGTTAATTACCGTCGAGAAAATTCTCCTCTCCCGCCAGCGATAAGAATTTTGCCTGCCAACTGAAATTTTTTCTTTAACCTCATGATAAATATTTGGTGAGAGCTTCGAATAATCATGTTTTGGAACCTGAGAATGAAATTCTCGGTTCCAAAACCGTATGTTCTTTCGACGAGAAAAGGAACCGAGGCTTTCAGCCTCAAGTTCCGACCCCTAGTAGATTAGGGGTTTTTCGGAGCTCTCTTTAGTTGTTAGAGTCAAAAAAATATTAGGAAGAAATTATGAGAGTTAGAGATGGTGTTCGACAATTAATGCCGTGGGTGGCGATTGGGCAATCGCGCTTGAGGAAGACTTTTGATTTTGGTCAATGGAACGTGACAACTTTTAAGCGGCTGGTTGATCTGTTGATCAAGAGCGGGATTAAGGCCTTATGTCTTTTGCCAATCCACGAATTGCCATTAGGGGTTGCCAGCTTGTTTAGTCGCGAGAGTATGAATGCCTTAAGCAGCCGCTTGCTTGATCTGCAAGAGATCCCAGAATTGAAAAACAATCCTTTATATAAAAGCTTTTTAATAACCAAATTGGTTTCATCAAAGATTCGGAATGAGTTGAGTGGCAAAATGGATATTGAATCAGTGGAGGCGCAGAATAAAAAATTTCTTACGTTAGCTTTTACAGCTTTTAAGGAGAAAGGGACCCCAGAGAGACGTCGCGAATTTAAGGCCTTTTGCCAAGAGCAGAAATGGTGGCTGGATAAATACGCTTATTTCAAAGCCCTGCAAGAAGTTTATCAAGCTATGGGGGTCTCTTTTGATGAACTGAACGAAGATTACGCAGATATGAAGAGTGAAAAGGCACGGGCTTTTCTCAAGCATCCTAAAACAAAAGAGCGGATGAAATATTTTAAGTTTGTCCAAATGGAAACTTATCGTCAAGTTGGTGAAGCTCTTAAATATGCTTACCAGCAGGGGATTCAAGAGATAGAGCTATTGGTTGGGGTAGGGATTGGTAGGGAGAGCGCAGAAGGGTTGCTGAGACATGCTGAGTTTAACCGCAGACGGCAAATTGGTTGTTTCCCTGAACCAGAGAATGGTTACCCGCTTCAAGACTGGGGGTTTTTGGCTGAGCAACCAGGAGCGGCAATTCTTGATTTTAAGGCCAGATCTTTTCAAGCGATGCGCAAGCTTGGTGTTGACAGGATCGGGATTGACCATGGCTGCGGCTTTTTAGGGGGATATACGACTTTTCCTGTTTATGGTGAGGATGGCCGAGTGCTGCATTCTTCAAATCCAGCTGATGCTGAGTATTTAGAGAGAGAGGGACGCTGGGCAATTGAGCTTGGTCAAGAGGAAGAGAGACGGGCTTATGCTCTGGCAAGTTTGGAGGCTCTTTTTGGGCTGACACCTGATTTAGCGTTAACATTTGAAACTGTAGGGGATTTAAATCGTCGAACAGCAGCTGAAAAAGCAATTGCTGCGGCAATTACAAAAGATAAAAATATTACTATGATGCGGGCTTTTCCCTGGGAGGATACACCGCTTAGAAATTATATGGCAACAGATCGCTTAAGTATTACTCACGATATGCCGACTTTGACCGGTCTATTAATTGGTCAGGCTGGTGATCATTGTTACCCCTGGGTTAATGGAGAATTTGTTGCGAAGATCCTAAACCGCTTAGGGGTACTGGCTCCCCACCTAGATGGTCCCCTTGATGTTTCTCAAATGACTAGCAAGTTCATGCAAGATAGGATGAAAGCATCTGTCAAGTTGATAAAATAAGAGTTATCAACTTAAAAGGAAGGTGCTTTCATGGAAACAGTGTATTGCGGCGTGGATCTACATTATGGGAAATCAACGTTCAGGTTTTTGGATGAGACGGGGACAACAAAGCAAGCCGTAGAAATAAGGACAGAAAAGGCCGAAATAGAACGGTTGCTCAATTGCTATAAGACTAACGGGATCGCTTATGCTTTTGAGGCTGGGAACATGGCGACCTATTTTCACCGCATTGTTAGCCAAATGCCTAATACCCAAAAAATACACGTTGTCCATCCGTATAAATTTAAAGTAATCAGTGAGAGTAAGCACAAGAATGACAAAGAGGACAGCCTGAAATTAGCCAAAGGGTTGCTTAAGGATTATTTACCTGCTCCTGTCTACATCAAAAGCGAGATTTGCCGTCAAATTAAATTTCTCCTTAATATCAGAAGACGCATGGTTGGCGCAAGAGCCAAACTGATCCTGCAGGCCAAAAGTGTTTTGCGCAGCCTTGGTGTCAAAGAGAGCCAACGCTCACTTACTACGGCCAAAGGGTTTGCTCGGGTCGTTGGCAGCCTGGCCAACGAGCCGTTCTATCGGCAAATGATGGAAACATTGTCTACTGAATGTTCAATGGAAGCTAAAAAGATCGAAGACACAGAGCAACAAATTATGACGTTGATCAACCAAAACTTTCCGCAAGAGTATGAACTATTAAACACTATCCCCGGCATAAGCTTTGTTACCAGTGCTACCATCATCTCGGTTGTTGATGAGATTAAGCGTTTTGAAAGAGCCGGTCAGTTTTCCAGCTATTGCGGGCTTGTTCCTTCTGAACATTCTTCCGGAGAGAAAATTCGTCATGGCCGGATTACCAAAGAAGGAGTGAAAGAGTTGAGATGGCTTTTCACCCAATCGGCCTGGGTAATTATCAGGTTTAAAAAAGGCAGGGACGCTCGCATGGACAAGATGAAGAAAAAATTTTACCGCCTATCCTGTAAGCAAAAAAGCACAGCCAAGGCTGTTTGCGCCATTGCCCGTCATTTATCGAGGATTGTATTTGGGATTTTGAAGAACAATACCCCTTACTGTGGGGATCTGACAAATAAAGCTAAAGCCTGTTGTCAATAAAACAGGGCGGGAGGAAGCTTTGTGAAAACTTTTAGGGCTTTAAACCCTAGCATGCAAGATTGAAGCCCTCCCGCGATAGAATATTATAATGTGCCTATAAGCACGGATGCAAGTATATGCTAACGCTTTATTTGTTTTTTTGGAAGGGAGAATTTTAAAAGATCAAAATTGGTGGCTCGGATATCATCTCAATTAAGTCGAGATTCCTTTTCCTATGCCAAGTTGAGGGAACCTAAAAATTTAACTTGACAGATGCTTTCATGCAAGTTCACACCTATATAACCCGATAATACTAGTGTAGCGGGGAGAGTTACTAGATAACCCTGCCGAGGAGGACAAAAAATGGGGGATATTTATGTTGGGGCCAAGGATGTTACCGCACTGGTTAGCGCGCATTTTAACAATACTCCGGGAGTTTCACTAGATGGTGATTTGGCGAGTAGTCGAGCAGAGGCTCAGACATATGTTCGGGCCTTGACTGATTTAGAAGGGTATTTATCTCGGGCTAATCCTAGTCAAAGAGATGCGATTCATGACCGGTTTGAGGGTTACCGCTCGCTGGTTAATAATCGGTGTGATAGTCAAAATCGTTCAACACCGTATATTGATTTGTTAGAAGGTCTTTATGACGAGCTGACCCAATTTATTGAATCCCCAGCTTTTGATCGCTTGCCTCCAGCTAATCAGAGACGGATAGCTGGGTTGCAAATTGAGGTCTTTTCTCGCTTAACTCAAGTTGGTGCTCCCCGTAATGTACGCAGCGGCGAAAGAGCTGGGACCGCAACAGAGGCTCCAGCACCTGGCACAGATTCTCCATATCAAGCTGACCCAGCCCTGATGCAAAGGGTAAATGATGTTTTGCGCAGTCAGGTTTTACAATTTAGCGATTCGTGTGGTTATAACATGGGGGATGCTGCTGAAGATGGAGCAGCCTCCCAGACTTTTTACGCTCCGGTGGGACCTGTTTCTGGCGGGAGACCTCAGCCCATTGATAATCGAGATGTTAATACTGATTTTAGGTTTGGAACCCATGAAATTCCTAGACTGCAAGCAGAATACGGGGCAGCACGAGGCTCAGCCCAACCTGGGCCTTTGTCTGGTTTTGATGCTGATGGTCTGGGGGATATTTAGTTATTAGCGACTTGGCCAAAACAAGAGATAGCTGTTAGGACAGGAAAGACGTACTAAATTGTAATGTTTTCTGGGGACAAGATTTTCCCAAGTTAATTGGTTCCTTAAGCCCAGATGCTTAAATGAGTTATTGCTTTGCGAAAGTGCTCTATCAACAAGATTAATGATCCTGACCCTGACCCCATAATCATGAGCTAGTGATGGTACAAAACTGATCCCTGCGTTTTTTCTGTTTGGAAATGGGTTAGCGTGAGCACTGCCACCAAAACTTGCTACCCGCTTGCCAGCATCAGCCAATTCCCTGATCCTGGCCTCTGAATTACGTCTGATTTCTCTGGCTGCTGCGGCTAGGCGTTCAGGGCTATTAATAAAATTCCTGTTGAGGATTGTTGCCTGTGCGTTCTCATAGTTGACCCCGCCGGAATGTATCCTAATGCCTAACTGGTGTGCTCTAATTAATAAATATTCAAAAAGTGGCCTGTCCGCGACCCTGATAAATTGGTACATTTCTTGGCCGATATTGCCGCTCCGGTTGAATTCTATAATTTCTTGTTCAATCCTGTCAGCTGGTCTACCATAAGGCAGAATTTCTAAAACTAGATCAAAGGTTCGATGAGCAATGAGAAAAGGGAGCCCGATATCAGCAAAGTTGCTTACCATGGACCTTGGTTGGAGTGAACCTCGATAGGTGTAACCAACTATAAAAATTGTTGGGAGAGGGGCAGGCTCTGGCACCGTCGTTGCCTCAAGGGCTGCTTGGGGAGAAGTAAAAAGAATTTCTGCCTCAGCCGTGCAACCGTATTGATAATTGCTGATTGCCTGGGAGCTGCTGCTAATTGGTTCAAATACAGCTTTTATAATGGTACTCATCTCAAGTATTTCTCGAGAAGGCAGAGGAAAAATTTCAGTTTAAATCATTAAAGTTTATCTTGCGCAGCTGCTTTTTTTGGGCCTGGTTTTTTTTGGCTTTTAAGGTTTTCTCTTTAGCCCGTTTGGAGCGTTTTCTTTTTTGCCTGCGTATTTTTTCGATCGCTTGTTGCCGCTGGCTTTTAAGGCCTTGGAGCTGTTCTTCGATTTTGTCGGCTAAGAGCCGCCAAGCCAGGAAGCGGTTTAAGGCTTGCGAGCGTTCGCGTGACATCTTAACCTCAAGACTAGTTGGCAGATGCTTTAAGTAGACACAGGTGGCAGTTTTGTTGACGTTTTGTCCCCCTGGTCCGCCAGCCCTGATGAAACGTTCGACCACTTCCTGTTTGTTGATTTTTAGCTTAATTAAGCGGGTCTCAAGCTCTTGGAACTTTTGATCTTTAACCATAGGCTTATTATACATATAATAGCTCTTCTTGACAAAAATTGTCGTCATGATAAAATCAGAAAAGTATTGTTGTTTAGGTGAGCCAGAGGGGAGGTGAAACATACTTAGTCAGCCACTTAAACCAGACAAGCACTGTTTTAGCCAGATAGTTTAGCCTTGTAGGATTAGAATAAAGGTAACATGGAGACTTTATTGGGGTTTTGTGAGGCGGCCTTTAGGCTAAGGCAGTGGTCCAAAAAAAGACTAAGGAGAAAAAATGAAGAAAGTTTTATGGTTGTTAATTGTAACTGTTTTTACCATGGCCATTGCTTCCTCAGCTTTGGCGGTGACGTTCAAGGATGTGCCAGCGGACCATTGGGCCGCGCCTTATGTTTTAGATTTGATAAAACTTGGGGTGACCAATGGCTATCCAGATGGGACCTTCCGTGGCACCAAGAATATTTCTCGTTATGAGGCAGCTGTTTTCATTGCCAAGTTAGCTAAGGCTGTTGGCGGCGAAGAGATCCAGACGGACCTTAAAGCGTTAAAGCAAGATGTGGCAGCGCTTAAGAAGTCAGGGGGCTTACCTTTTAGTGGGAGCTATTCTGCAAATTGGCAAGCAGGGAACCTGCTGGCTGAAAGCGGAGGTACCCGGGGTGGTGTTACGAGCTATCGTTTGGCTTTAAATACTGTTAGGGATTTAGGCAATGGGGCAGATGTTAAAGTTAACCTTGATACCATGGACTATGGTTTCTATGATTCTGGGACTACCACAACCGGTGGGGTATTGGCCACAGAGTTGCTGGACATTGAATCAAACTTGAGCCTTGATTTGGCCCAGCTTGGTTTAGAAAATCCAGTTAAGCTCACGTTCACCTTAGGCCCAGGCTCGCACCAGCACATTGACGCGACTGGTGTGCTATCCAGTGAGACTGGGGTGACTTACGTTCGACCAAATACTAGTGTAGTTGCCACAACCTCTCTTTGGGGGCTTGATGTTTCTGGTGGCTACATTGTTCCGGAAAAAGCCAACTCTGGTCTGATAACAACTAGCCAGGTTATTGGAGCAATTGGTTATAATTTTATTGACGTACCGATGATTAATAAGTTACGTTTGGCTGTTGCGGGTGATTATGTTTCTTCAGGAATGTATTCATCCACAACTCGAGACGTGCGCGGTTCGATTGGCTTGGCAGCCCCGCTCGGGGACAAAATCGAAGCTTCTGGAACGCTTGGTTTGGGCGGCGCGGACCAAAAGAATTGGATGCTAAAAGGTGAGGTTGCGCTCAAAGACTTGTGGCAAACAGGGACAGAAGCCAACATTATGGTGTCCAAGGTTGGGGCTGAGTTTATTAACCCAACCTTTGCTGCGGCTGAGTTTGACTTTGCTGGTTTTGACCAGTTCATGAGGCCGCTGACCAACGGGACGGTCAATGTTGGTGGACAATTGGTGCAAAACGTGTCTGATGATATCAAGTTAGTTGGTAAAGGGGACGTGCGCTTAAGCAGTGACTATAAATATGAAGCCCCCTCGGGCAGATTGACTGCTCAAGGTGGTGTTTTGTATTCAGTCGCTCCTAATACAACAGTTGATGCTTCGTACCGAGTTTTCCAAGATAAAGCGACCAAGGATACATCTGATATCGCGGCGGTCGGCTTAATGTACCAGTTCTAATTTGTTTTAGTGATTGATTGTGACAGCCCTTACCATCAAGGTGAGGGCTGTTCCTTTTATAAAGCAATGAAAATAATCGGCAAAAAAATTATCAATTATCAAGTTATTGACTCAACCAATGATGAGGCTAAGCGCTTGATTAAAAAAGGGGTTAGCGAAGGGGCCGTGGTGCTGGCTAGCGAGCAGACCGCTGGTCGTGGCAAGCCAGGTGCGGTGTGGTTTTCCCCGCCAGGCCAAGGGATTTATTTGTCGGTAATTGTTAAGCCCTACCGCAATCTAGATGATATTGCGGCCTTGACTTTGCTTGGCGCGCGGGCAGTTGTTAATTTGCTCAAAACTGTGGCTGGGGTAGAGGCTGAAATCAAACCACCCAATGATATTTTGTTAAATGGCAAAAAAATTTGTGGTATTTTGGTGGAAAAAGTAGGGTCTGGTCACTTAATTATCGGGATTGGCTTGAACATTAATCAACAACCAAGTGACTGGCCGACCAACCTGGGTTTAACTGCTACTTCGCTGGCCATAGAAACTGGGCAGGGCTATGAGCTTGAAACAATTACTCGTCTATTAATCACTGAGCTTGATGGCGAATATCTTGCTTATTTGGCAAATTCCTGATAAAATTTCTGCTTATGTTTGTCCGCGGCATTAGAGGTGCTACTACAGTTAAGCAGAATGAGCGTCAAGAGATGCTCCAGGCAACTAAAGAGCTGCTCTTAAGGTTAATGGAAGCTAATCAAGTATTGGTCAAAGATATTGCCTCGATTATTTTTACCGTTACCCAAGACCTGACAGCTGAATTTCCAGCAGTGGCAGCGCGTGAGCTGGGCTGGAACGATACCCCACTTTTGTGCTCGTGTGAAATTAATGTTCCCAAAAGTTTGCCCAAGTGTATTAGGATCCTTCTGCTGGTTAATACTAATCTTAGTCAAGAAGAGATTAAGCACGTTTATCTTAATGAAGCAGTCAATTTGAGGAGGTAGTCAATGATTATTATTATGAAGCCCTCTGCTACTGGATCAGAAATTGATCTCGTAGTTCAGAAGCTAAAAGAAAAGGGCTTTGGGATCCATTTGTCTCAAGGTGTTGAGCGGACTGTGATTGGGGCGATTGGCGACAAAAGTTTGCTACAGCTTGAAACAATTGGGATGCTGCCAGGGGTGTCTGAGATTGTGCCGATCAGCCGGCCGTTTAAGCTGGTCAGCCGTGAGTTTAAGGCCGAGGATACTGTAGTCAAGATCTCTCCTCAATTAGCAATTGGTGCCAAGCAAAAAATAGCCATTATTGCTGGACCGTGTTCTGTTGAGGGTAAAGCGGAAATCCTTGAGGCGGCTATTGTTGTTAAGCAAGCTGGCGCAGTGGCCCTGCGTGGCGGGGCTTTTAAGCCAAGGAGTTCGCCTTATAGTTTTCAGGGCTTGGGTGAAGAGGGCTTGAAATATTTAGCAGAAGCTCGTAAGCAAACAGGCTTGCCAGTGGTAACCGAACTTTTGGATACCCGGGACATTAATTTGCTGGCTAAATATGCTGATGTTATCCAGATCGGGGCCAGAAATATGCAGAATTTTGAGTTGCTTAAGGAAGTTGGTAAGCTTAAAAAACCTGTATTGTTAAAACGTGGGCTGTCAGCCACGATAGAAGAACTGTTGATGTCTGCTGAGTATATTTTGTCTGAGGGTAACAGCAATGTAATCTTGTGTGAGCGCGGGATACGCACTTTTGAAACATATACCCGTAACACTTTGGACCTCAATGCTATCCCCTTGATCAAAAAACTAAGCCATTTGCCGGTCATTGTTGACCCCAGCCATGGCACAGGGGAATGGGACTTAGTGATGGCCATGTCCAAGGCTGCTCTGGCCGCAGGGGCTGATGGCTTGATGCTTGAGGTTCACCCCAGACCTGATGAAGCCATGTCTGATGGAGCCCAGTCGCTCAAACCAGAAACTTTTGCCCAGTTAATTAAAGAGTTGCGGGCGGTGGCTGTTGCGGTTGGTCGAGAATTGTAGAGATCTGCTCTTGGAGCTTTGTTAGTCCTGTTTGATAAAGGGCCGAGATTGTAATATAGGGTGCATGTTGTGCCAGGGTTTTTGGCAGTCCATCCTTTCCTAATTTATCAGTTTTATTAAAGACAGTTAGCATTTGTTTGTCTTCACAATTTAATTCTGCCAGTACTTGTTTGACCGCGGTTATTTGGTCGTTAAAGTAGTTAGAAGAAAGGTCAACTACATGAAGGAGTAGGTTGGCGCTGCTGATCTCTTCTAAAGTAGACCGAAAAGCCGCGATGAGCTGATGCGGTAATTTTTGAATAAAGCCAACCGTGTCTGACAGCAAGATGGTTTTTCGGTCAGATAAGGTTAGTCGCCTAATGGTTGGGTCAAGGGTGGCAAAAAGCTTGTCTGCGGCTAAAAGGTTGGCCTTGGTCAAGCTATTGAAAAGGGTAGATTTACCTGAGTTGGTGTAGCCGACCAGGGCGACCATAGGAATTTGGCTCTTGCTTCTGTTAGCGCGCCTTAAGCCGCGTTCTTGTCTGACTTTTTCCAGCTCTTTTTGTAGATCAACTATCTGATCGCGGATTCGGCGACGGTCGTATTCTAATTTGGTTTCTCCTGGGCCTCTGGTGCCAATCCCACCGCCCAAACGTGACAGGCTCGCGCCGTGGCCGGCTAGCCTGGTTAGGAGAAAACTAGATTGGGCAAGCGCTACTTGCAGTTTGCCCTCCCTGGTTTTTGCGTGCTGGGCAAAGATATCAAGGATTAGCTCTGTCCGGTCAATTACCTTAATGTTTAGCTCTGCTTCCAAGTTACGCTGTTGGGAGGCTGAAAGCTCAACATCAAAAACAATGAGGTTGGCTTCCTGAGCGGTGACCAGGGCTTTGAGCTCTTCTAGCTTGCCAGAACCAAGATAATACCTTTGGTGTGGGGCGGACCGTTTTTGGACCAATTGGCCAACCATTTGGGCCCCAGCTGTCTCGGTCAGCCGCTTTAATTCTGCCAATGATTCTTCTGGCGAAACCGTTGTTTCAATATGCGTCTCAACCCCGACTAATATTGCTTTTTCTGGGTCATTGAACATCTGGTGAATCTCCCTGTCAATCATTATAGCATCTATGTTATAATCTCAGGGAATTAAATAAAAAATTAGGGGTGGACCATGGTTGAAAAAGGCAGATCACTTAGGGATAGTTTGTTAAAGAGTGGGTTGCTAAGCCAGGAAAAATTGCAGCAGGTAGTGGATGATGCCAGAAAAAATGGCCAAACACTTGTGCGCAGTATTTTGAAGAACTCTTTGATCGATGGTGCAGCTTTGATCTGCTTTTTGGAAAAGGAAATGGATATACCGGCAGTGGACCTTTCCAGTTATCTTATTGACCAAAAGGTGATTGGTCTTGTGCCTTATGCTGTGGCCAAAAAATATACCCTGGTTCCGCTTTTTAAGGTGGGTGATGTTTTGACTGTTGCGATGGTGGACCCTTTTGATGTCAAGGCACTAGACGAGGTCAGGGACAAGAGTAAGTGCGATATTGAGCCAATGGTGGCGACAATTAAAGATGTTGAGCAGGCTATCAACCAGTATTATGGCGTGGCTGGCTCAGTTGAGGATTTGGTCAAGACCATTGAACCGTCTGGGGCGACTGAAAAAGGCGGGGGTGAGCTTTCTGAAGAAGAGGAGGCGCCGGTCAAAAAACTGGTTAATCTTTTGATTGTGCGGGCGGTTTCAGAAAAAGCCTCAGATATTCATATTGAACCGACGATCAATAACGTGCGGGTCCGCTACCGGGTTGATGGTCTTATGCACGATGTTTCCAGCGCCCCTATCTATTTGCATCCCTCAATTGTGACCAGGATTAAGGTCATGGCCAAGATGAACATTGCTGAATGCCGTGTTCCTCAAGATGGGCGCTTTGAGCTTAAGGCCGAGGGCAAGGATGTGGATGTGCGTGTTTCTTCCTATCCCACTATTAGGGGAGAGGCGTTGGTGATGCGTCTTTTGGACAAAGGGACTGTTATCCTGGGCTTGGAAGAGATTGGGTTTTCCAAAGACAACGCGAAAAGGTTTGAGGACATTATCACGCGGCCATACGGCATTATTTTAGTCACCGGGCCAACTGGCTCAGGTAAAACAACCACGCTTTACGCTACCTTGAATCATATTGTGAGCGCGGAAAAAAATATCATGACCATTGAAGACCCGGTCGAATATGAACTAAACGGGATCCGTCAGGGCCAGGTTAATGTCAAAGCAGGCCTAGAATTTGCCACGGCCTTACGTTCAATGCTCAGGCAAGATCCTGATATTATTTTGGTCGGAGAAATAAGGGATACTGAGACTGCCCGGGTCGCTATTCAAGCGGCCTTGACTGGGCATTTGGTCTTTTCCACCCTGCACACCAACGACGCGGCCGGGACACTGACGCGCTTGCTGGACATGGGGATTGAGCCTTTTTTAAGCGCGTCGTCGGTTGCCGCAGCGATTGCTCAGCGCTTGGTCAGAAAGGTTTGCCCGCGTTGCAAAGATGCCTTTGTTCCCTCAAAAGAGATTATTGACCGTTTGGGCTGGGAGCAAAAAGAGTATAAATTTTATAAAGGTAAAGGCTGTAAAAATTGCCGAGATACTGGCTATAGCGGCAGGATCGCGATCTTTGAAATGCTCACGGTTAATGATGAAATTAGGGACCTAGTGCTCCGACGCGTTTCAGCCGCTGACATAAAGAAAGCAGCAATTAAGGCTGGGATGAAGACACTGCGGGACGATGGCCTGGAAAAAGTTTTGACCGGTGAGACCACGCTTGAGGAGGTAATGCGGGTGACAGAGCTTGACTAAATTCGAGTATAAAGCCCGTGATCAAAACGGGGCTTTAAGTGTTGGGGTTGTCGAAGCTGAGAGTGCCAGCGCTCTGGCCCGCCAGTTAGGGGGGCAGGGGATCCGGCCAATCTCTATTTTGAAGAAAAATGAGTTTGATGTCTCGGTCCAGCTAAACAAATGGCTGGCCTCGTTCCAAAAAATCCGCAAAGAAGAAGTAATTGTTTTTGCCCGGCAGCTGGCTTCGGTGTTGGAAGCAGGGATTCCCTTAGTTGATGGGCTAGAAGCGGTTGTCCAACAGTTAGTCGACAAGAAGTTTCAAGCGGTTATTTTTGAGGTCAAGAAAAGCATTGAAGGCGGGGAATCTTTCTCCGACTCCTTGGACAAGCACAGGGATGTTTTTGAGCCTTTGATTATTCATATGGTTCGGGCTGGCGAAAAAGCCGGCATTTTAGACGATGTGCTGGAACGGGTTTCCAGCCTGCTAGAAAAAGATTTAGAGACAGCTAACAAGATAAAATCAGCTACCAGGTATCCGATCATTGTCTTGGTTACGCTTGGTATTGCTTTTACTATTTTGACCACTTTTGTCATTCCTAGATTTAGCTCGTTTTTTGGTGCTTTTAAGGCTGAACTGCCGCTGCCAACCCGGATTTTAGTTGGCATTAATTTTGTTATTCAGCATTATTGGTATTGGATCATTGGCTTGGTCGGTGGCCTTATTTTTACCCTTCGGCATATCCTGGCCACTGACAAGGGACGCTATGGTTGGGACAAACTGATCTTGCAAACCCCGGTTTTTGGTGCCTTGTTTATTAAAATTTATTTGTCGCGGTTTGCTAGGATGCTCTCGGCCATGATCAAGAGCGGCATTCCAATTTTAGAGGCTTTATTAATTACTTCTGCCACAGTTGAAAATAAGGTTTTATCAGGGGCGATTGTGACAATTAGGGACGAGGTTTCGAGCGGTAAAAATTTGGCCGAGCCCATGAAAGCAGCCGGCCTTTTCCCACCGATCGCAGTTTCCATGGTGGCCATTGGCGAGCGGGCAGGGACTTTGGAAAAAATGTTAAATAAGGTTGCTGATTATTTTGACCGTGAAGCAGATTATACAATTGATAATTTGACCCCGTTACTTGAGCCGATCTTGATCTTTGGCCTGGCGTCCTTGATGCTGCTCTTTGCCCTGGGGATTTTCTTGCCGATGTGGGATTTGATCAAGGTTTTTAAAACTTATTAATTAAATTTTTAAGGCTGTCAAGGCAAAGTGAAAATGTCCGGTTCTTAGCAAAGTAAAAATGTCCTGTTTTACACACAGATCAGATTTTTTTTCTTTGTTGCA
>Ga0210017_1001138_pt1 | contig 23174 bp, 17 predicted proteins | sample CryGeyCG2014_020_FD_183966 | JGI IMG/M metagenome (GOLD analysis project Ga0210017, IMG submission 183966) | Groundwater microbial communities from aquifer - Crystal Geyser CG08_land_8/20/14_0.20 (SPAdes) (version 2) | ecosystem: Environmental > Aquatic > Deep subsurface > Groundwater | place... | reverse complement strand
TTCCAGAATGTCGGAATAAATTTTGATGTTGTTAATGTGGGTTTGTAAAAATTAACGGTTCCGCCCAGAGGTCCGCCCGCAAGTTTTACGGCGAGCGAATGTCTGGAACCGCGGGTTGTGTCAAACACATTATCCCTAGTATCGCGGCTAATTGCGGATGTCAATGAGGAAGAAACATCTTTGGAAGCGGTAATCAGGCTGGTCAGTGAACTGTCAATATCAAAAACCTCAACCTCTTCATATGCGTAAGTAAAATTAAGAGATGTAATATCGGAAAGCGGTTTGCCGATTCTTATGTCGCCCCCTCTTCTTCTTTCTCTGTAAGCGGTTGAATCACTGCCGTAACTTCTATATACTGTCGTATTAAAAACATCTGCTCCGAATAAAAGTTTTTTTCCGAAAAGATAGGGCTCGGTAAATCCGATTTCGTAATTTGTCCGCCTGGCGCCGAACTCATATGTAAGATTTAATTTCTGTCCTCTTCCGAAAAGATTTAACTCGGTGACTTGAACCGTTCCCACAACTTTATCTACGGATGAATATCCCGCTCCGAGAGAAACAAGTCCGGTTTTATCTTCTTCTACCTCAATAGCAAGGTTGGCTTTATCGGGTTCCTTCGTTTCTTCAATATCAACTTTGATATCCTTGAAAAATCCGAGATTGTAAAGCCGCTCCTGACTTTTACTGATACGTCCTACGGCAAAAACATCCCCTTCTTTTACGAGGAGTTCTCTTTTTATCACATATTCTTTTGTCTTTGTGTTTCCGTCAATATAGATTCTATCAATATAGATTATACCGTTTTCAATAATTGTGAAAGATGAATTTACAACACCTGTTTCTTCATTTTTGTCCAACTTTAATTCGAATTTTGCACGGATATATCCCCTGTCACCGTAAAGTGATTTAATGTTTGATTCGTTTCCTTCATATTGCGATTGGTTGAAAATTTCGCCTTCTTTGAAATTAAAAACTTTTATGAGTTCGTTTTCGGAAAATACTGTATTTCCTGAAAAATTTACTTTTCCGTTTTTGTATTGTTTTCCTTCGTCAATTTTAATTTTTATAAACATTTTTGTTCGGGTGTCATTATAAGTAATTTCCGGCTCCGCAATTTTTACCGACAGATAACCGCGGTCTTTGTAAAATGATTCCACTTTTTTAATATCGTCTTTGAATGTCTCGTCTTTATAAACTTTTTTTCTTTTTGTTGCAAAAAGTTTTTTGATTTTTTTCGGTTTGAAACTTGTAACACCCTCAATTGTAACATCGCCTATAAGTATTTTATTACCCTCAGTAACTGAAAATGTTACCGTTGCAAAACCTGATTTTTCATCAGTTGTGGAGAAATCTTCAACCTTTACATCGGCGTAGCCCTTATCTTTATAAAGTGTGGTTATTTTGCCGATGTCATCCTGAATTTTTCTGGTATCATAGCCCTCTTTTTCTTTTGAGGAAATTTCTTCTTTAAGTTTTCCATTTGAAAATTCTTTATTGCCTTTGAATTCAACCTTTTTTATTATAAGTTTTTCCTGTAAAATAAAGGTTACTTTTAAGCCGTCTTTGAAATCTGAGACATCCGCCGCAACATCCGAGAAAAGTCCGAGTTTATAAATGTTTGAAATATCCTCGTCAACAAGTTTCTGGTCAAATAAATCGCCCTTGCTTATTTTAAGAGCATCTTTTACGACCCGCACCTTGACATTTCTCAAACCCGAGAATTCAACGGCTCTGATTTTTTTCGGTTTCAAATCTTGGCAGATGAGCAAAGTTAGAGTCACCATTCCGCATAAAAAAAACAAAATAATTTTCTTATTCATAATTTTAATTATACAAAGTTTAGAATAAAAAGTCAAGTTTTTTTGTTAAAAAGCTCTGCCACAAACAGATGTCATGCTGAACTCGTTTCAGCATCCCGGAATAAATTCGGGACGGCGTCTATTTAGACCCTGAATTAAATTCAGGGTGACACTTCGTGTCATTTTTTTTCGCCTTCGGTTCCGAATCGCCACCATTTTTCAAAGAAAAATTTACTTTCTCCGGATTCATTTTTTTCAATTTCCTGCGAGGTTCTAAACATTATTCCATTTTTCAGACGGTAAGATAATTCAATTTCATGCTTTAGGGAAAGTTTATTTTCAAATTCGTCGAATTTTACTCCATAGTCGGCTGAAAATCCCCGTGTGAATTCCTTACCTATCTGCAATTGTGCACCTTTATATAATCCAAGAACGGACGGTTGCACACCGGACGGTTGCGGTGTAGAGGTAGATTCCCGTTTTATGGCAAAACTATCAATAAATCCGGTTTTCTTTAAGATGGATTTTACAAAAGGAGTTGTTAAAAAAGTATCAATTCGTTTTGACATATCCTCTGCAGTTAAAGGTTGCGCTTGCCCCGTGCTTTGCATACCCATTGCCGCTCGTGCCGCTGTTTGTTCATCCATTTGCGGATTTGTTTTAGATGAAAAACGCGGTTTTACTTCTTCCAAAGGTCCTCTTGGAATAGTTATAATAATAGTATCTGTAACATATTCAGGTTTCATTTCATGATTTACAAAATCTTCCCTTTGTATTTGAATTTCTGTATCTGCTTCTGCTCTGCCGGACAAAAAAAGATTGCTCTTTTCCGCTTCAAAGATTGCCTCTATTATTGTAAAGTTTCGTCCGAGATAATCCAACTCGCCGCGCAATGCCTCAACCCTGCCTGTAACAAGCGGCGACGAACCTTTGCCGTGCAGTAATAACTCGCCCTTGGCTTCAACCGATGCAAAATTTCTTTCGTACCAGCAGTCCTTTCCGGCAATTATTTTTAAGTTCCAGTTTGCATTTTTTAAAAAATCCCAACTTCCTTCCTCGCTTCCTTTTCCGGGATATGTGAATCTGGCGTTTGATATTTTCATATAACCGTCTATGTTCCAGTTATCGGGCGTGCCAAAAAATTTTATATCCGTCTTGATTTTTGCTTTTGATGGGTTGGATAGCGCGGCACCCCCTGACTTTATATTCAAATCATTTATTGTAACGGGAATATCTTTCTGCGGTGTTAAGAGCTGAAAGTTGAAGTTCCCGGGGTTAAAGCCGTCCGCAATCGCCATTTCGCCGTTAATAGAAATTGGTTCTTTATCTATCAACGCATCTAACTGTTTTAATTTTATAATTTTGCCGTTAAAATTAATTTCACATTTTGCATCGGTTATTTTTTTGAATATGTTGTTGAGTTGAATTTCATCCGCTTTCGCCGTGAAGGTGCCTTTTACATCGGGTTTGTTCAGTGTCCCGCGAATATCAACATTTGTAGAAAAATTTCCTTTTGCTTTTTTTACCGATTTTGTCAAAGACGGAAGTATTGCTAAATCGCCGTCCGCAACTTTCAAAGAAATATCAATCGGATAATTCGCAAGTTTTTTTCTGGCGGCGTCGGTCAAAGGTAGCGGCGTAGTTCCCTCTCCTTCAAATGAATAAAGTTTAGCGCGTGAAAGTTTAAGATGTTTTAAGTCCAGAATATTTTCTTTTAACTGAAAAAATACCGACGCGATATCAAAACCAAGATTTTCTATTTTTCCGTTTGCTGAACTCAAAAGACAGGTAATGGTCGGCTCTTGTGATTTACCGGTTGCTTTTAAGTTGAAATCGGTATTTCCTTCTGCCGTAATTTTTATATCAAACAGGTTTAAAAGGTCGCCGATGGAAATATTTTCACCTTCGGCGGTTAAATCTATATTATCATTTACAAGAGAACCGTTCAGATAAAACAATCTTTTGCCTAGTTCAAATATTGAAAAATTGTTTATAGAAAATTCCGACGGTTTTGAAAAATCCACTGTTCCGGTTATTTGGGTGGATTTTCCCATTTCAGGAATAAATCGCATAATTCCTTTACTGTATTCAATGTAATGTTTTGAGTTCTTAAGTTGTTTTTGGTTTATCCATAATCCTGCGGTTGAAATATCGGCTTTAACGGTATCTTTGTCCAATCTGCCGTCGGCATCGATGCCTCCGAAAAGTGTAATTCCCGGAAACTTGAGATTTCGTATTTCCGCTATTATTCTAAAAACAACATCTTTTGAAAAATCGATATATGTGTCGGGCAGGATTTTTATATTTGTCAACGACCATTTTATATCCCCTTTTGAAAAAAGTATTTTTTTGCTTTTAAGAGAGCATTTTCCGGAAATTGCATCAACAGTTTTATTTTCAACCCTCATATTTTTACCAAAAAAATCTGCTGTAATCTGCGGGTCTTTCAAATCGCCGAATATATTCAATTCAATTGTTTTCCAAGTTCCGGACAAAAGATACGTGCTTTTTAATAAATCGTAAATGGTCTGGGTTTTTAAGTTACTTAAGGAAATGTTCAAACCGGAAAATTCCTTTTTGTTTAAATCAATAATTCCGGAGATTTCTGCTGTTGCTCCGTCAACAGATAATTTTGACTCCTCAACTTTTAATAAATCATGGTTTATTAAAAGTTTTCCGTATCCGTTTGCTGCCTTTTCATAAATTCTTCCGTCAAAATAGTAGCCGGCAAGCACCTGTGGACTATTTATATTTCCCCGCACGGTAATTTTTCCGACGAGAGGACCCTGTAGATTTTTGTTAAGGTTTTCAGCATCAAATCTAAAATCAATATCGGATGACAAATATTTTGATGAAATAAAATAACCGGCTGTTCCGGAAATTTTATCACCCCATTTAATTTTTTTAATATCTATTTTTTTGCCGTCATAACTTCCGTAAGCGGAGAGTTTTTCCGTAATTTTGTCAATTGCCAGTTTATCGGATGTGATATTAAACTGAATAAAATTCTCCGCCAATTTTTCCCCGGTAAGTTCTAAATTGCCGTTTATTGTCTTTCCGGATATTTCAAATTCGTCAAGTTTTAGATTAAGGTTGAATCTATTCTTATCTATTTCGCCGGAAAGCCGTATTGATGTTTTTGATGCTTTTTGTTGCACGGCAAATTCAGTAATTATAAGTTTTGACAGTTTTGTTTCGAAAGAAGTTACAATTAAATCATATGGAATATTCTTGAAAAGTTTTCCGCGGGTTATCGCGATTATTCCATGTGGTTTTGGATTTCCGTTTTTGCTATTCCAGTTTATTTTACCCGATATATTGCCGGATATAACATCGGAGCCGATGCCGACAAATGGCAAAATTATATTGCTGTTGCATTTGGAAAGATTAAGATAACCGGATGTCTCCCTAATGGAACTCCCTTCGGTTGTATTTTTCTTTATTTTTATTTCTCCGTTTAATCCGTCCGTTTTCAAATTTTTTATGTACATTCCTTCTCTGTCATAAAAAAATTCGCCTGTAATAGATGTTGTACTTTCGTTGATTGTTATATTGTCAGATGAAAAAGATGCTGCGATTTCCGGATGACTAACCCCGTCACCGCCTGCGCCATTTTTGATGTAGCCGTCTATGTATCCGATAAAACCTGAAATATTATTGTCAAACATAGAGACATCAACATTTTTACAATGAAAGTTGATTTTGTCATATTTTCCGGAAAATAAAATTTCTGTCGTGTCATACTTTATATTTCCCCTTGTAATTTTTGACTTATTGCCTTCTATATTTAAGGCGAAATTAGATCCGGACATTTTAACGGAACCCTTGCCGTTTTCCCATAAAACCCTGCCCGAAACATTTTTTGATGATTTATTTTTGAGAGATAAATTATCCGTTGTTATTTTACCCGCGATTTTTGGGTTATCAAATGTCCCGAGTATTTTTAAATCAAGTGCACAGGTTGCGGAAACATAATCCGACTGAATCTCCATATCACGAAAGGTTATAGATAAATCAAGGTTATTTTTCTGTATCTTGCCGGTTAAAATTACATCGCCGTTCAATGCCGTCGCCGTGGAGTTAACGATACATTCGTTATTAAAGATTATTAAATCTGTTCTTACATTTCTTAATGAAATAATGTTTGCTATTTTCATATCGTTTTGTTTTATATTTAATGTTAATTTCTTATCGGGCAGTTGATATGAACCGTCAAACGATGCGGCATTTTCCGGCAGATATTGAAAAGTGGTTCCGGGTAAAAGATGTTCTGCAAATTTTCTCAAATTGTTTATGTTGCCGGACACCTGCGAGTTAATTTTAAGATTATCTAAAATTATGTTTGTGTCTATTTTGAGGTTAATCTCGGCTGAATTTAATTTGCCTGAAAGATTAAAGTTGCCGTTAGAACCCCTGATGTTGAAATCACCGTTGAGTTTTTCTAAATTGTTGAAGTTTGTATTTCCCAGAGTACCCTTCAATTTTACCGACGAATCATTGTTAATCATTCCGGCTACTTCTATTTGCGATGAAAAATTATTTTTATCGTGCGTAATTACAACGGCTTTTGATTTTACGGCATAATTATTGTTTTTGTTAACGGTTTCAAGATTGAAATTGTTGACGGTAAAAGTGCTGCTAAAAGTAACTGTTCCATTAAGTACGGAAATTTTTGCAGGCAATAAAAATGCAGATTTTTTTTTAGATTTTTTGATGCGAGTATTTTTTACAGCAGATATATTAACTTGCGGGTTGATAAGAGTTATGCTTTCAATTGAGGATAGTCCTTTGCTTATTTTTTTAAGATTGACGGCAACGACCGCTTCCTCGCAGTTAAAACCTTCAAATTGTATTTTTTTCAATACTATTTTATTGAAAGGAAGCCAGACAACTTTTTCTATTTTTACAGGTCTTGATAATGCAACGGTGAGTTGTGACTGTGCAAGGTATTTCAGCGAGGTTGTGAAGATGTTAAATCGTATAAAAAGGTATACGCCGGCAGTTAACGCTGTAAATACAGATAAAATTAAAATTATTTTTTTCATTCATTCAGTTTATTTTACCGCAGAGGCGCAGAGAGAAACATAGAGAAAATCTTTTTCTTAAACTCTGCGAACGGCGACTGTCCCGCTTGCGGGATGTCTCTGCGGTTTATTTCTTTTTCCGTTTTCTTAAAAGTAAAAAAATTTCGCCCAGCGACATTGTAAGCGACTTAAATGTTTTTTTTGTTTTGAGAAGTCCGCTATATGCAATACCGTATCGCTTATAATATTTTTCTTTCAGATGTTCCTCTTCTTTTAATTTTTCCATTTTAAGTTTTTGTCTCGGCAAGTCCTGACTTAAATATGAGTTTTTTTGCATCCGCAGAATAATCAATTTGTATTGATGTTCCTTTCGGGATTTTTTTGGAAAGTATTTCTTCCGCAAGGCAATCCTCAAGATATTTTGAAATTGTTCTGTTTAAGGGTCTTGCCCCGTATTGCGGGTCAAATCCCTTTTCCAGCAGGAAATTTTTTGCCTCGTCGGTTAAATTAACGGAAAATCCCTGCCGGCTGGTTTTTTTTGATACCCTTTCCAAAAGCAAGTCAAGAATTTTTTTCATATCATCACGGTCAAGCGGATGGAAAACAATTATATCGTCAAGACGGTTTATAAATTCCGGGTTCAGCGTTTTTTTTAGTTCTTCAAGAACGGTTTCTTTCATTGAAGAAAAATCATTTTGAGCGTCTTCCTGAACAAGAAATCCGAGCGATTTGCCTTTTGATATAAGCCGTGCGCCTATATTTGATGTCATAAGAACTATTGTATTTTTGAAGTTGACTTTGTGTCCCAAATTATCGGTTAAAATTCCCGTGTCCATTATCTGAAGAAGTATGTTCAGCACATCCGGATGCGCCTTTTCAATTTCATCAAGCAAAATTACCGAGTAAGGTTTGCGCCGCACCTTTTCGGTGAGTTGTCCGCCTTCGTCGTATCCGACATATCCGGGCGGCGCTCCTATAAGATGAGAGGAAGAAAATTTTTCCATGTATTCCGACATATCAAGACGAATTAAAGCATCCTCATAACCGAACATAAACTCTGCTAATGCTTTTGCCACTTCCGTTTTTCCGACGCCCGTAGGTCCCAAAAATATGAATGTTCCTATCGGTTTTTTGGGGTCTTTAAGTCCGGTTCGCGTTCGTCTTATGGCGTGTGATATGGATACAATCGCTTCGTTCTGACCTATTATTCTTTTGTGAAGTTCATCCTCCATTTTCAGAAGCCGTCCGGATTCTTTTTCGGTAAGTTTTGTCGGAGGAATTCCCGTCCATTTTGAAACAATCCCGGCAACATCTTCCTCTGTAATTGTAGGTTTTACAAGATTAAGCGTCTGCCTCCATTTTTTTTTATCGTCGGCAAGTATGCGTCTTAATTCGTCTTCTTTATCACGCAGTTTTGCGGCATTTTCAAATTCCTGATTATTGACTGCTTTGTCTTTTTCAACTACCGTGTTTTCAATTTCTATTTCTTTTTTCTTAAACTCCGCCGGCATTGATGTTATGTTAAGATGTGCTCTGCTGCCCGCCTCGTCCAAAAGATCAATCGCTTTATCAGGAAGATACCTGTCGGTTATATATCTGTCGGATAATTCTACTGCGGCGACAATTGATTCGTCGGAATATTTTACCTTGTGATGCATTTCGTATTTTTCTTTAAGACCCTGTAAAATTTTTATCGTTTCTTCAACGCTCGGCGGATTTACCGTTATCGGCTGAAATCTTCTTTCCAACGCCGCATCATGTTCAATATGTTTTCTGTATTCGGAAAAAGTTGTTGCACCGATACATTGAAGTTCTCCACGTGCTAATGCCGGTTTCAGCATGTTTGATGCGTCAATTGCGCCCTCTGCCGCTCCTGCGCCTATGACCGTGTGAAGTTCGTCTATAAAAAGAATTATGTTGGATTTTGCCGCCCTTATTTCATCCATTATATTTTTAAGCCGTTGTTCAAATTCTCCCCTGTATTTTGTGCCGGCGACAACTCCGGATAAATCAAGGGTGATGACCCGTTTGTTAAGTAAAATTTCCGGCGCATCCTGATTTATGATTTTTTGGGCAAGTCCTTCAACGATTGCCGTTTTACCGACGCCGGGATCGCCGACTAAAACAGGATTATTTTTTGTTCGCCGTGATAGAATCTGAATCAACCGTTCAATTTCGGATTCACGTCCTATTACGGGGTCAAGTTTGCCTTCTCTTGCCATTTCAGTTAAATCCCGTCCGAACTCGTCAATGGTCGGCGTTTTGGATTTATGTTTGTGCTGCGGTAGCGGCGGCGTCGGCGTTGTCTCACCGAGCATATTTATTATTTCTTCCTTAATTAAATCATAACTTAAACCGAAATTCTCAAGTATCGCCGTTGTTTTCAAATCGGGATTTTTAAGAAGCCCGAGAAGAATATGTTCCGTGCCGATATAACTGTGCGCCATTTTTTGCGCTTCTTCAATAGCGTATTCTAAAACCTTTCTTGCTTTCGGTGTTAAAGGAAGTTCGCCGTATTGTAATAGATTATCGCCGATGGGAAGTGTTTTTTCAATTTCAATTTTAATTCTTGCGGTGTGAACGTTTAGATTTAATATTATCGTGGCAACGACGCCGTCGTCAAGATCTAAAAGTCCCAATAAAATGTGTTCGGGTGTGATGCTGTCATGGTTCAACCGTTTTGCTTCTTCCTGCGCCAGTCGTATCGCTCTCTGCGCCCTTTCGGTAAATCTGTTATACATAAATAATATCAGTGATTAAGTGATTAGTGATTAAGTGATTAGTAAAAATCTCAACACTAACCACTTAGCCACTTAACCACTTCCTTTCACTGCCTCTATTTGTCCGTCAACTAATTTTATTTTTCTTGAACATTTATTTGCGACTTCCTCATTATGCGTTGCCAGAATCAAAGTGAAATTATAGTCCGAACGAAGTTGCATAATTAAGTCAATAACTTTTTCTCCCGTTGCTTTGTCAAGATTTCCGGTCGGTTCGTCGGCAATAAAAATCTGCGGCGAATTTATAAGCGCCCGCGCTATTGCTATCCGCTGCTGTTCCCCGCCTGAAAGTTCCGACGGCAAATGTTCCGCCCGAGATGCCAGTCCTACTTCCGATATGAGTTTATGTGCTTTTTTTTTTGATTCCGATTTATTTTTTTCTAAAATTATTGACGGCATCATAATGTTTTCAAGCGCCGTGAACTCCGGCAAAAGATTGTAAAACTGGAATGCAAAGCCGATTGATTCATTTCTGAAATTTGAGAGTGTTTTTTCCGTTAAATTGTCGTTTAAGCCGTCCACAAAAATAACTCCGGAGGTTGGCTTATCCATCAGTCCCAAAATATGTAAAAGCGTTGATTTCCCGGCGCCTGAAGGGCCCGTAACAGCCACCGTTTCCCCTCTTTTTATGTCAAGCGAAATCCCTTTTAGAACGGCAACATCAATTTTGCCGTCGGTATATTTTTTCGTGATATTTTCACATCGTATAATAAAATCATTCATACCGAATCGCTTCACAGGGCTCAATTCTTGACGCTTTCCACGCAGGATAAATCGCCGCCAGAAGCGCAATAATTATACTTACGCAAATTATCAGAATTATATCGGAAAAAACAATTTTTACCGGCAGTTTATCAATGTAATACACGTCGGCGGGAAGTTTAATGAATTTATATTTTTTCAAAATAAAAGATATTAAAAGTCCGAGTGTTGTTCCGGCAGCCGTTCCGATTGTTCCGATAATAAATCCGAGATAAAGAAAAATTTTCATAATTGAAATTTGTAGAGCCCCGATTGCTTTTAACACGCCTATTGAGTGTATTTTTTCCACTGTAGTTATCAGTAGAAGCGAAATTATGTTAAAAGTTGCGACTATAATAATGAGCGTTAAAATAAGAAACATTACGAACTTTTCTAGTTTTAGAGCGGAAAATAGATTTTTGTTCATTTCATTCCACGATTTAACGGTGTAGCCGAAACCCAGTTTGTTTCTAATTGCCGATGCCATTTTATCCGAATTAAAAATGTTGTCGGTTTTTATTTCTAATCCGCGGATGCTCTCTGAACCTAAAAGCCGGTTAGCGTCGGAAAAATTCATATAAACAAGAGACGAGTCATACTCATACATACCGGAATCAAATATATCCGAGACGGTGAATTTTTCCATCCTCGGAATGATTCCGAATGCGGATGTTTGTCCGAACGGCGAGACAAGAATTATTTCATCGCCGGCGGAAACTAAAAGATTTTTAGAGAGTTCAATCCCTATAAAAACTGTTTTTTCTTTTAATGCGTTTATGTTTTTACTTTTGAGAATTCTTTCAAGAGAAATTATTTTTTTTTCTTCTTCCGGAATTATTCCCTTTACGGCAACACCTGTCGCATTTTTACCTTTCCTTAAAATCATCTGACCATAGAGAAACTCTGAGGTATTAAGAACACCGTCCATCTTTAACATTTCCTTGGGTATTTTGGAGTCGGGATAAATCGTGATGTGCGGACTTAAGGATAAAATTTTTTCCTTTATATCCGTCTGAAAACCGTTCATTACTGAAATAGTTATGATAAGCGCTGCAACGCCTACGGCGATTCCTGATATGGAAATTACCGTCAAAATCGCGTTGAAAAACTTTTTTCTCGTCGCCCAAAAATACCTTAAAGCAATAAATTTTTCAAAGTTCATTTTTATATTATACCATTCAGTATATCATTCATACAGTTAGTATGCCATTCGTTTCCATTTGGCTGACTGCCCTTTGCCGAGGCTTTTAATTTTCTTTTCTTTCTGCATTTTATCCAACACTTTTTTAATCATCACACGGCTTACGGCAGGACATTCTTTTTCTATATCGCTTATAGAAAATTCACCTAATTGCTTTTCTATGGCTTTTATAATAATTTCTGTCTTTGCGCCCCTTGGCGGTTTTACATTCCCCGCTCTCTCCTCAAATTCCTTATAGGCATTAAGTACAGTACCGAGAAAAAAGTGAAACCACGGCATTACATCGTGTTTTGACTCGTGCCATCTCTGCGAACTTTTATTTAATGCTTCGTAATAAGTTTCTTTGGATTGTTCAATAATACGTTCCAAACTTATATATTTGCCGACGACAAAACCATTCTGATACAATGCAAGTAATGTCAAAAGTCGCGAGACCCTGCCGTTGCCGTCCCTGAAAGGGTGGATGCATAGAAAATCAAGAATTAGGCAGGCGGTTGAATACAGCGACGGATATTTCATTTGATTGACGCTGTTTTCGTAGGCAAGACATAATTGTTCCATCGCATCGGGTGTTTGTTTCGCACTAACGGGCTTGAAAATTACATCAATGCTTCCGTCCGGATTTTTGCGGATAATATCATTGTCTTTTTCCTTCCATTTGCCGGCATCCCATGATTCGCCGTGACTTAGGTGGTGCAATTCCTTTATCGTTTCAGGTGTTATTCTCAAATCTTCATATTTTTTGTGAATTAAATCAAGGGCTTTGCGATAACCGGCAACTTCTTCTTCCGAGCGGTCGCGGGGTTTGCTGTGACCGAGAATTAACGGCTTTAGGCGATTCTTTTCTACCGTCACGCCTTCAATACGGTTTGATGACTCGGCGCTTTCAATTAAAGCCGCATCCAGCAGTGCTTTTAAAATCTGCGGCGACTGTTTGATATACAAATCCTGTTTTCCTTTGTGTTCGGAAATGGAATTCATCAGCCATACCGCACCCAAAGGCAATTTTGTATTTTCGTTTCTAAACGAGTTCATAATGGCCAACTTTTTTATTCTTAAAGATTTCCAATGGCTATAAGTAATTTTTTGTGCCCTTCAATTTGTTTGGTAATTTTTTTAAATTTACTAAAAAATTCTTTTTGTGAATTTGGGTTGTGTAAAAAAAACTTATAATTTTTTAACATTTTGAATGCTGATTCATAAACTTTTTTATCGTTTAAATTCTCGGATTTTGCCATTTCTAATCCACCCCCTAATTTCTAAATCAGTATAAATTATCTTTTTCATTGCGCAAAATTAATATAGCATCATTTCAGGCACTGTTTTTGAACTGCCGAGTTTTTGAAGAAGCCCACCCAGTTCAAACGGTATCGCCTGCCGTCTCAAAAATTCAATATCTAATGATTTCATAAATTTATCTCTTGATTATTGTCACATTTTAAAAGATAATATGGCAAATTTATTTCAAAATGATTACTGTCAAAAACGTTCAAATATGGAGAAATCAATATTGTTTCTATTTGTAAGTCAACCAAGTCAACTCCGTCCCCTAACTCCTCATCCTTTAACTAAAACTGGGACGTCCTACTTTTTTACACATAATATTATGCAGAAACACAAGTCCGAAAATCAAATTCTTTTTGTTTCTTAAATGATATGATGGGAATAAATTTCTCCGCTTTATCACGAGAGATAAAAAACAGATATTCTATGTTCCTTTGATTATTTTCTGCTGCGCCATTAAGCCATTCTTTCGTCCAGACCATACCAGCCATTACATTTTTTTTGTAGTCAATTTCCAGCACATCATATTTCAATTTTAAATCGTCAAACATCTCAATTATTTCATTATAAGTACTTCTTCCTTCATTACTATACGAAAGAATTACATATTTGGCATTCGTATTATCAATCAGTTTTTTTATTGCTTTGGAAACAATGTATTTCCCGTCTTCTGTTTTTCTGAATTCTTCAAACACCGATGAACTTATCGTATCAGAAGCGTCTTCCCTCCTGTTTGATACACCTACGAGATTCGGTTTATCGTTAAGACAAATCGTTTTCCAAATGTGATAGTATGAAGCATAGCGGACACGGGAAGGCGGCATTTTTTCGTTTGAAGAACCATATGGCGGGTCGTAATATGCTAAATCAACCTTTATATTTTTTATCAACTTAAAAATATCTTTCTGAAATACTTTATGGTCTTTATCGTCAATAATCAGTTTTGGTACTTCCATTTTCATTGTGGAATAAGCCCGCGGCGCCCATTCTCTCAAATAAGAAACCTGATGCCCTAATGTGCTGTCTACTTTATCCATAGCAAGCATTAAACTTGTGAGCAAGACGGATTTTTCTATTTCATTTTTTGCGATATTTTCTATTTCTTCACGTATGGCATCCAATTTCATCGTGTTATGTATCTGCCAAATTCTTTTTTTTCCATCTCCCTGTACAGAACTTCCACCGTTGGGTTTACCGCCGTAATTTTCAGAAAACCAGCCGTATTTACCTTTTAATTTGTTAAGATGCGAAATTATTGGCAGATAATAACTTGGCGGTTTCCGATTTATAAGATAACATTCAGCAAAGACCTTTGACCAGGTTGATGCATCGTTAGAAAAAACGGTATAGCCGTCCTTTTTTAATGCCTGTGAAACCCGCGTGGTGCCGGAAAAACCGTCCAGGACAGTTTTAACATTAAGAGTTTTTATCAATTCCAAAATATACGGAATTATCAATTTTTTTGAGCCGGTATATTTTATGCCTTCTGTTTCCATATAATAATTTGTTAAGAGTTGCCGTTTAATTGACGGAGTAAATCTAGTATTTTTTCATGTTTTTCTCTCGGTGAAACAAGAATTTTGGATACCAATTTAATCAGCGGTTCGTTTATTTCATATGTTCCGTTTAATATTTCATTAAAAAATGGGGATGCATTTTCGGTATGCGTCCACATTCCGCGTTGTAATGCGTTTGCACCGGCGCCTCCGTATCTTACTTCAAAAATATATTGTTCATCAGTAGCAAAGAATTTATAAACAGGAAACGTTTCTCTGTCTTTTCCATATTTTCTTGGTGGGAAATACTTTATTTTACTAACCGAATTGTATGCTTTTTCAAGGTCAAATAAAATAATTTTGAAAGTTTTATTTTTTTCGTCATAAATAAGCGGAAGAACATTAACTTTGCTGAAATCAAAAAAACAGGGATTTTTAAGTATGTCTTTTATCCCCTGTGAATTTGTAATTTCACTCTTACCGACAATTCCGGTTAAACATGAAAACATAGAGCCGGTTTTATTCGTAGATAATTGTAATGGGCCTACGCCATATGTTTTTATGCTTATAGGAAAAGTTGCACCGGTAAGTTTATTGGTTACGCTTATATCTTCTTCAAATTTTTTTGCCCGGAATTTCTCTTTTCCTGTATGTATAGCCGAATAATCTTTAACGAATTCGTTTATGTATTCCGTCAGAGCGATTTCGGCAAGGTCGCCGTGTGTTTTGTTACCGATAACTCTCATAGAAAAAACATTTCCCAAAACACTGTGAATGACCGGTTTCGTTCCCCTAAAACTTTCCCTGAATTTTAATAAAAAATCTTCAAAAATAGACATTATTATTTTTTACAATTTTATCGGTTTTAACAGCGGGAACAGTATGACGTCTTTGATGGATTCCTGCCGGGTTAGAAGAATTACGAGACGGTCAATTCCTATCCCAAGTCCACCGGTGGGCGGCATCCCGTATTCAAGTGCCTTAACATAATCATCGTCTAAAAATTCCGCCTCGTCGTCTCCCTTTTCCCGTTCTTTCACCTGCTCTTCAAATCTTTTTTTCTGTTCAACGGGGTCGTTTAATTCGGAATATGCGTTTGCAAGTTCTTCGCCTGCGATATACAGTTCAAACCGCTCTGCGATTTCCGGTCGTTCAAATTTTGATTTCGCCAGCGGACATAGAAATTTTGGCCAATCAACGACGAATGTCGGCTCTGTTAGTTTTGGTTTTATCAATTTGTCAAACAGATGGTCAAATATTTTTCTCGTTGGAATTTTTTGATAATTTTCCACTTCAAATTGCTGTCCCAATTTTTTTAATTTTTCTTCGGAAAAAACATCAGGAAAATTTATTCCCGCTTCCGTAAATGCCGTTTCAATTGACAGTCGTTTCCAGTCGCCGAAAAGGTCAATTTTATTCGCGGAGTTTACCCCGATTTTATTATTGGGGCTCACCTCCGACCCTAAAGGGTCGGCTACAAGTCGGGGGCTACTATTTGTTTCGGTAATTTTTGAAACACCGGCAGCCCGCGCCGTTTCCTGAATGATATTTTTGCACAGAACCATCATATCGTTATAGTCGGCATATCCCTGATAAACCTCCAGAATTGTGAACTCGGGATTATGTCTTATTGAAATACCCTCGTTTCTGAAAGTTCTTCCCATTTCATAAACGCGGTCAAGTCCGCCGACGACAAGTCGTTTCAAATAAAGTTCCGGCGCAACTCTTAAATATAAATCCATATCAAGTGCATTGTGGTGTGTGATGAACGGTTTTGCGGCAGCCCCGCCCGGAATTGACTGCATCATCGGTGTTTCTACTTCAACAAAACCGTTGCCGTCAAGATAGTTCCTAATTGAGGAAATGATTTTTGCGCGTTTTTTGAATATTTCTGCGACTTCACTGTTAGAAATTAAATCCAGATAACGCTGACGGTATCGCGTTTCCACATCTTTTAAGCCGTGCCATTTTTCAGGCAGTCCCCGCAATGATTTTGACAAGAGTTGAAATTTTGCTACTCGGATTGTTGTTTCGCCAGTGTGCGTCTTAAAAACGGTCCCTTCAACGCCGATGAAATCGCCGATGTCAAAAAGTTCAAATATCTTATAGCTTTCATCGCCGACCAAATCCTGTTTTATATAAAGTTGTATTTTTCCGGTTGAGTCCTGTATTGTTAAAAATGCCGCCTTTCCCATTTTCCGCATTGTCAAAATGCGCCCACCGATAGAAATATTCCCGCCGGGCATTTCGTTAAGAATTTTTTCGGCGGTAGATGTTGCAAGAAATTTAGTCGGATAGGGATTTATTCCTTTACTTTTAATCTGCGATATTTTTTCAAGCCGCTGGTCAAAAATTTCCTGTTCAGACATTTAGTACCTCTTTTACTTTCTCTCTCAAAATTTTCGGGTCAAACGGTTTTTCAATGAAAGCGACTATATTTTTTTCAAATTGAAACATATCCTGCATTCCGCCCTTTGCGGTAAGAACAATGGTCGGTATGTTTGCGGTTTTTTCATCCGCCTGAAGTTGTTTCTGCACGGTGTATCCGTCAATTTTCGGAAGCATTATATCAAGCAAAATTAAATCCGGCCTGGCTGCCGTAACCTGTTTTAACGCCTCTTCACCGTCAAACGCGACGGCGGTTGTATAACCATCTTTCTCAAGCAGAAATTTTAACAAATCAACCACAGACGGTTCATCTTCAACGATAAGTACGGTTTTATTAGCCATATTTTTGTAGTTTTTTATCTAACGCTATCTCTTAAAGTATAATAAATATTTTTGATTTTGTCAAGGTGTTTTTTTGGTTTTTTGAGAGAGGTATGCATGAATAAATTTATCAATGTCGCCGTCCATAATTTTCTGGACATTTCCGGTTTCAAATCCGGTTCTGTGGTCTTTTACCATCTGATACGGCATAAAAACATAACTTCTAATCTGGCTGCCCCATGCTATTGAGCCCTTTTCGTCATAATGTTTTTCCACTTTTGCGCGTTTTTTCTCCTGTTCAAGTTCATAAAGTTTTGCTTTTAACAGTTTCATCGCGGTGACTTTGTTCTTAAACTGGGAGCGTTCGTTTTGTGATTGCACCACGATACCAGTGGGATTATGGGTGATGCGAACTGCCGAGTCGGTTTTCTGAAGATACTGTCCGCCGTGACCCCCCGCCCGATAAGTGTCAATACGCAGGTCGCTTTCATCAATTTTTATTTCAATATCATCCTCAATTTCAGGAATTACATCAACGGACGCAAATGATGTGTGTCTTCTTTTGTTGGCGTCAAACGGCGAAATTCTGACCAGACGATGGACGCCAATTTCCGATTTAAGATAACCGTAAGCATATTCGCCCTTGACGATAAATGTTATTGATTTTATTCCTGCTTCGTCGCCGGCAAGTGAATCAACAATTTCTATTTTGAAATTTTTTCTTTCCGCCCACCGCAAATATAGACGCAAAAGCATGTCAGCCCAGTCGCACGCTTCGGTCCCGCCGGCTCCGGAATGAATGGAAACAATCGCGCCGTTTTTGTCAAACTCGCCGGAAAGTTTCAACTGCAAATCCATTTCCGAGATTTTGTCCTCTATTTTTTCAAGCATTCTTGAAATATCGGGATACATTGTTTCATCGTTTTCCGTCTCTAAAATGGAAAGCAATTCAGAGGTCTCGGCAAGTTCTTTTATGATACTTTGATATTTTGTGATTTGTGATTTTAGCGAGTTAAGGTGTTGCATTGTTTTCTGGGCTTCGGCGGGATTGTTCCAAAAATTTTTAGCGGCTGCAGTTTTTTCAATTTCGGTTATCTCTTTTGTTTTGTTTTCTATGTCAAAGATACCTCCCGAGTTCGTCGGTTCTTTGCAATAATTTTCTTGTTTTTTCTTTTAGTTCAGGTAGCATATAATACCTTTATTTTTTTGCCCTTTTAATCGTGGAGCGAGCAAGAAATTTTTGAAGAGATTCAATCGACGAAGTCGTTGTGAGTGTTAGCGACACAATCTGACATCAAAGATGTCATGCTGAACTCGTTTCAGCATCCCGAAATAAATTCGGGACGGCGTCTATATAGACCCCGGAACAAGTTCGGGGTGACACTTCGTGTCATTTCAACAACTCCGATATGTTTATATTCTTAATGTCGGCGAATTTGTCAAAATCCTCTTCCTTATCGCTGTATTTTTCCCTGATAGTATTTATTTCATTTATACTTGAAAGAAAAACATCCAGAATTTTTTCGTCAAAGTGAGTGCCACTTCCCTCTTTAAGAATGCTTATTACTTTCTCTTCGCAAAATGGTTCTTTGTAACATCTTTTTGATGAGAGTGCGTCATAGACATCCGCCAGCGCGATAATTTTTCCCTCAATCGGGATTTCATTGCCTTTAAGTTTTAATGGGTAGCCGGTGCCGTCGACTTTTTCGTGATGCGTTAAAGCGACAATCCTTGATTTTTTGAGAACATCGGCAGTCGTATCTTTCAAAACCATAGCGCCTATAACAGTGTGCTGTTCCATTACCGTTCTTTCTTCGGGAGTGAGTTTTCCGGGTTTCTGTAAAATTGCGTCGGGAATACCTAATTTCCCGATGTCGTGCATCGGCGCCGCCCAAAAAATAAGTTCGGTTTCTTCCGCAGAGAGTCCCATTTTTTCCGCTATGATTTTAGAATAATGGCTTACCCGTTTTATGTGATTGCCTGTTTCTTTGTCTCTGTATTCCGCGGCGGCACTGAGACGGAAAATTGTGTCAAAATGAGCGCTTTTTAAGTCCTCGGTGAGTTTTGCATTTTGAATTGCAACCGCCGCCTGCGAAGAAAAAGATGTTGTAATTTTTTCATGCTCGTCGGTAAAAGGAACAATTTTACCGTCAGAAAGCGAATTTATAAGTTGGAGTATTCCTATGATGTTGCCGGCGCGGTTAAGCATAGGAATAACGAGCATTGAGACGGTTTTGTAATCGTATTTTTTATCAAGAGTAGGATTGTAGTGAAACTCAAAGTCCTGCGGAATAGTTTGGACATCGTGTATATTTAACGGCCGACAGGTGAGCGCTACGTATCCGGCAATACTTTGTTTTGTTATAGGCATCTCAAAACTTTTGAAAATTTCCCGTGTCTTTTTTTCGCCCCATCTTTTAAAATAGGTATTTGAACGACTGGTCTTAAAAATAAGTTTGTCGCCCTCAACAAGATAAATTGAGCCGCTGTCGGCGGATGTAAGTTTCTGCGCCTCGGATAAAATCATATCCAAAAGTTTATCCAAATCGTGAACGCTGGATAACGCAATGCCGATATTTAGCAATTCTTCAATATTTTTTGTCAACATAGTTAAAGTTTATCAATTTTTTTTCTAAATGTCAAAAGAATTATTGAAATTATTATGCATAGATAGGCAAAAATATCGCCGAATTTGGTATAAAAGGTTAGATAATTTAACGGCTGAATATCATCAGTAAGCGTTGTTGTAATAAAAATTTCTGTCTTTGATTTTACCCTGCCCGATGGGTCAATGAAACCGGAAACGCCTGTATTTGCCGCACGGACAACAAACCGCCTGTTTTCTACTGCCCTGAAAACATTCATAGTAAAATGTTGATACGGTGCCGATGTTTTTAAGTACCACGCATCGTTTGTTAAGTTAACGATTACTTCCGCACCGTTTTTGACAGATTTTCTTACTTCATTCGGGAAAATTGCTTCAAAACAGATATTTAGACCGAGTTTCCCGGCGGTTGAATTTATAACATTGTGTTTTTCGCCGGATGAAAATTCTCCGATTTCATTGACAACTTTTATAAATTTACTTAAAAAATTTCTTAACAGAATATATTCGCCGAACGGGACAAGATGAACTTTTGAGTATTCATCTGTAATTTTACCGTCGGAAGATACCAAAAACGCCGAGTTGTAAAATTTACCGTTTTTATAATCAAGCGAGCGAGTGAAATCAAACTTGTTTGAATTTCCGAGCGAGCGATGATAACAAACTTGTTTATAATCGTTTGAAGCGACAAGATGCTGCATTCCGGTTTTTTTGGCGATATCTGAAATCCAACCATATAATTTTTTATCACTTTTCAAAAAACCCGGAACAGATGATTCGGGCCAAACGATTAAGGCAGGGTAGAGGGTAGAAGGTAGACGGTAGAAGGTAGAGACAAGTTCGGAATAAGTGTCAACAATTTCCTGCTCATATTTTTCATTCCATTTTTTGTACTGGTCAATATTGCCCTGAAGGATAGAAACAGTTTTGATGTTCCGATGTTCTGATGTTCCGATGTTTTTGAGTTTGTAAAATCCAAAAATTAAACTGACTGAAATTAGCAATAATGTAAATCCACAATTTTTAATGTTGTCATTCTGCGCGAAGCGAAGAATCCTATCTTTAGATTTGAGACCCTTCGCCTCTGTCTCAGGGTGACACTTCGTGTCATTTTTAATTGCATTAGATATTGTTAAATTCACAAGAATAATTAAGAATGAAACGCCATAAACGCCCGCAAATTCCGAAATCTGTATTATCGGCAGATTATTCCACTGTGAATATCCCAACACTGCCCACGGAAATCCGGTAAATAAATGGGTGCGGATAGATTCAAGAGAAACCCAGAGAAAGGCAGCGAGTAGCGAGTAGCGAATTGTAGCCCCCGACTTTAGTCGGAGGTGAGCGAAGCGAATAAAAAGACAAAAAAGTCCGTAATAAATTGCGAGATAAAAAGAGAGTAAGATTAAAACGGCAATTCCGATTATTTTCGGCTCTCCGGCAGCAGAAAATGTAGGAACAAGCCAGTATAAAATTCCGCAATATGCGGCAAGTCCGGTAATGATTCCGTATAAAAATGATTTTAACGGTTTCTCATTCTGAACTGCAAAAAAAAGCGGAACTAATGAAATCCATGCAAGAGGCCAAAGGGAAGTTTTTGGAAAAGAGAGTATTAAAAAAATTGCAGATAAAATACAAAGGGCTATTTTTCTCATTTGCTCATTTAGTTAAATGATTAAATGACATTTTTTACTATTACTTAAAAATTTCTGGTAGGGTTAGTTTGTGCTTTGCAGAATGTAAGTAATTGCTTACATTCCCACTATATTTTTTACTCCTTAATTGTTGTTCAAGTGCGTCATAAGTTATTCCGATTTCGTCTTCGTCTGTTTGGCCCGTCCAAAGCCCTGCTGTCGGCGGTTTTGTTATTATTTCTTCCGGGATTTTAAGATATTTTGCCAACCCGCGGACTTCGGATTTATAGAGGTTGCCTATTGGAAGAATGTCCGCTCCGCCGTCGCCGTATTTTGTAAAATAACCGATTGAAAGTTCCGATTTATTTCCCGTTCCTGCAACGAGGTAATTTAATTTATTGGCAAAATAATAAAGCGTAAGCATTCGCAATCTCGGTTTAAGATTTGCCTGTGCGAGTTTAGTTGCCGTCGGTAGAATTCCGATTAAATTTTTATAGATTTTGGTAAGGTCAACTGTCTCTGTTTTTAACCCGAATTTTTTTGCAACTTTTTTTGCATCTGCAATATCGGTTTTTTGCGATTGGCAGGGAAGAATTAAGCAAAGAATATTTTTTGTGCCGCCCGCTTTTTGGCACAGCAAAGAAACAACCGCAGAATCAATCCCGCCGGAAAGCCCGACGACAAATCCTGATTTTTTTGCCGATTCTAATTTCGTTTTTAACCATACAGTAATTTTTTTCTCAAAAAGTTCACAATTCATAAAAATTTCCTTTACCAAATGTTATATACCAATTGGTATATAACATCGTCTGAAAAATCAAGGGTCTCAGCCAGTGATTTTTATCCAAATCTCCCTTTTTCTTGGACCGTCAAATTCGCAGAAATAAATCCCTTGCCACCTGCCTAATTGAAGTTTTCTGTTTTCAACAATTACCGAAACCGATGAACCGATAAGCGATGCTTTTATGTGCGCGGCAGAATTACCTTCCGAATGTCTGTATCCCGAATCGCCCATCGGAATTTTTTTATTAAGTATCATCAAAATATCTTGAACAACATCAGGGTCGGCATTTTCATTTATCGTAATTCCCGCAGTAGTATGAGGAACAAAAACAACGCAAACACCGTCTGAAATTTCAGATTGTGAAATTTTTTTCTGAACCTGCGTTGTAATATCAACAAATTCCGTTTGTTTATTGGTGTTTATTTCAATTTTTGAAAACATTTATTCCTATTAATTTCCTCCGACCCCATTATTGTCTATTATTTCACGGCAGAAATCCAATTTTCCTTTTAGGTTCTTCAGGTGGAGTTAGCAATTTCTGCAAAATGTCAAAAATATACTTTATCTGACGGTCATGCTCTTCAATTTTTTTCTGTAATTTTCTATGCGTTGCTAATACCTCTCGCAATTTAACAAATGCTCTCATAATTTGAATGTTTACTTGTATCGCCCTTTTGCTGTTTAAGACACTTGATAACATTGCAACGCCTTGCTCACTGAAAACAAAAGGATTGGCTCCACCAAAATAAGATTTGGATGGTATGCCAAAATGGCATACCATTGATTTAACTTCTTTATCGTCAAGAACGAACATAAAATCTTCTGGAAATCTCCCCATATTCCTTCTGACCTGTCTTTTTAATTGTGCTGTTTCTACTCTGTACAATTCTGCTAAATCCCTATCAAGCATTACTTTCTTACCTCTGACCAATAAAATCTTTCTTTCCACATATTCCTGAGGCGCACTGATTATTAACTTTTTCTTTTTCATAAAATTTTTTAATTTCCCCGTCCCCATTCCTACAATTTCCAACTTTTCATTTTCCGCATTTCCGTCGGTAAAACCCGACCTATTCAACTACTTTCGCAACTACGAAACTACGAAAATAGTTAACTT
>Ga0210017_1001132_pt1 | contig 23195 bp, 27 predicted proteins | sample CryGeyCG2014_020_FD_183966 | JGI IMG/M metagenome (GOLD analysis project Ga0210017, IMG submission 183966) | Groundwater microbial communities from aquifer - Crystal Geyser CG08_land_8/20/14_0.20 (SPAdes) (version 2) | ecosystem: Environmental > Aquatic > Deep subsurface > Groundwater | place... | reverse complement strand
ATATTATGTTTTGCCAATTCTTATGGGTGTTACAACTTTCATCCAGCAAAAGATGACCGCAACAGACCAGCAGCAGAAGCCAATGATGACATACTTTATGACTATATTCTTAACAGTTATATTCCTGAATTTTCCTGCAGGGCTTGTGCTATACTGGCTTATTACTAATATTTTATCTATTGGAGAACAAAAACTAATTGCTAAAATCTCTTAGGGGAAGAAAATGGATGAGACAGAGGATGGGCAGGAGTTCACTGTAAATCTAATCAAATCACTTCATTTGGCTGTTGCCAATACCAGGATCTATCCGCGTGGAAGCGAAATTATAAAGGAGAGTATTAACAAGGTTTTAGATGTACTAACAGGCCATCTCAATGAACACGAATCTTTTATCTTGAGTGAGGCGCGGGGCAACCTCCTGATAGATGGGAAAGAGATAGGAATAAAGGGAGTTGGTCAGACCATTAGCGTGGACTTTGCGTTCAGGTTAGCAGAGCAGGGTATTAAGAGCATCGAGTTCCAGCGTGGGGTTACTTTTGAAGAGGTGAGTGTTTTTATAGAAGGTTTAAGCAAGAGGAAACAGGAGCTCCAGGAAAAGGGAGGATTAGTTGGATTCCTGGGCGAAAAAAAAGTTTTCAATATTATAATTAACGAAGTTGTTTATGTCGCAGTTATGAAGGGGGAGGAAATTCTGTACAAGTCCCCCGACCTTATTGCCCAGGCTGGGGACAAGGCTGAGGCAGTGACCAAGGTTCTTGAGGAAAATGCTGAGGTGATTTCATCAATCCCGGACAAAATTACAAGGGAGGGAGCTGTTCGCAGCCTTGCGGAGAAAGTGGCCATGCTTGGCCCAGAGGTAATAAGGCAGGTCCTGGAGAGGACAGCATCCTCAAAGGTAAAGGTCTTAGGAATCAAGGAGAACATCTTGAGGGTACTCACCACACCAAAAATTGAAGAGATATTTACCAGAATCGCAGACTGGTATATACACATAATGGATACTATGCCCGAGGGAGAAGAAAGGGATAGAGAAATCAACAGATTAAGACAATTTCTTGATGAGGTGATTTCTGCGCCTGTGGCAAGGGCTGCTCCACGGGAAATTTTTGACAAACTAATTCAGGCAGGCGTTCTGGCTAAACCCCCTCCCTGGATTACAGAGGAAGTTGAAAGGGAAGAAGAATTTCTTGAGGGGTTGTTAAAAAGAAATAGTATAGCTCTGCTGGACACAGGTGCCAGAAAGAGAATACCCAGGTTAATCCAGGAACTGTGTTTCTCCAACCAGGACGAGACAATAAAGGCGCTGCTTTTTAAGATTGCAGAAAACCTGAGGGCAGATTTTCCTGAGATGCGAGCTCTGGCAGTGAAGTTAATTGCCGAGGTTGTGGATGTACTTTTCTTCAGGGGAAAGGAATATTTAATGGAAGGAGTTGAGCCACTACTTCTTAGTGCTCTAAAAAAGGAAGGGGAAATAGAAGTTTTTCTCGAGCTTACTGAGGCGTTGAAAAAAAGAGTTGTGCAATGCCTTATGAAGGGTAAACCTGAACGCTCTGCCCAGATAATAACCCTGTTTAGAAAGTTTTCTTTGCCAGAGGGCGATCTACCTGTTGAAAAACGGGAAATTATGGAGAAGTGTAGCAAAGAGACGGCAGCAGAGATAATGCCAATCCTGCTCTCTGACCTTAAATCAGGAGACGAACTCCGTCAATCCAGAGCAGCATCAGTTATTGCTGAAGTAGGAAAGGAGGCAGTGGAGATGCTGGTTAAACTGATAGAGGAAACAGAAGATTTTCGCACCAGAAAGATTTTAGCCTCCATCCTCAGGAGAGTTGGGGAAGAGGCAAGAAGAGAAATAATAAAGGAACTGCAAACAAATTCTTCAACAGAGGCACTTCGCAGACTTGTTGGGATTTTAGATGAAGTTGGCGCAGAGGAAATGATGGGGCACATCCAGACAATTCTGAGACATCAAAACCCCAGGGTCAGGGCCGAAGTCGCCCGCCTTCTTTATAAAATGGGGACCCCGGAAGCGGAGAAAGTGCTTTTATTGGGACTTCATGACCCAGACCCATTGGTTTGCCAGGAAATAATTATACTGCTTAGAGATAGGAAAGCCAGCGCAGCAACAGAAGGATTAATGAAGCTTTTAAAGTCAAGAAATGAAGGGGTTGTAAAAGAGTCCTGTTCTGCACTTGCTGAGATTGGGGACGAAAGGGTAATTCCTCCCCTGATTAAAGTACTCGTTCCAGGAGTATTCAGTAAAAGAAGTGAGCAGGCACGAGCTGCTGCAGCGCTTGCCCTTAAGAAATTTCCTACCAATAAAGTCAAACAGGCATTTGCAAAAATGGTAAAGGATAAAAGTGTAGTAGTTCAGAGGATAGCAAAGGAAACCCTTGGGCAGTGGAAGGAGTGACAAAAAATGATAGTTGAGCAAAAAGGAAATAGTGTTGACGAGGCAGTTGAAATAGCACTCAAGAAATTGGGGGTGCCCCGCGAAAAAGTTAAGATAGAGGTAATTGCAGAAGGGAAAAAGGGTGTTTTTGGTTTAGGGTCTAAATTGGCTATTGTGCGGGTTACCACCATTGAGGAGGAAGAGAAACAGGTTCGCACCTCACAGGAACATCGCCCGGTGCAGACTCCAGAGGTGTCCACCAAGGATGGGCCAAAGGAGCCGATTCCTGAAGAGAAGTCTCCTGCCGTAATCTTTTTACAAGAGGTGTTTAAGGGTCTGGGGCTTGAAGCAAAATTTCAAGCATCAATTACAGAAGACGAATCACAGATTATTGATATTATCACTTCTGATAGCGCACTCTTGATAGGCAAGAAGGGAAAGAACCTGGAGGCATTACAATATCTGACAAACATTGCAGCAAATAAAAATGTATCTAAAAGAGTCAAAGTTTTACTGGATGTGGAAAGGTACAGGGAGAGACGAGAAGAGTCCCTGGTTACACTGGCAAAGAAAGTAGCTGATGAGGTTCGACAAACCGGCAGAAGTGTTAGTCTGGAGCCGATGAGTGCATACGAAAGGCGAATTGTGCACCTTGCTTTAAAAGAAGAGCCAGGCATAATCACTGAGAGTGTTGGCGAGGGCGAGGAAAGGCGTGTTGTAATTAAAATGCGCAAGGAAGGTTAAAAAATGGGGGTCAAAATGAAAATTGGAGTGATGTTACCAAACCTCAAGCTTTCGACAAAAGAAGCGCTGAGGAAGGCAGCAGATATTGGTTTGGATGGTGTGCAGTTGCTGACCGCAGGGGATTTAGACCCGGCAAAACTGAGTGGCACAGCAAGAGAGAACCTTATTCATTTTATTGGTTCTCTTGGGCTGGAAATTTCCGCTCTTTGTGGGGATCTAGGACATGGTTTTGGAGACGAGACAGATTTAGAGAAAAGGGTGGAACTAACCAGGAAAATTTTAGACCTGAGTTTTGACCTGCGCACCCCGATTGTCACCACGCACATAGGGGTTGTTCCACAGGATAGTTCAGACAGGGTGTACCAGTTGATGCTCAGGGTGCTCAGGGATGTTGGCAAATATGCTGAGGATGTTGGAAGTTGCCTCGCTGCTGAGACTGGCCCTGAGAGCGCTGAATTGCTGGCAAAGTTTCTTAAAGAAGCAGGGACCAATGGATTAAAAGTTAATTATGACCCGGCTAACTTAGTAATGGTTGCTGGTGATGATCCGGTCAAAGGAGTTTCTATACTTAAAGATTATATTGTTCATACTCATGCAAAAGACGGAATAAAATTGCCAGATGGCTATAAAGAAGTTCCGCTTGGAGAAGGTGGCGTACCCTGGAAAGAATATATTGCAGAACTACGCAACATCGGCTTTGACGGATTTTTAACAATTGAAAGAGAAGTTGGCGACAATCCAGCAGCAGACATTGCAAAAGCAAAGGATTTCCTGCGCAATATTTTGTAAGAGGCTCTCGAAGAGGTTCTGAACCAAATGTTCTGCGTTATAGATGTGTGGGGTGAATTGTCAAAAAGTTTAGGGGATAACAGGTGAAAAAAATTTGGATAAACAAAACGAATTCATTCCAAGAAAAAGAAAAATTTGAACAGGAGTATTATCTTTCAATGTCCTCAAGAGAAAGATTGAGCACTGTTCAATTCTGTGAGGAAAGAGCATTTTAACATTCGATATGCTAAAAGATACAGAGGTTATAGTAACGGTAAGAATTTTTGATATGAAAAATATTATGCTTCTGGAGAAAAAGCTCGGCACTCTCAAAGAAGGACAGTATAAATTTACCTGGGACGGAAAAGACGGCAAAGGCAAAATAGTAGAAGAAGGATTTTATAAATATGAACTTTTAGCCACCACTTCAGATAAAAAAACAAGCGATAGAGATAACACTTTAGTTGAGGCAAGAAGGGGAAAAGTAGAAAAAGTAGTCCCGTATAGCGAAGACGAACTTCCACCCGCTCTTTATGTAACGGGGATAACCGGTGGCCTGTCAATAGATGCGAAAGGGCACATAAGAAGTACAACAGGGGCAAATACCGGGGGCGTTAACTGGAACAGAGAAGAAATTTATCTTAACCTGAAAGGCGATTACGGTCCCGCATGGATATATAATGTGACGCTCTTTCCTTCTTATACTATGAATCAGACTTTTCAGTGGAACAACTTTGTTTACAATGCTCTGTTCGGGTACAGGACTTCCTGGGGTACAGTCGAGGGCGGTTACAGGAATTATCTGGAAGGATATTATGACCCCCTCAATCTTCTTGCCGATTACATGATGGGCTCTGACAGGTTGAGCCTTAGAACCAAATTAAACCTTCTGGACAAACTTGCACTGGGCGCGGGCGTCCACAGAATAATTGACCTTAATCAAACAGGGGACAAAGATTTCTTGTGATGAAAATGGAAATGTCTTAAGTTATAAAAATCCAAAAGGACCTGTTTTGGCAGTAGATGAAAAGGGGAAGGATGTAACTTCTCTTTTAAAGAAAAAAGATTCTAAGTCTTTCAGGGCTTTTCATCAATCTTCTTTAACTTTAAAGTTTTCTAGAGAAGAAAAGATAAAAAATGCAAGGCTTGTAATCAGAATGAAGGGGTTTGAAAGAATAGAAGAAAGATGGAAGCCTATACCAGGGAAAGTTGGGGTACAAATTCAAACAAAAGATAAAGATGGAACCTGGCAAACCCGCTACCACATGAATCCGCGCAATGAATGGGATATAGCAGTATTCAATCTTAACCCATTCCTGAATAACGAAAATAATTTAGAGGTGCGCCTGTTTATTACCCAGTGTCGCACTGATAAATATCATCTTATTGACTTTGCAGGGCTGGACATTAGCAAGCCACAGGAGTTGAAGGTCGCTATGCTCGATGTGAAGAAGGCGGTTCACAGTTTCCTGGGCGTTGTCACGGATGACCTATCAAAAGAAGACAGGATTTATGTGCAGACCTATCCACTAGAATGGATTGAGATATATTTTGACAGATTAGAAGTTCCAAAAGGAGAAAGAGATTTTATTTTTGTTTCCCGCGGGCACTATCTCTATTTTGAGGGCGATGCAGCTGTTAGATTAAAAGGGCATTGAGAAAGAAACTTGTAATACTTTCCTGGGGAATGTATGATTTAGCAAATACGATTTTCACAATAAACATTATCACCTTGTATTTTGCATTATGGGTTACAGTTGACAAGGGTGGCAGAGATATTTATTACAGCATTGCAATTGCCGGCTCAATGATTCTTGCAGCGATTTCTGAACCGATAATGGGAGCTGTTTCAGATGGGCTGGGAAAGCGTATGTCATTTTTAATTTCTTTTACGCTCCTATCAATTGCATTCACTGCATTTATGGGTTTGACCTCTAATTTACTCGTCGGGCTCTTGTTTTTTGTTATCGCCAACTTTGGTTATCAGGTTGGGATTGTCTTCTATAATTCTCTTCTTCCTGAAATTGCAAGCCCAAAAGAAATTGGAAGAGTCTCAGGGTTTGGTATAAGTTTGGGGTATGTGGGAACAATTGTCGGGCTGATACTTGTAAAGCCATTTGTTGATGTTGGTGGAAGGCAGGCAGCGTTTATACCAACTGCTATTTTTTTCCTGCTTTTTTCCCTGCCCTGTTTTTTATTTGTTAAGGATAAACAATTTAATCTCCCTGCGTCTGCTTATCGCAGACAAGCGCAGGGGGATTTTTCATGTGCGGGGATTAAAGATGCATTGAGAAGGATAAAGGACACTTTTGTAAATCGTCACAAATATCCCGGACTTTTTACATTTTTAATTGCAAATTTTATCTGCCTTGATGCGGTCAACACCACGATTCCCTTTATTTCAATTTACGCAAAAAAGGCAGTGATGATGGCAGATGGGGACATCAGGTTCTTTTTAATTCTTTCAGCAACATTTGCAATTTTTGGTTCATTTGCCTTTGGATATGTGACAGATAAAATCGGCGCAAAGAAAGCCTGGGCGATAGTAATGGTAATGTGGTGCATCGCATTTTTATTTGCTGCAGCAATATTGCATAAAAATGTTTTCTGGATTGTGGGACCACTTTCAGGTGTGAGCATTGGTTCAACCTGGGTAGCAACCCGGGCGCTTGTGACTAAACTTGCACCAATTGAAAAACGAGGTGAAATATTTGGATTATTTGGAGTGACCAGCAAATCAGCTTCAATTATTGGCCCACTTACATGGGGTCTTATTACCTGGCTTGGAGAACCGCTGGGGGTTATGAGGTATCGGTTGGCTGTGCTTGCTCTTTTAGGTTTTGCAGTAATTGGATTGGTATTGCTTTGGAAAATCCCGGAACCGCAGAGATAATCCTAAATTTAGATGTTGTTTCAAGTTTGTGTAATTTTATGGAGATTTGATGAGTAATGAGGATGGGATGACCCTGAGGGAGCGATTCAGGGGTTGCATGCACTTTCAAAAGGTAAGCAAAATCCCGAACTTTGAATTTGGGTACTGGGCTGAGACTTTACCGAACTGGCATGAACAGGGTCTACCCAAAGAGATTGATGACGAAACAAAGGCATATGAATATTTCGGTATAGAAAATTGGGTAAATGTTCCTGTGAATACAGGGTTGTTTCCAGCATTTGAATACAGGATCCTTGAGGAAACTGAAGAGCATATTATTTACCTGGATGGAGAAAAAGTAAAGGCAAAAGTTCAGAAGAAGGGTTATAAAACAATAGGGGTATCTGCTTGACTTAACTTACTTCCTATTTTTGTGGTTAGGAGTATTATGGATAAATTTTTAGTTAAGTCAAGCAGATACCCCTATAAAACAATTCCACATTATCTGGAGTTTCCAATAAAAACAAGGCAGGATTGGCTTGAATTCCTTAAGCGATTAAATCCTGATACACCGGGACGCTATCCGGAAAATTGGGATAAACTGGTAAAACAATATGGAAAAAGGGACTATCCGCTGGGCATCTATTTTGGAAGTATGATTGGGAAAGTCAGGGACTGGATTGGTTTTGAAAATCTTGCATATATGGTCTATGATAACCGTTCGCTTGTCGAGGAAATGGTGGAGACCCTTTGTAATTTATCTCTTAAGGTTATAGAAAAGGCGCTGAAAGATATCCAGTTTGATTTTGCAAGCGGATGGGAGGATATTTGTTATAACAGCGGACCTTTGATTAGCCCGAGGATGTTTCATGAAATTGTTACCCCGCGGTATAAAAGAATCACGGATTTACTGCATAAATATGGCATTGATGTAATCTGGACTGATTGCGATGGAAATATAATTCCGCTTATCCCTGAGTTTCTGGAAGGTGGAATTAACTGTATGTTTCCAGTTGAGGTTAGGGCAGGTTCAGACCCTGTAAAGATAAGAGAAATGTTCGCAAATAAAGTTTTAATGATGGGCGGTATTGACAAGATGGCTCTTCTCAAGGGGCCCGTTGCAATTGAAAAAGAATTATTGCGGCTTAAGCCAATTGTGGACCAGGGTGGTTTTATTCCTCATATTGACCACAGGACTCCTGCAGATGTAACGCTTGAAAGTTATAAGTTCTATTTGAAATTGAAGCGAGAAATTTTTAATTGTGGTAAATAAAATTGTGGACGGGTTCTATTTTTAACTTTCTATCAATTAATTGGAACCAGTCCCCAATTTTTTAATTTTATCAAGCAAGAAAGTACGCATCGGCTCAAAAGAATAGAGTTCAGTGTAGACCTGTGCTGCCAGCAGTGGTTTTCCTGTTTTTTCGTAGAGGTATCCTAATAAATGAAAGGTATAAATGCGGTCAGAGCTGGCGTAATCGTTGGTTACAAGATTTGGTGGTTTTCCAGTTAACCATAATTGTCTTGCCCTCTCAAAATACTCAATTGCCTGGTTATAACCTTTCTGCTTATAGTACAGAGCGCCAATCTCTGTTAGAATCTGAGCAGATGCAGGGTTGCACGCCTCGCCTTCTTTTAAAAATCTCAATGCCTCCTCAGGTTTACCAAGTCTTCTCAGCCAGTATCCTCCAAGTACATAGCCCTGAATGTCATGAGGATTGAACCGTGCCTGCAAATAAAACCAGGGCAAAACCTCTTTCTCTTCTGCATAAGATAAATGAGTATGCTGTGTTATTTTAATCTGAGAATATAAGTTGGAATAGAAGTCTGATTTAACCTGCTCTTCAGTTTCATGCTCATGCTCGCGTTCTTCTGGATGCCCTTCTCTGGATTTACTCATTTCTATTTGCAGGCACCCAGCTGTGCGCAGGCCCCTTATTGGTAACCCACTATGATAATATTCCTCTCCTTTTATGAATGCCCAGTCTGCCAACAACCCCCTTAAACTTCCAAACATTCTGTAAATTAAATCTTGTTGCGCGTATTCTTCCTGCGGATGAAAATAATTTTTCAAAGGAATATTGAGCAATGCAGGAATAAGTAATAAAATCACAACATAGAACACAGAAACAATTTTCATCATTACAGGTTCCTTCGTCTAAAGACCAACCAGGAGAGATAAAGAAAGAAGATTGTCCAGCAGATTGCGTAAATTGTAAGGAAAAGAATTACCCATCCTGGCACGATGCTCTGGGCATGGATGACTCTTTCCTTTAAGTCAAATAATTCAAGATGAGGAAAATAGATATAGCCTGGGATGGAGACTCCAAACCAGTTGCTGCCAAAATAGAATAATAAAGATACAACGATGTTCGGCGCCGGGGTTAAGAAAAGGGATAATAATATTGCAAATGAAGAAATAAAAAACAGTAACAATATTTGCAAATAGTATCCTTCTAACAAAAGCAGCCATGGTGTTGAATAATCTTTTCTGACCAGCAACGAGATTATGAACACAATGTAGAAAGAGGTAAAACTCAAAATTGAAATTATTCCCACTCCTGCGAATTTACCGACTATAAACTCACCTCTTCCAATTGGGTGTGAAAGTAAAGAATAAATACTTTTTGATTCTATTTCCATTGGAATTTGACGGCTTGCGAAACTTACTGCAATAACCACTGAGAAAATATAAATCATCGAGAGAACAATTTCTTTGAAATACCTGTAAAACCCCCTTTCTCCGCCAAAAGAAAAAGAACCTGCATAAAGAATGATTGCAAATATAAGTAGAAGGATAAAGTAAAAATCCTTGCGCCTGAACAATTCCTTGACCACGCCCATCGCAATTACAAATATTTTTTTCATGCTCCACCGCCGATTACACTTAAAAAGTATCTTTCCAGGCTTTCCTGGCCCTTTTCTCCTATCAGTTCCTCCATTGCACCAGTCTTAAGTATTTTACCATTATTCATAACACAAATATGGTCACAGATTAATTCTGCCTCAGATAACTCATGAGATGATAGAAGAATTGTTTTGTTTTCTTTCTTTAATTCCTTCAGGACTTTCCTCACTTTTACTCTTCCAATGGGGTCAAGCCCTGAAAATGGTTCATCGAGAACAAGAAACTCAGGATTGTGCAACAGTGCCTGAGCAAGCCCAAGCCTTTGCTGCATTCCCTTTGAGAATGTTCGTATTAGTTGTTTTTTTTCATTGGTAAGGTCCACGAGATTTAAGACATAGTCAATTCTTTGAAGAAGTTCTGATTTATCCATTCTGCAGATTTTTCCGTACATTTTCAGAAGTTCTTCTGGTGTGAGGAACCAGTAATAAGTAGAGACTTCTGGAAGATAGCCAATCTTGCCTCTATCCACAACAGTCGGCGGCGTGCTTCCAAACAGGGAAATTTCTCCCCCTTGAGGATAAAGCAAGCCAATTATTGCTTTTATCACCGTGGTCTTACCTGCTCCATTAGGACCAAGCAGACCAAATATTTCACCTTTCGCCACCTCAAGATTCAGGTTATCAACTGCTAATTTTTTCCTTCCAAAGCCTGCAGCATAAGAAACTGTGAGGTTTGTAATCTTCAAAATGCTTTCCATAAATACAATTATATCTATTTTTCAAACATTGTCAAGCCTTTTCTGGTTTTTTTCTTGCATTTTTGATTGATTTGTGATAAAATACTTCACAAAAGGAGATTGAAGGGACAAAATGATTTATATGAAATTTACAATTCTTGAACAATTCAAAAGCCTCACCCAGGCAGTTTCAACCCGGATGGGCGGGATGAGTGCAGAGCCATACGCAACTTTGAATCTTGGTTTTCATACTGACGATGATGCTGGTAAGGTTCTGTTAAACAGAGAAATTTTGTGTAATCAACTTGAGATAGCTTTGGACTGTCTTGTTTGTGCAAAGCAGGTGCATGGGGGAAATGTAACAGTTGTCCAAAAAGGTGATTGGGGCAAGGGAAGCGAAGACTATGAGAGTGCGATAAGTAATACTGATGGGATGGTTACTGATGCTCCAGAAATTTTTCTTATGGTGCTTGTTGCAGACTGTCCCGGAATTGTTTTCTTTGACCCGAAAAAGAATGTAGTTGGGATTGCGCATGCTGGCTGGCGCTCAACACTTGCAAAGATAAGTCAGAATGTGATTGGGAAAATGCGAGAAGTTTTTAAATCTAAACCAGAAGATATCCTGTGCGGTATTTCTCCTTCAATTGGTCCCTGCTGCTATGAAGTGAAAGAAGATGTGGTTGAAAAATTTGATTTGTCCTGCATTGAACGGCGCGACAATAAATTCTTTTTGAATCTCTGGGAGATTAATCGCTTGCAGATAATTGAATCAGGCATCAAAGAAGAAAATGTAGAAAACGCCCGCCTGTGCAGTTCCTGTCACAGCGAACTCTTCTATTCTGCCCGCAAAGAAGGCAAAACCGGCAGATACGGAGTGCTTATCGGGATTAGAAAATAAATGAAAAAAACTTGAAAAAGAAAAAAAATTGGAAAAAACTTGACTTTTTTAAAATTTTGTATACAATATATAGATAAAGGTAATAGTTAAGATGTCAGGTGTGTAACTCAAACCTTCAGGCTTGATATCAGGGCTAAAGCCCTGAGTTACAATATTAAGGAGAATAAAGAAAATGGCTAAACGTAAGACTTTGAATGAAAGAGCATATCAGGAACTGTTAAATAGAATTCTTAATTTAAGATTTAAACCAGGGGAAAAAATTATAGAAGAGAAAGTTTCCCGTCAACTCAATGTTAGCCGGACCCCTTTAAGAGAGGCATTGCGTCGTCTGGAAAAAGAAGGATTTATAGAAAACATCTCCCGCCGTGGTTGTTATATAAAAAAAATATCTGAAGAAGAAATGTTAAAAATTTATGAAGTAAGAGAAGTTTTAGAAGGACTCGCTGCACGCTTAGCCAGTGGAAAAATTACTCCATCAAAATTGAAAGAATTAAAAAAAATTATTAAAGAAATGGGAAATTATGCTACTAAAAAAGACCGTGTTAAATATGCAGAAAAAGATTTGCAACTCCACCAGGCTATTATTTCTCAGACAGACAATCCTCTTTTAAAACAAATTATGGGAAGGTTTGCTTTACAGATTAAAACTTTTCGTATTGTTTCTCGAGATTTTCCTGCAGAATCAGAAGTGAAGGAAGCGATGAAAGAGCATAATGAAATTATAAATTCTTTAGAGAGTCGTTCCCCTGCTCTGGCAGAAAGAACTGTTCGTAGACACATTCGCAATGCAGCAAAACGTCTTAAATTATAAAAGAAAATTACAATGAAAGAGAAAAATAATATCCAGGGGTGGTCCGGAAGGATTTAAAGAGTCCCGCAAAGCAATGCTTCCAGCTAACGCTGCTAATGCAATGGCAATTGCTGATTTCAACAAGGATGGAATTCTGGATATTTTTGTCTGTTCATATCATGGAGGAAGGACACGAGACCTTCACTCATATATTTACTGGGGTAGTCCTGGTGGCATATATTCACAAGAAAATAGAGCAAGACTATTTACCCATTCTGCTTCTGCTTGTATTGCTGCAGATTTTAATGAAGACGGTTGGATTGATTTAGCAGTAGCCAATCATAAGACTCATGGTTTACATCCCGGAAATTCTACTGTTTGGTGGAATGGACCAAAAGGATTTTCTGAAGAACGTGTAACATTGCTACCAACCGATGGTCCACACGGAATGATTACTGTTGAGCCAGGAAATATTATGGACCGTGGCTGGGAAGAACATTACATTTCCAGTCCTTTTAAACTGCTCAAAGGATGTTATCCGCAAGGTATTAAATGGGAAGCAAATACTCCCCCAAAAACCTGGGTTAAAGCTCAATTGCGTTGTGCACCAACAAAAGAATCTCTTGCACAAAGTAAATGGTTTGGGAAAAACGGACCAGGAACCTGGTTTGAAAATGGAGACAGAATAGAGAAATTATGCAAGGGGGAGTGGGTGCAATATCGACTTGCCCTCGGTGCTTACAATGGCGGAAATAGTCCTCGTGTAACTAAGGTTTCTGTATATTATGGGGTTTAAACGCCGGAATAAGCGTTAAAACCGCCGTCTATGGGAATGATTGCTCCGGTGGCAAATATTGATGTATCAGAGGTGAGTTGGTTTTAGCAGTAACCACTTCCAGAGGGGGATTAATTTAATTTTTTTCCCTTTTATCTTTTCTTCCCTTTCATCGTCGTAAGTAATTATTAAGAGGTTATTACATTTTAATTCTTTACTTGCTTTTAATAGAGACTTAATTTCTCTTTCTTTTGTTTCAATGTCATCAAAATTAAAACAAACTTGAATAAGTTGTTTAATTTTCAAATTTTCTTTAATAATAAAATCTACTTCGTTATCAGAAGAATTACTGTAAAAATAAACTTCTTTATTATTTCTTTTTAACTGGATAAAAACAAGGTTTTCCATTATTCTTCCAGAATTTGGAGAAGATTGAGAAGAAACTGATTGGATCAATCCTTGGTCAATTGCGTAAACTTTCTTTGTCCCTTTAAATTGACTTTTCAATTTAAAAGAAAATGGATAGAGCTGAAATATTAAATATGCTTCTTCGAGGTAACTGATATAATTCTTTATTGTATGGACGCTGTTTATTTCAAAAATGTTTTTTAATTTATGATAGGTAATTTTTGAACCAAAATGAGAAAGTAAATAAAGAGAAATTTCTTTAAGGTTTCTAAAATATTTAATTTTATATCTTGAAACTATATCTCTGGTTATTATTTTATCGTAGAGATTCCTTAAATATTGATTTTGAAATTCAACTTTAAAAAGTTCAGGAAAGCCACCAGATTTTAAATAATCACTAAACAATCTTTTTATTTGCGCCCTTTTTTCTGTCAGATAAAAATCATCCTCGGTATATTGAAAAAATTTATATTTTAAAAATTCTTGAAAAGAAAAAGGATAAAGTTCGATGACAAAGTGTCTTCCTGTTAGATGAGTTGATAATTCCCTACTTAAAAGTTTTGAATTGCTGCCGGTAATTATAAGAATATATCCCATTCTTTTTAGCCGATTGGCAAATAGTTCCCAACCAGGGACATTTTGAATTTCATCCAGAAGTAAATAGTTAAAGTCTGGATTTATTTCTTTTAATACTTCTAAAAAATCGTTTAAATCTTTTGATTTTACCCCAATTAACCTTTCATCGTCAAAATTTATATATCCATAATTTTTATCTTTTAGAATCCGATGAGCCAGAACAGATTTTCCACATCTTCTTACTCCGGCAATTACCTTAATTAAATTATCTTTAAGTGATTTTTTTACTTTTTCTTCAATTTCTCGTTCAATTAATTTTTCTTTAAAACTTCTATTAATTTCTTCTTTCTGTTCCAACAATATTTGTTTTATGATTTGTTTTTCCACTTTTTCCTCTTTTTCAATTGCACAAAAAACACATTTTTTGTGCAATTGAATGCACACTTAACCTGCATCAATATATTATATATATTTTTTAAAATTTGTCAAGTTTTCGCATTAAACTCCGGAATAAGCATTAAAACCACCGTCTATTGGAATGACTGCTCCGGTAACAAATTTGGAGGCGTCAGATGAAAGCCAGATGCAGGCACCGATAAGGTCTTCCGGCTCTCCAAATTTTCCCATCGGTGTATGGGCAATGATTTTCTTTACTCAGGCGCCGTATTCCATCACAACAGTAGCACCAGAAGGAAAATATGGACGCAGGACAAATGCATTCTCCTGAATGTCATGAGCAGGACGACTTACAGCCTTCACTCTTACTCTTATGAGTTTTTGCCCACCGAACTTAACATTAAGATAAAACGGTTTGCCTGCATAATAAAGCGGTTTTAGCATCTTTAAATAACTCATGCCTCCTAATGGATAGGGATGAATCAATAGACCTTCTGATGTTGGTCGCAGACCTAATAATCCCTCTGTTAAAATTGTGAAAAGGCTGCCATAATTTGCCATTTCAGGTGACCAGTCCGCATTTACAGAGCCATCCGGATAAATGTTATTATGGATTGTGCCCTCTTTCAGTTCATAGTCTATAATTGCCTTGAACATCCGGGTTGCTCTATCTATATAACCCGAACAAAATCTTGCAACAGCCGCATGTGCACCAAGAGTGAACCAGGTATCTCCATTGCTGACACTGTGTCCGTAGTCAGGGCGGCGAGGAGAGGACCTGGGATAGAGATTTGTGAGCACTGGATAGGGTAGTTCAATCTCCGGGTGACTGTCAATGAATTTCCAGATTGAGGAGGTTTTCTCCTGGTCTGCTGTGCCCCACAGAATAGCAAATATATTCGCCGTTGTTTCAAAATAATCATCTCCATAGATGCGTTCCCCTTTTCCATCGTTGCCATGGATATAATGGCCCCTTTTTTCATCCCAGAATCCACCTCTCGAGGAAAGCAGGTTGTAGGCAAGTGAGATATCATCTGCTATCTGGAGGTATTTCTCTACCTTCTCGACAGAACCAAAGAGACTTTCCACTCCGGCCAGAAGTTGCAGGCAGTGGTGCATATTCACATTGACATTTGCATTATCTGCCTCCCAATTCGTGTTCTCTGTCCAATCGCCTTCAATGCCTGCTGCAATCAGATGCGGATTATAACTCTTGCGAAGATTATCAAGGATATAGTTTATCGAACCCTCAACAATTGCAAGTTTTTCTGTTGTAAACCATTGCAGGTTTCTTGTGTAAAGCACAAATTCTAACATCATCTTAGCCCAGCAAATTATATTGTCAAGGTTATACCCTTCCCCATGCGCGCCGCTATATGTTCGATATTCAATCACTGAGCCAATTGTTCCTTGTGGTCCAATTATAATTGTGTGTGGGAGCAGTCCTGTCTCTGGCTCAACATGGCGAAGGCCAAGTTCAAAGGTATTTTGCATTATCTGACAGACTTCTGGTTCTGCGAGAGGAATCATATCGTGAATTCCGCACCAGGTGTTCCACCCCCAGATTCCAGCGTGATACTTGGTGGGAGAACTTTCGTCAGGGCAATGTACTTCGGCGAAACACCCCTGGTAGGTCAGTTGGTCGAGGAAAACGCTCTTTATGCGAGAGTGAATGTGGTCAAACCAATTAACATCTGAATCAATAAATTTAGCCATTTTATATTTTCTTCTCCTTAATTATATCACATAAGTCTTTCTTTGTCAAAAAAATTGATAAAAATTGAGAAATGTGATATACTTGTATTGGTGCATTTGCCCCCTACTGGTTAGAATTGCTTTTTCTTCTGAACGATATTCTTTTGCACATGGTGGAAAGGACGGACACCCGTATCCAGTTGACAGAAAAATCTATGACCGCTCAATAGAAATCCTGCGCATAGCTCTTGATAAATTTACTGGCTCCTTTTGTAAAATAAAAATACTCTTCAGAAAGGAGTTTTTTTTGTTGCAATTTTTTATAAAATGTGGTAGAATAAACAAATAAATATGAACCACAAGGAAAGAGTATTGGTAACAATTGCTCATCGTAAACCTGACCGGGTGCCGGTGGATTACTGGGCAACAAAAGATGTTGACAGGAAACTTCTTGCCCATTTCGGGATTCAGGGCCGAGATAAATTGCTTGAGAAACTCGGCGTTGATTTGCGCTATATTTTCCCTCGATACACTGGTCCACAACTGCGCACTTTTTCAGATGGAAGTACTGAGGATATCTGGCAGGTAAGACGCAAGAGAATCAAGACAGGTGACGCGATCTATGAGGAAGTTTCCCATTCGCCACTTGGCGATGCAGGGTCCATTGCCGATCTTGAAAAATTCAACTGGCCAAATCCTGGTTGGTTTGATTACTCCGAAATAAATATCCTTTGTAATAAATATCGTGATTATGCCATCGTTGTCTGTGATGAGCGCACAAATCGTACCACTGTTCTGCATGAGGGAATTTACCTGAGGGGAATGGAAAAAATGATGACCGACCTTGCGCTAAATCCTGATTTCGTGCAGGTAATGTTTGACAGAATAAGCGAGTTTTATCTGGAGATAAACAGGCGTATTTTTGAAATATCAGAAGGTAAGGTGGATATTCTTCTGATTGGCGATGATCTGGGTACGCAGAACGGGCTGCTCATTTCCTCGCAGATGTTGCAGAAATTTGTATTTCCTTATTTGAAAAAATATACCCGGCTGTGTCACGACTATAATATCAAGGCAATGTTTCATTCCTGTGGTTCAATACGAGAAGTCATTCCTGATTTGATTGAAATTGGTATTGATATTTTAAATCCGATTCAAGTTCAGGCCAAGGGAATGGTGCCTGCAGAACTCAAGCAGAAATTCGGCAGACAGCTTTGTTTCCACGGCGCAGTGGATGTCCAGCAAACAATGCCCAGAGGAACAACAAAAGATGTTCATCGTGAAGTCAGCGAGAGAATTGAAGTGCTGGGTAAAGACGGCGGATATATTCTCGCCCCCACACACAATTTCCAGGTCGATGTCCCGGTTGAGAATATCCTTGCATTCTACCAGGAAACAGGGAGTTTAAAGTAAGCCAGGGATATGGTATAATTATCGGTGTAATTGCAATTTGAGGAGGTAGCTATGGCTGACGAGCAGGAACAAGAGAAGGATGATATTCCAAATTATCAGTTTATGAGTCTGGTATATTCAATATCACAGGCAGCAATGATGCAACTTGGAAAAATTTCAAATCCAATGACCGGCAAGACTGAGAAGAACATTGTGCAGGCAAAGGCAAGCATTGACATGCTGGATATGCTTAAGGACAAAACCAGAGGAAATCTCACGAAGACCGAGGAGAAAATGTTGCTCACAACCCTGAGCAACCTGTATCTCAATTACAGCGATGAAGTGAGTAAAGAGCCGAGTGCTGAGCCGAAGGAACAGGAGAAAAAAGAGGAAAACAAGTAAGGGTTTTTATGCGAAGGGTACATTTATACATTTCCGGAATGGTTCAGGGAGTTTGCTTCCGGGCTGAAACTTGTGACGAGGCGCAAAAATTGGGTGTGAAGGGCTGGGTGAGGAATCTTCCGGATGGAAAAGTGGAATCAGTTGCAGAGGGCGAGGATGACGCCATTGAGGAATTTGTGAAATACTGTCATAAGGGACCACCCGGTGCATATGTGCGGAACGTTGAAATATCTGAAGAAGTCTTCAAAGGCGAATTCGAAGATTTCAATATCAGGCATGGTTATTGAAGAGGTAGCAGCAGGTTTTCATTTAACCTGTTGAACGAACAAGAATATTTTATGGAAATTTTCTGGAAGTTCTGGTGGCCTGTAATTATATGGAGTGGAGTGATTTTTACTTTTTCCTCAATTCCATATCTGAAGGGACCCAAAATCGGGCTGGGATACGAAGATAAAATTTGTCATTTTATCGAATTTTTTATCTGGGGAATAATTTTTATCTGGCGGGCCGGAAAGGTTATCTCCGCAAAAACTGTGATTGCGCCTTCAACAAATCCGTTAGTTGAAAAAATATTCCTGATGCTACTGGTCGGTATAATCTTTGCTTTTGTGGACGAATTTCATCAGAAATGGATACCAGGCAGGGGGTTTGACCGATACGATTTGTTCTCTGATATTATGGGACTTGGATTCTCTTTGTTAATCTGGGTTATTTTCAAAAAAGGAGGTAGTTATGTTTAAAAAAATGATGGTGATGGTGGGCATAATGTTATTGCCGGGCATTGTATTTGCACAGTTTGGTGGAATGGAAGAATTCAAGATTAAACATAATGAGTTTAGCGTTGGGGCTAACTTCATAAATATGAAGCCCATCAATGATTACATTGGAAGCTATGGATTTTCTGCTTTCGGGGATATGCCCCTGATTTTTGGGTATGCACAGAAGAATCAGATTGACAATAAAACATATTGGGGAATAAGATTTATGACCACACTATCTGGTTTTGCGGCACTTATACCGAATTTTCTCAAGCGGGAAATTTCATCGGTGGATGGTACAAACAAGGCGGAAATGTCCATAACAATGGGTGAATTCCTCTTTGAGTACGAGGTTTTAAAATTTGGGGGTTTTTTTGTTAATGCTGGAGCAGGACTTGGTTTTGGCGGGACTACACTTACGCTTCTTGGAGCAAACAGCGGAAAATTCTGGATGGCTTCACTTTTACTAAAGCCACAGGCAAGAGCAGGTTACCATTTCTTTGAGGAGACTGGTGTAGGTTTCATCCTGGCATTAAATGCTTCATATAATTATCTACCAGTTGTGGGCTGGAATTCCGAAGCCGGTAGTTTACCCTGTCCGCCTGGCCCGGGTTCTTCTGCTCCTTTTGATTTAAGTGGTCTTTCAGTAGATGTCAGCATAACTTTTCCATTTACGACAAAATGATACACTATCTTTTAGACGGAAACAATATACTCAAGAGTACCCCGGAATTTCTAAAACTTGCAGATGGAAATTTTTTAAGGGCTCAGCGTGAACTTGTTGCACAAACCGCTAAAGTTCTGTGTGGCAAAAATAGTAAAAACTTTGCCACCATTTTTTTTGACGGCGCAGGAATAGATTATAAATTTCAGCCGCCGCCAAATACTAAAGTGATTTTTGGTAAGGAGAAGAGCGCTGACAGCTTTATTATAGAAGAGATAAAAAAAGCACACAACCTGCGTATTAGAGGGAAAGATTCTGGACAGGTTGTTGTCATTAGCGATGACCGGGAAATTCGGGAGTGTGCAAGAATATTTGGAGCTACAATCTGGCGCACAAATGAATTTGCAAAAAAACTATTTCCACAACATAAAAAGAAAACCCGATTACATCCCCACCCGCACCAACTTCGTGGGTACCCGATTGAAAAAATTATCAGTCCTGCTCACCAGGAGAAAATCACTGAGGAACTGAAAAAATATTATCAGGGAAAGGGCAGAATCTAATTTTGTTTTGACATGAAAATAAAATTGGATTATAATAATTCAACAATTGAAGTAAATATAAAACAGGGGAATGTCCTCGATGTCCTCTCCCCCAAGAGGGTAAAAGTTAGTGATGAAACTGAGGTGCTGCGTAAAGCATTATCGGTTCCGCACTTCCACTTCCAGAGTGCCTACTTTCGGCAGAGTGCCTACTTTCGGCTGCACAAGCCGCCGCTGGAACGGTTTCTGTTTGATGCAGAAAATGTACTTGTTATATTAAACGATGCCACAAAACCCTGTCCTACTGCTAAGATATTGGAATTCTTGAGCGGATATATATCAGGAGACAAGTTTAAGTTCCTTGTTGCAACAGGGGCACATCGAGCACCAACTCGCGGCGACCTTAAGTTGATTTTTGGAAAATATTTTTCCAGGTTTTCTCAAGCGCTCTTCATCCACAATGCAAAAAGGGATGAAGATATGGTTTACATTGGTATTACATCCAGAAAAACTGAAGTTTATATCAATCGCCTTGCAATTGAGTCGGACAAAATCTTAATCATTGGTTCAGTGGAACCACACTATTTTGCAGGTTATACTGGTGGAAGAAAAGCAATTATACCCGGTATAGCTTCGTATAAAACCATTGAGGCAAACCATCGCTTTGCGCTCAGTCCTGATGCAACCTCATTGAAACTTGAGGGAAACCCTGTGGATGAAGATATTATAGAAGGGCTGGAACTGTTTGACAAAGAAATTTTCTCAATACAGGTTGTCCTGAGTCATAATAGAAAGATTTATGCTGCAGAATCTGGCAATATCATCGATTCGCACTTGTTAGCACTGGAAAAAGTAAACGAGGTATTTGCAGCGAAAGCAGAGAATAAGGCGGATATTGTTGTTACAGTTGCTAAATCGCCCTGGGACATCAATTTTTATCAGTCTCAGCAGGCAATTGAAAACGGGAAACGTATTTTGAAGGACAGCGGCATTCTCATCCTTGTCTCAGCATGCAAGAGAGGGCTTGGAGAGGGACATTATTCTGAGATTCTGTTTTCCTGCAGGACACCGCAAGAGGTGATTCACAAAGTCAATACAGAGCCCTATAAATTAGGTGCTCATAAGGCAAAGCGGATTGCTGAACTTGCATCGCGGAGTGAATTCTGGGCAGCAACAGGATTGCCGGATGAGAAAGTAAAGAAAATGTTCATAAAGCCATATCATAATATTCAGCAGGCAATTGACGATGCCATTGCTATTAAAGGGAAAAAAGCAACAATATCTTTTCTCTTGGATGGTGCAACAACGGTTCCAGTTGTGTGAAAGATAGTGACAGACACTATTTTCCATAAGATGTTAAAAATTTGTCTTTGGTGGGCAGTGATAATATGACAAAGAAATACTTTAATACCGTAAGGGACTCTTGGTGATGGAAATAAAAATAAATTTTAGTCCAAGACGAATAAAAACAATAAATGCAAGAATGATTGGCGACATAATGTATGTCAATGCACCTGCTGGTATGCCACAAGAACAATTACAGAAAATAATTGATAGGTTTAAAAAAAGATTTGAAAAACGTAAACTTGTCCAGGAATTAAATAAAACTCCGGAAATATTAAAAGAGGAAACAAATAGACTGAACAACCAATATTTTTCCGGGAGATTAGAAATTAGTTCAATAGAATACAGTCCCAACCAGGATAGGATATTCGGCAGTTGTAATCATAGGACAAAAACTATCAGAATTTCCTATCGGCTGAAAAAAATGCCTGACTGGGTAAGAAATTATGTAATAGTTCATGAATTAGCGCATCTTGTTGAACCTAATCACAGTGAATCTTTCTGGAACATCGTTAATAGATACCCGTTATCTGAAAGAGCGCGTGGTTACTTGATAGCAAAAGGATTTGAATCCAATGAGAGCGAGAAGGATGTGGAAAATTAGATTCAAAGAGGGAGGATTAGAAAAAAGGCATCAGATAAACCAAAGGAGGAATAAATGGAAATAGACCTTGAGAAAATTAAAAAATTAGCAAAGGAAAAGGATGAAGAGAATTGGAGATTTCGAAATTTCTTAAAGGGTCGTGATTCAAAAGAAATTGATTCTCTTGTTCATAAGTTATATCAGAAAATATCCAAAGAAATAGATTGTAAAAAATGTGGAAATTGTTGCAAAACTCTTTCTCCTACTTTTGATAAAAAAGATATAGAGAAATTATCAAAACATTTAAAAATTTCTCCGGGACGATTTGAAAAGCAGTATCTAATTAGAGATAAAGATTTAGGAAAACTAAAAATTAAGGAAGAACCTTGTCCGTTTTTAAAAGATAAAATATGTACAGTAGAGAAATGGAAACCACAGGAATGTAGAGAATATCCTTATTTACACAAAAAAGATTTTACTTCCAGATTAACTAAAGTTATTGATAATTACTCTGTTTGCCCCATTGTATTTAATGTCTATGAGTATTTGAAAGATAGACTTTTATCTCATCAGGATTTTAATGATTTTGATGTTAATGAAGATTTTGATGACTTCGGATAGAACCTATAAAGAAATAAAAGAACAAATTATTGAGTTGTGTAGGGCCTCTCGCTCTGCTAAGGAATTATCTTTTGAATTAGGGATAAACAAGATATACCTCGTCAATAACTATCTTAAAAAGATGGTGGAAGAAGGAAATTTGGGACGCACAAATCCTGCTCCGAGGGCAAGAAATCAGAAATATTATACTGTGATAAACAATAAAGAGTGATGGGGTTTTCGTCAGATTTGAAAAAATTTCTGGGGAAGAAAATTCATTGCAAGTGCGGCAGGGTGCACTTTATTCCGACAAGAGAAATCTATGTTGGGACGAATGCGCAGGAGTGCCTGCTGAAGTTCGCAGCGGATTCCGCGTTAGGGCGTAAGGTCCTTATTGTGGGGGACAAAAATACCTTTGCTGTTGCAGGAGAGTTACTTTCCGAATACCTGGCTGAAAAGGGACTTAAAGTGAGTGTTGAAGTATTCATTACGCCTCGTGGTAAGAATTTGCATGCCCAGCAGGAGCTCGCTGATAGACTTGCAAGAGAAATAAAGGGGAAATTTGACTTTGCAGTTGCTGTTGGTTCGGGGACAATCAATGACCTTGTAAAATATGCATGCGACAAAGTAAAGATTCCTTATATCTCCTATCCTACAGCACCGTCAATGAATGGCTATACCTCGCCGATTGCCGCTCTTTCTCATAAGAACACAAAAAAGACTCTTGCGGCCAGGCCTCCGGTGGCGGTCATTGCCGACATAGAAGTATTGCGCAACTCCAGACATCTGAGCAAATAATCAGGTAAAATTTTTCTAGAGTAGAAAATTTCTAAAAATTTCTTGCAGGTTCAAAAATAATACTTTTTAGTAGACAGTTCTTTAATTTGGTTCTTCAGGGAAAAGTGTGGGTAAGCCCTCTTGACTAATCCGCCTATTATCGTTATAATACTCCTGTAGGAACGAATGAAATACAGGAGGTTAGGCATGATTAGCCAAGAGGACATAAACCGGC
>Ga0210017_1001128_pt1 | contig 23267 bp, 17 predicted proteins | sample CryGeyCG2014_020_FD_183966 | JGI IMG/M metagenome (GOLD analysis project Ga0210017, IMG submission 183966) | Groundwater microbial communities from aquifer - Crystal Geyser CG08_land_8/20/14_0.20 (SPAdes) (version 2) | ecosystem: Environmental > Aquatic > Deep subsurface > Groundwater | place... | reverse complement strand
TTTTTAATCATTGTTGTCAGGGTCGCGCTATGAGTCGAGCACGACCCTGACAACAATGATTAAAAATGTTCCCTTAACTTTTGAATTTGATTTGCCCTCTAAGGCTGGACCAACTGATGAAATTCGTTTCCGCTTGAACTATTTTTCCAATATTGACTATCCTCTCTCTGATTTAAGGGTCCAGATTGACTATCCAAAAGAATTTGAGTTTAAAGAAAGCACGCCCCAAGCTCTGGAAAAGAGCGAATGGGAAATTCCGGTGCTTAATCGCGCTGACGGCGGAAGAATTGAAGTTCTTGGTCAGCTGAAAGGAAAAGTCGGCGAAGAAAAAACTTTTCGGGCGAGAATCGGCACTTGGCGCGCGAACGAGTTTATTCTTCTAAAAGAAGTTACCCGGATGGTGGCTTTGGTTGAGCCGTCTTTATATATTGTCCAGCAGATTAACGCCAATCCGGAATATGTAGCTAATGTCGGTGACCAGTTGCATTTTGAAATTTCTTTTAAAAATATCGGCAATAATCCTTTGACTAATCTTTTTCTGATTTCCCGGCTGGGAGGGAAAATGATTGATTTTGAAACCCTGAAGGCGCCGCAGGGAAAATTTGAGCCGGGAGACAATTCTATTGTTTTTGACTGGCGTCAGGTGCCGGCCTTGCAGTTTTTGGATGTGCGCGAGGAAGGAAAAGTTGAGTTTTGGGTTGAGCTAAAGGAAAGCTGGGACATTAGCGATCCGGAAACAAAGAATCCGATTATAAAAAATGAAGTGATTCTCGGCCAGGCGCAAAAAGAGTTTGTCACTAGAATCAATTCAAAGCTGGAGATTGTCCAAAAAGGCTATTTCCAGGATGAGGTTTTCGGCAATTCCGGTCCCAACCCGCCAAAAGTAGGGGAGGTGACGACTTACACTATTATGTGGCAAGCGAAAAACTATTCCAGCGAGGTTAAAAATGCGCGCGTAAAAGCAATTTTGCCCGCTGAAGTAAGACTAACAGGCGAGATTTTCCCCGAAGAGCAAAAATCGAAATTTGCCTTTGATTCGCAATCGCGAGAAATTGTCTGGGAACTGGGCGATTTAGAAGCCGGCAAAGGCGTCACTGGTCCGGGCCCGAATATTGCTTTTCAAATCGCTTTTGCGCCAGTCCCTTCGCAGCAGGGACAGGTGGCGACTCTGGTTAATGAAGCGCAAATTACCGGTGATGATGGCTGGAGCGGACAGACAATTAAAGTGAGCGCGTCTTCAGTTGATACGACCCTGCCCGACGATTCTTCAATTACTGATAAAACGGGCAAGGTTCAATAAATATGACTGATTTAATGGCAAAAGTTATTTCTTTGGCAAAGCGCCGCGGCTTTATTTTCCCAGTTGCGGAAATCTACGGCGGTTTAGAAGGGGTTTGGGATTACGGTCCCTTGGGCAGCCTTTTGAAAAACAACATTAAAAACGAGTGGCTGAAGAGATTTGTTTACCAAAAAGAAGAAGTGGTTTTAATTGATGGAACGGTACTTCTGCCTTCCCAGGTTTGGCGCGCTTCCGGACATTTGGAAAATTTCACCGATCCGCTGGTTGAATGCAAAAACTGCCACAAGCGGTTTCGAGCCGACCATATGGAGAGCGGCCGTTTTGGTGGTGAGGGAAAAGCAAAAGAAAAAAATCAGTGTCCTGATTGCGGCGCTAAAGAATTTACGCCGGCCCGGCAATTCAACCTGATGTTTAAAACTTTTATTGGCCCGGTAGAAGATGAAGCGCACCAGATTTATCTAAGGCCGGAAACCGCGCAGTCTATGTTTAATGATTTTAAGCTGGTTCAGGAAACAATGCGCTTAAAAATTCCCTTTGGTATTGCCCAGATTGGCCGCTGTTTCCGCAATGAAATCACCACCGGCAATTTCACTTTCCGTTCCCGCGAGTTTGAGATTGCGGAAATTGAGTATTTTGTCGAGCCGGGAAAAGACGAAGAACTTTTTGATTTCTGGCTTGATGAATGGGAAAAATTTTTCCTTGATTTAGGGTTAAAAAAAGAAAATCTTCGGCGCTACGAACATCCCAAAGAAAGCCTGGCGCACTATTCGAAAAGAACCGTGGATATTGAATATAAATTTCCTTTTGGCTGGTCAGAGCTGGCCGGGGTGGCTAACCGCACTAATTATGATTTATCCCAGCACGCCAAGTTTTCCGGCCAAGAGCTTGGTTATTTTGATGAGGAGAAAGGGGAAAAATACGTTCCTTATGTGATTGAGCCGACGTTAGGGATTGAGCGTCTGCTTTTGGCGCTTTTAGTTGATGCCTATGAGGAAATTGAAGGTGGACGGACAACTACGACCATAGCGGCAAAAGAAAGCGAAACGCTTTTAAGAATTAGCAAAAAAATCGCTCCAATAAAAGTAGCAGTTTTGCCGTTAGTCAGAAACAAACCAGAATTAGTTAAAAAGGCAAAAGAAGTTTATCAACTTTTAAAACCCCATTTTGTTTGCCAATATGATGAATTAGGTTCAATCGGCAGAAGGTATCGCAGAATAGATGAAGTGGGCGTTCCCCTATCCTTGACTATAGATTTTGAAAGTTTGAAACAAGAAGACCTCACCGTTAGGGATCGCGATACAATGGCCCAGGAAAGAGTCGCCATCAGCGAGTTAGCGGAAGTTATTAGGCGGAAAATAGAAGAGTAAGGATAATGTATGGCTGATTGATGATTGCTAATTGCTGATTGAGAAACGATTATAAAAGGAAATTAAAAAAAGAAAATGTTTGAAAAAATTACCTTGAAAAGTGGATTGAGAATTATTCTTTATCCGATGGCCAATACCGAGGCAGTGACGTTTTTGGTTTTGATTAATACCGGTTCGCGCTACGAGGAGAAACAGCGCAATGGAATCTCTCATTTTTTAGAACACACGTTTTTTAAGGGGACAAAAAAAAGACCGACTACTCTTGCTATTGCCAAAGAGCTGGACAAGGTCGGCGGCGTTTACAACGCTTTTACCGGTAAAGAAGTGATGGGTTTTTGGGTAAAAATCGCGGCCAAGCATTTTTCCGTTGCCGCTGACGTACTTTCAGATATGCTTTTTAATCCTTTGTTTGACCCAAGGGAGCTGGAAAAAGAGAAAAAAGTGATTTTTGAGGAGATAAATATGATTGAGGATAACCCTCAGCGTTATGTCGCTGACCTTTGGGAAAAATTGCTTTACGGCGACCAGCCGATTGGCTGGCTGATTCCTGGTAGTAAAGAAACTGTCGCTAGCGTTTCCCGGGACGATATTCTTAGTTATTTTCAGAAACAATTTACTGCTGAGAGCGCAATAGTGGTTCTGGCGGGCGGGTTTAAAAAAGAAACGGTTTGCTGCGAAGCGGAAAAATTTTTTGATAAATTTCCCAAAGGCAAAATACCGGAGAAGAAAACAACAAAAGAAGAACAGACCAAACCCGAAATCCTTCTTCATTTTAAGGAGACCGAACAAACCCACTTGTGTTTAGGCGTAAGAGCTTTCAATCTTTTCAGTCCTAAGCGCTATATTCTTGAAGTGCTTTCCGGAATCTTGGGCGGCTCAATGAGCAGCCGGCTGCCGGTTGAGGTCAGGCAAAAACGCAGTCTTTCTTATTATGTTACTGCTTCCTTGAGTCAGTATACGGACAGCGGCTATCTGGTGACCCAGGCCGGGGTAGATAACCGGAGAATTGAAGAAGCAATCAAGATTATCCTTCAGGAATACCGGAAATTAAAAACAATTAAGGTGCCGGCACCGGAGCTTAAAAAAGTAAAAGAAAACATTAAGGGGCGGATGGCTCTCGCGCTGGAAACTTCTGATGCTTGGGCTTCTTATCTTGGCGAGCAAGAAATTCTGGAAAAACAAATTTTAACCCCGGAAGAGGAATGTGCTAAAATCGATAAAGTCAACCAGGAAGAAATTCTTCAGGCCGCCAAGGAAATTTTCCGTCCGGAAAAGCTGAATCTGGCTTTAATTGGTCCCTTCAAAGAGAAAGAAAAATTTTTAAAAATTTTAACGATTTAAATAATGGAAGAACAGAAACAATTTCTTGATGTTTCCTGGGCGACCATTTTTAAGATTTCTGGCACCGTAATCGCCTTTTTTGTACTTTCTCAAATTCGGGACCTGCTGATGTGGTTTGTCTTTGCGGTTATCATTTCCCTTCTTTTTGAGCCGGCAATTGAGTTTCTGCGCAAGCTTAGAGTGCCGCGGGTTGTGGCCGTTTGTTCTCTTTACTTCGTTTTTTTTGGTGTTTTGAGCCTGATTGTTTATCTTACCGTGCCGATGTTTGTTTCCGAGCTGAAGGAATTTTCCGCGCTTCTGCCCGGTTATTTTGAAAGGATTTCACCTTCCCTAAAATGGCTGGGGGTGACTGCCTTTGAGGATTTGGATACGGCGGTAAAGACGCTGGAAAAAGCTTTAAATCAAATGACCGCCAGCATTTTGAACGGCCTTTTTGTACTTTTCGGCGGGATTTTCACTACCCTCTTTGTTTTGACTCTTTCTGTTTTTATTGCCCTTGAGGAAAAAGCCGTGGAGAAAAACCTTTTACTTTTTGCCCCGGCAAAATATGAAGGGATGGTGATTTCTATTTGGCGGAAATGCCAAAAAAGAATCAGCAACTGGTTTCTGGTGAGATTATTTGCCTGCGCTTTTGTCGGTCTGGCTTCTTATTTTGCTTTTCTGATTTTTCGGATTCAATATCCTTTTACCTTAGGTTTAGTTGCCGGAGCGCTTAATTTTATTCCCGTGGTCGGCCCGGTTGTTACCGGTTTGCTTTTATTTGTAACGATTGGTTTGAATAACCTGTTAAAGGCAGTGCTGCTGGTGGTTGTTTTTACCTTGATTCAGCAGATAGAAAACAATATTTTAACTCCTTTGCTGTCGAAGAAACTTATTAATCTTTCTCCAGTTTTGGTCCTAATGGCTTTGGTAATTGGCGGCACACTTTGGGGATTTTTGGGATCAGTTTTAGCAACGCCGCTTTTAGGGATTCTCTTTGAATTTCTCAAAGACTTCTTGAAGGAGAAAAAAGAAAAAGAAGCGGCGGCGGCTCAACCCTAAGCCATTATTAACTTTTTACTTCTTTGCCAATCCTTTATATTGTTGCCACCCCGATTGGCAACCTAAAAGATATTACGCTCCGCGGCCTGCAAACCTTAAAAGAGGTTGATTTTATTTTATGCGAAGATACCCGGGTTACCCGAAAACTTTTAACATATTACGAGATTAATAAACCGTTTATCAGTTATCACCAGCACAGCCAGCTGACAAAAGTTAATTATATTTTTGATTTGCTTAAACAAGGAAAAAATCTTGCCTTGGTTTCTGATGCCGGCACTCCGGGAATTTCTGACCCGGGGAATAAATTAATTCAGGAAATCAGCGTTGTTTTCGGCAATCGGGTCGCCATTATGCCTATTCCCGGCCCTTCTGCTCTGACCGCGGTGTTGAGTATTGCCGGTTTTGCGACTGGTAAATTCTGCTTTTTTGGCTTTCCGCCGCTAAAAAACAAACGGAAAATTTTTTTTGAAGAAATAAACGCAAGTAAAAAACCGGTGATTTTTTATGAATCGCCTTACCGGATATTAAAAACTCTTAACGAACTCAAAATTCTTCTTGGCGCAAGAAGAATAGTGATCGGTCACGAGCTGACCAAAAAATTTGAGGCAATTTACCGCGGCACTGCCGAAGAATTATTCCAGAAATTCGTTCTTCTCAAGAAAGAAGACAAAAGAAAGCTTGCCGGCGAGTTTACGATTATTGTCGAAGGAAAAAGATTGCCAGAAGAATAACGATCGCCTGGCCGGTAATCTCCCAAAAGCGGAGAGTCACTTTTAATCCTTTAGGAAGCGGCTGAGTTTTTATCTCTGGCGCGTGAATTTTGTCGTGATGAAACTGGCGCAGCTGTAAAAGCAGTTTATTTTTCTGGAAAACAAAAGAAAGAAAACAAAGCCCGTCAGGGACAATAGCGATAAAGCCGCCTAAAAGTGACGGCAGAAGATTTTTGCTGAAAAGTAAAACCGTTAAGAGGCCGAAAGAAAAATCCAAAAACACTTTTAAGAAGTCAAAAGCTGATTGCCGCCATTTGCCCTGGCGGATATTTAGAATTCGGTATTCAAGATGAGGCAGGGAGTCAAGAAGATAGTGGCTAAAAAAAGCAGAAATCAGACCTAGGGCTAAGGGATGGATTTTTTCGCCGAGAACGGCGCCAACAATAAAATGGGGAGCGAGAATCATAAATCGTTAGCAAAACTTTCGGGTCTGAACCCGAAAGCTTACTTAGCTATGTTTCTATTATAATCAAAATTGTGATAAGATAAACTACCGAAATTTGATAAACTGATAAAAATAGATATACATAGATGATATATATGGAAAAGAAAAATAAGATGAGAAAAATTTATATTGGTGTTGCCTGGCCTTATGTGAACGAGCTTTTCCATTTGGGCAATCTAGCCGGTGCCTATCTGCCGCCGGATATTTTTAGTCGTTTTCATAAGCTTTCCGGCAACGAAGTGCTGATGATTTCCGGCTCTGATTTTCACGGGACGCCGATTACTTTGCGTGCGGAAAAAGAAGGCGTAGAACCAGGGGAAATTGCCAATCGTTTCCACCAGCTAGACAAAGAATACTTAAAAAAATTTTGTATTGAATACAGTCTTTACACTTCAACCCATACCGCCAATCATTGCCATGTTACCCAGGAAATGTTTTTGCGGCTTTTGAAAAACGGCTTTATAAAGATTCTTAAAACCAAACAGCTTTATTCCGAGAAACTAAAAAGATTTGTACAGGATCGCTATGTTGAGGGCGAATGCCCTTATTGCCATGCCAAAGACGCCCGCGGCGACCAGTGCGAGAAATGCGGCCGGGTGCTCGAAGCGACTGAACTGATTCGTCCTGCCTGCAAAATCGATAAAAGCGCCTTAGCCGCCAGAGAAACCGAGAACTATTTTCTTGATTTGGAAAAACTTCAGCCGGAGATCGAAAAATGGCTGAACACAAGAAAAGATTGGCGCGACTGGGTAAAGAACGAAGCATTGGGCTGGGTTAAAGAGGGATTAAGGCCGAGAGCAATCACCCGCGATATGGACTATGGGGTAGCTTTGCCGATTAAAAAAATTCCTGAAAAACAACGAGTGGCAAATATCAGCCATAAGCGTTTTTATGTCTGGTTTGAGGCAGTGATTGGTTATCTTTCCGGCGCCATTGAGTATGCGAAAAAAACTAAAAAACCAAATTACTGGAAAAGATTTTTTTATGACAAGAAAGCGGAAACTTATTATTTTATCGGCCAGGACAATTTAGTTTTCCATACTATTAACTGGCCGGCCCAGCTGCTTGCTTACGACAAAAGAATTAATCTGCCGACCAATGTTTTGGTGAATAAATTTCTTCTTCTTGAAGGCCAGAAAATGAGCAAGAGCCGCGGCTGGTATTTGGATAACCGCGACTTGCTGGAGAATTATTCGGCTGACAGCCTGCGTTTTTATCTCGCCTTGAATCTGCCCGAGACAAAAGAATTCAGTTTCGCTTGGGCGGATTTTATTAATACCAATAATAATATTTTAGTGGCAACTGTCGGCAATTTTATTAACCGGACACTGGTCTTTGCCAAAAACAATTTTGGCCAGAAGTTTAGTTTCCGCAAAGCTTCCCTTTCTCCAGAAATGGAAAAACAAATTGAGGCCGCGTTTAGCGAAACTGCCGAGAGCTTGGAAAAAGGCAATTTCCGTCAAGCCCTGCAAAAAATTGTTGATCTTTGTATTTTTGGCAACCAATTCCTTGAAAAAAACAAACCCTGGGAATTAAAGAAAACTGATCGCGCCAAAGCGGAAAGAATAATTGAAGAAGGCTTGGTTCTAGCGGTGAATTTAAAAATCCTGCTTTATCCATTTATGCCGGGGGCAATGGAAAAGCTGAACCAGACACTTGGTTTTTCTAAAATTTCTTTTAAACCCGGGGTTTGTCAATGGCAGTTAACTATCCCGGCAAAAATTGCTTTAGCTGAAGAAATTTCCCCGCTTTTCCCGAAAATTCCGGAAGAGAGAATTAGTATAGAAACAGAGAAACTGCAAGCGAAAACGGTTAATTAACCTAATTGACCTGATTATTCTAATTAACCTAAAATTTTGTGGATTTGTCATTGTGGAATTGGGATTTGTTTAGAAATTGCCCACTGTTCGCACACAGGGTCAATTAGAAATTAGTAATTATTCTTTATGTTAATAGATACTCACGCCCATCTGAATTTCAAAGCTTTTGAGAAGGACGCCGACGAAGTAATTCGACGTTCTTTAGATAACGATATCTGGATGATTAATGTTGGTTCGCAATTTGCCACCAGCAAAAAAGCAGTGGAATTGGCAGAAAAATATCCGCAAGGCGTTTACGCCAGTATTGGTTTGCATCCGATTCACGTCAGCAGCGGCGTTTTAAAGGTAAAAACGGATAGCGAAGAAACAGAGGAAAAAGAAGAAGTTTTTGATATCTCTTTTTACCGGCAATTAGCCGTTTCCTCAAAAAAAGTGGTGGCAATCGGGGAAATCGGTTTGGATTACTATTATCGGCCGAAAACAAAAACTCGGCTGGAAGTTTTCAAGAATCATCAGAAAGAAGTATTTCTCGAACAAATCAATCTCGCCGAAGAATTAAACCTGCCAATGATTTTGCATTGCCGGTTCGGCCACGAAGATCTAATTGAGATATTAAGTTCCAAGTTCCAAGTTTCCGGTTTCAAGATAAATGGGGTTGTTCATTGCTTTACTGGAACATTGGAACAAGCAAAGCAATACCTGGCAATGGGTTTTTATCTCGGTTTTAACGGCATAATTTTTAAACTGGATTTGGGCGAAGTAATCAGCAAAACGCCTCTTGAAAAAATTCTGGTTGAGACCGACTGTCCTTATCTAACTCCGCCAATAGCAGAAAAAGATTTTTCCGACAGCACGGTTTTTTCCGGCGGCCGGCGCAACGAGCCGTTTTTTGTAAAATATGTGCTGGAAAGAATCAGCCGGTTAAAAAACATTAGTTTTGAAGAAGCGGCAGATATTACTGCGGAAAACGCGAGAAAGCTGTTTAGATTTTGACACTCTCCACGATTAAAATCGGGAGCTTTCTTGGCTAATCTCTTGTAAAAAACAATAAATCTCAAAAACAAAAAGAGGTTGAATAGTAAAAAACCTCTTTTTACGGTTCCACGCCGTAAAGACGCAGGATGAAGGCGACGAGGAAGCCGAGAGTGAGAAAAAACAAACAACAGCCCGCTTCACTTAGGATTATCCGGCCGGCTGGCGGAAGAAACGGGCTTAGCCGCAAAACGCCCAAATAATCCAAAGACTGTTGAGGTTATGGATAGTTGCCGCAACCGCATTGGCGTCCATAGCGCCCCTTTGTTTTTAATTCGCCGACAAAGACTCTTTTTCTTTTTACAAAAAATTTGTTTTCTCGTTAAAAGCGGTTCGATTTTTTGATGGACAAAACCGGTAAAAAGAGATATGATGAAAAATCAAAAAAATATGGAAGCAAATGCGCCAAAAATAAATCCAGCGCTGGTTTTTCTGAATAAAAACGCCTATAAACCGCAGCGGATAGAAAGAAAATGGCAGAAAATCTGGAAAAAGACAGGGCTTTTCACGGCTGAAGATTTCTCGTCCAAGAAAAAATTTTACTGTCTGGATATGTTTCCTTATCCTTCGGGCGAAGGATTGCACGTCGGCCATCCGCGCGGATATGTAGCAACAGACGTTTTTTCCCATTTAATGCGGCGCCAGGGTTTTAACGTAATGCATCCCATGGGCTGGGACGCGTTTGGCTTGCCAGCCGAAAACTATGCCATTAAAACCGGAATCCAGCCGCGGATTTCTACTGCCAAAAACATCAAAAACTTCCGGCGTCAGATAAAGTCTTTGGGATTAAGCTATGACTGGAGCCGGGAAATAAACACCACTGACCCGGATTACTACCGTTTCACCCAAAAGATTTTTCTAATGCTTTATAAGCACGGTTTGGCTTACGAGGCAGAAGCGCCGATTAACTGGTGTCCGTCGTGTAAAACCGGTTTGGCCAACGAGGAAGTGGTTGAGGGAAAATGCGAGCGTTGTCATTCCGAAGTTGGTCGAAAAAATGTCCGGCAATGGATTTTAAAGATTACCGCCTATGCCGAGCGGCTCTTGAAAGATTTGGAAGAACTGGACTGGCCCGAGAGAATTAAAGAAATGCAGCGTCACTGGATTGGCCGCTCGCAGGGCTGGGAAATAAAATTTAACCTAAAAACCCAAACCGAGACTCTTAATTATTCAGCTGATGTTTTTACCACCAGAGCCGATACTTTATTCGGCGCCACGTATCTAGTCCTCGCGCCCGAACATCCTTTACTGGAAGATATTAAAGATAAAATTACGAATTACCGCCTGGTCAAAAAATATATCGAAGAAGCGAAAAACAAAAGCGAAAGAGAAAGAATCAGCGAAGTAAAACAGAAAACCGGCATCGGAATCAAAGGTCTTAGCGCGATAAATCCCATTAACGGCCGGGAAATCGCCCTTTGGGTAGCGGATTATGTGCTGATACATTACGGCACTGGCGCAATTATGGCCGTGCCCAGCCATGACCAGCGGGATTTTGATTTTGCTAAAACCCATAACTTGCCGATTATCGAAGTAATCAAACCCGTTGCTGGGGAAAAGAAATTGCCCAAAGAGGCAAAGCCAATAGTTTCCAGCCAAGATTTTGAAGCAGTTTATGAAGGCGAAGGCGTTTTGATTAATTCCGGCCGTTTCAACGGCCTTAATTCGAAGATTGCCGCTGAAAGAATCGGCGCTTGGCTGGCAAAAAAGGATTTGGCTAAAAAAGCAATCCATTACAAACTGCGCGATTGGGTTTTTTCCCGGCAAAGATACTGGGGCGAACCAATTCCCATTGTCCGTTGCCAGAAATGCGGTCTTGTTCCTTTACCGGAAAACGAATTACCCTTGAAACTGCCTAAGGTGGAAAAATACCAGCCAACCGGTACCGGCGAATCGCCTCTGGCAACAATCAACGAATGGGTGGAAGTAAAATGCCCGCAATGCGGCGGGCCGGCAAAAAGAGAAACCAATACGATGCCGCAATGGGCGGGTTCCTGCTGGTATTATGTTGCTTATACTTTAGGCGATTGGCGGAAGAAAAAAGAAATTCGCTGGGATAAGAAAAAGATTGCTTATTGGCTGCCGGTTGATTTGTATGTCGGGGGTGCCGAACATGCAGTATTGCATCTTCTTTACGCCCGTTTCTGGCATAAGTTTTTGTTTGATCAAAAATTGGTTTCAACCAAAGAACCCTTTATGAAATTAAAAAACGTTGGTTTGGTTTTAGGCCCGGATGGTCAGAAAATGTCGAAATCGCGGGGAAACGTGATTTCCCCGGATGAAACTATCAATAAATACGGGGCCGATACTTTGCGGCTTTATGAGATGTTTATGGGACCGTTTAGCCAAGAAACTGCCTGGAGTCTGCAGGGAATTAAGGGTTGCCGCCGTTTTCTTGAAAGGGTTTGGCAGATGAGGACAAAAACAGCAAAAGTTCCTTTGGTTGGAGAAAATTCTGCCTTAAAACGGTTGCTGAATCAAACCATTAAGAAGACCGGGGAAGAAGTCAAGAGTTTCCGCTTTAATACAGCGGTTTCCGGCTTGATGATTTTAGCCAATGAACTGGAAAAGCAAAAAGAGATTAGCTTAGAAGAATACAAAACTCTTTTACTTTTATTAGCGCCTTTTGCTCCGCATTTGACCGAGAATTTATGGCAGGCATTAAAAGAAGCGCCGCCGAAACTGAAAGATTTTGCCGTTGATGATTCCATCCATCGCCAACCCTGGCCGAAGTATGATGAAAAATTTATGGCCGAAGCAAAAATTATTCTTGCCATTCAGGTTAATGGCAAGTTCCGCGACCAGATTGAAGTTGGAAGGGGGATTACCAAGGGAAAAACTGAAGAGCTCGCTTTAAAGAGCGAAAAAGTCGCTAAGTGGCTAATGGGTAAAGAAATCAAAAAAATGATCTTTATCCCCAATCGTTTGCTTAACATTGTCATTTAGAAACTCTAATTTTTTCCGGTATGTGCGGCATTGTCGGCTACATCGGCAAAAAAACTGACGCTAGAATCGGCTTGGAGGCGCTAAAGCGGCTGGAATACCGCGGCTATGATTCAGCGGGCGCCGCGATCTACGACCCAGAAAAGGGGCAGATTTTTGTTTTAAAAGCGGTCGGGAAGATTAAAAATCTGGAAGAGAAATATAACCAACAGAATTTAAAAGGCAGTCCGTTTATCTTCCATACGCGCTGGAGCACTCACGGCTCGCCGACCGAATTAAATGCTCATCCTCACTGCGATTGCAAGCGCAATATTTTCTTGGTGCATAACGGCATTATTGAAAACTACAAAGACCTAAAAGATAGGCTCATTGGCGAAGGCCACCGGTTTTTATCAGAAACAGACACCGAGGTTTTGTGTCATCTGATGGAGAAGTTTTTTAAGGGCAATCTGGAGGAGGCGATTATAAAAACATTGGCCCTTGTCCGCGGCACTTACGGCTTGGCGGTTATTGCCAAAGACGATCCTGGCAAGCTGGTGGTTGCCCGCAACGGCTCGCCCATTCTTATCGGCATTGGCGAAAGCGAATACTTGGTTGCTTCTGATCCGGCCGCGATCCTTTCGCAGACAAAAAAAGTCGTTTATCTCGAAGATAAAGAGATGGCGGTTTTAACGCCTAACGATTTTTCCATTTTTGATTTTGCCCACAACCGGCTGGAAAAGGACATTGAAGAAATCGAATGGAGCGTCGAGGAAGCGCAGAAAGGCAACTACTCCCATTTTATGCTTAAGGAGATTATGGAACAGCCGGAAGCTTTGGTTAACTCTCAAAGAGGACGCTTGGTCAGTAAAGAAGGCATGGCTAAATTAGGTGGTTTGGCTTCAGTAAAAGACAAGCTGAAAGAGATAGAGAAAATAAAGATTGTCGCTTGCGGTACTGCCTATTATGCTGGCTTGGTTGGGAAATACATACTCGAGGAATATGCCGGCGTTCCTACTGAAGCGGATTTGGCTTCTGAATTCCGTTACCGAAAACAAATTTTTGGCAAGGGGACCGCGGTTTTGGCCATTTCCCAAAGCGGGGAGACCTTCGATACTTTGGCGGCCATAAAAGAAGCTAAAGAAAAGAGCGCCTTAACTTTGGGGATTGTTAATGTAGTTGGTTCGACGATTGCCCGGGAAACCGATGCCGGAGTTTACAATCATGCTGGTCCGGAAATCGGCGTGGCTTCGACCAAAGCTTTTACCTCCCAATTAGAAGTTCTGGCGCTTTTAACCTTGTTTTTGGGTAGACAGAGAGAAATGAGTTTTGTCATCGGCGAAAGGATTTGTCAGGAGATTATTCGCTTGCCGGAATTAGTGAGAAAGGCTTTAGCCAATGCTTCAAAAATCGAGGCTTTGGCGGACAAATATAAAAACGCAAACAATTTTCTTTATCTCGGCCGGAAATATAACTATCCGGTTGCACTGGAAGGCGCCTTGAAACTTAAGGAAATTTCCTATGTGCATGCCGAGGGCTATGGCGCCGGCGAAATGAAACACGGTCCGATTGCCCTGATCGACAAAAACTTTCCCACTATTGCTCTTTGCCCTAATGACAGTGTTTACGAGAAAATGGTTTCCAATATCGAGGAGATAAAAGCCAGACAGGGTCCGGTAATTGCCGTTACTACCGAAGGGAATGACGAGATTTCCAGGTTGGCCGATGAAGTAATTTACATTCCGAAAACATTGGAAGCGCTGACTCCAATTGTTTCGGTTATTCCGCTCCAGCTGTTCGCCTATTATATGGGCGTAAAACGAGGTTGCGACGTGGACAAGCCGCGCAACCTTGCAAAAAGTTGCACGGTGGAGTAATTTTACACTAAGAAATTTCAACTTATGGAAATTAAATTTACTGTCCATATTCAGAAAGCCAATAAAGGTGGGACGGGTATTATTTATCTCCCGAAAGAGAAACGTAGTTTCTTTAATTTAGGCAACAGGGTCCAAATTCGATTATTTCCGGATATCTATTTTTTCAGTAAAATCATTAAGTACTCTCGTTTAGGTCTATACATACCCAAGAATATTGTAAAAACTCATAAATTGCTTAATAAAGAAGTAAGTGTTTGGGTGAAAAAAATTAGAGGGTTTTATGCTCCGGTCGCTTCCGACGGAAGGATATATCTCCCTTATGATATTGTAAAAAGTGAATCGCTCCATCGGGGGGATATCATTTTTATTAAAGCAATGGATAATCATAGGGTTATCTATAAAAAATATAGTAAGGTTTACACCGCTACCCGAATTAAAAGAAACCGAAAAGAATTTATTTATTATTTAGACAAGGCTCTCTCTGGACGAATATTAGAATTTCAAATTGGAAAACTTTCACAAATACCTCAAGACTTCGTGAATCCAATAGTAAAGAAGCTTTTAGAGAGGATGCATTATGGGTTTGTTGATAAGGATTTGGCTATAATTTTTAGAGGCAATAAAGTGCCGGCAATTATTAATTTAAATTTTAAGCTTTCAGGCCTCGCATTTTACTTAGGAGCTTATTTTGCCGACGGCACAAGAAAAGGAAATAGTTGGGCAATTTGTGCTTCTACTTTTGAGCAAGCAAGGTATTATTTAAAGATGCATAAGTTCTTAATAAAAGATTCAAACCCAGAATTTACAATCTCTTATACAAACATTAATAAGACTAATTCTGAGAAAATAAAAGATCAATTGGCTCAAATCTGGGAAAATAAAACCGGCATTAGAATAAATAAATTTAGGATAAGAAAACCAAAAGGGAAGCGCTTCCTCAAATGGAATAAATACGGAACCTTAATTATCAAAGAACATAGGCAAATTTTACTAGATTTCTATAATGCTTTGCTTAGATTATTAGTGAAAGAGATTTTATTAAATAAAGATAAAAAACTAGCCATAGATTTCATTTGTGGAGTAATGGAGGGAGACGGGTGTGCGCCAGCTAAAAAAAGAGGACACATAATGGTTGCTACCAACAAAAAAGATGTTTTTACTTTAAAAGATATTTTTAAAATAACCCAGATTAAATTTAAAGCGGTTAAAGAGGGTAAAAATAAATATGGAATAAGGATTGGCGCTTTGGAGATAGTAAAGAATTTTTATTTGTTGGAAGATAAGCTTTTTACTCTTTATCCCAAGCGAAGAAAAGCGCTTTTTGAGAGGTTAAAAACAGTAGGGGCAATTAAGTTTTTAATAGAAGATCGCGGTTCAACTAATTGGGTGAAAGTTTGGCTTAGAAGTAATGGTTTTGTAGATAAAAATTATGAAATTACAAAAAATGGTTTAAATTTGAGTAATAATTTATTAAACGAGATGGCAAAATTAGGAGTTTAATAATATGGAAGAACTTCTTTTTAATAAACCAGGTAAAAAAATCATTTTATTGGGAAACGAAGCGCTGGTAAGAGGGGCGCTTGAAGCTGGGGTGCAGTTTGTCACTACTTATCCGGGAACCCCGGCTTCAGAAATCGGCAATATTTTTGCCCAGATTGCCAAACGCAATAATATTTACTTCGAATTTTCCACTAACGAGCGGGTAGCGCTTGAAACGGCGATAGGCGCCAGCTTTTCCGGGAAAAAATGCTTGGTGGCAATGAAAAACTTTGGCCTAAATGTTTGCGCCGAGCCGCTTCTGCCTTTTCTTTATACCGGCAGTAAAGGGCCGACCGTGATTGCGGTTGGCGATGATCCTAGTTGCTGGAGCTCGGCGCAGTCAGAAGAGAATTCCCGTGGTTATGCCTACTTGGCGCATTTGCCGATTTTGGAGCCAAGCGATCCGGTCGAGTGCAAAGAATTTACCAAAGCGGCTTTCGCCATTTCCGAAAAATTTAAAATTCCGGTAATGATTCGCTTTACCACCCGGGTGGCGCATCAAAAAATGCCGGTGGTTCTCGGCGAAATAAAACCCGGCGCTGCTGGCGAGGGAAATTTTAGCCGCGATCCGCAGGCTTTTGTCACGATGCCGCCGCGAGTGCTGGAGATGAAGCGCGAGCTTTTGGAAAAAATAGAAAAACTGCGGGTTTTTGCGGAAAAAAGTAGCCTTAATAAAATTTCCGGCCTTGCCAGCCGCCAAAAAAACAAAAAGGGAATTATTACCAGCGGTGTTAGTCACCTCTATGTACAGGAAGCGCTAAGAGAATTGGGGGTAACCTTGCCGGTTTTAAAAATCGGCCTCTTTTATCCTTTGGCAAAAAAGAAAATCGGTAATTTTATAAAAGGATTAAAAGAGGTGTTGGTAGTAGAAGAATTAGAGCCGTATCTGGAAGAAGAGATAACAAGAATTGCCAAAGAAGCCAATCCAAAACTGAAAATTCACGGCAAAGATCTTCTGCCAGAAATCGGCGAAATCAGGCCGGAACAGGTGATTTTTGCCCTCGCCAAGCTGGCGAATAAAAAATATTCCCTGCCTAAAAAGATTGAGATTTCCGAAGCGGTCAAACGTTATCCGGATTTTTGTCCGGGCTGTTATTACCGTTTGGTTTTTCAGGCAGTTAAAAAAGCGGCGCCTGAAGATACAATTTTCGGCGGCGATATCGGCTGTTATATGATTTACAGCTTGCCGCCTTATAGTCTTTCTGATTATCTTTCGGCAATGGGCTCATCAATTGGGATCGGCCACGGAATCAAAAAGTCCGGCAAGCAAAAACTTATTTCTTTTATCGGCGATTCCACTTTTTTTCATTCCGGGATTCCCGCGCTCATTAATACGGTTTTTAACAAATCTAATCCCCTGATAATTATTTTGGACAATCAAACTACGGCAATGACCGGCCATCAGACCAATCCCGGCTTGGGTATTACCGGTATGGCCGAGCAAACTACGCCGGTTAGCTTAGAGGAAATTGTTAAAGCTTGCGGCGTAAAAAATATAAAAGTTATTGACCCGATAAATCTGGCGGAAATGGAAGCGGCCATCAAAGAATTTTTGGAAAAAGAAGAAGTTTCCGTGATTATTGCCAGAAGGAGATGCTGGCTGCTGTCCCAGCGCCAGAAAAAATAATTTTCAAATGAAAATGAAAAAAGAATTTTCCGAGTTTAATATTGTCATTAGCGGGGTCGGCGGCCAGGGCCTGATTACGCTTTTAAAAGTGCTGGCAGAAGCGGCTTTAGAGACGGGTTATGAAGTAAGAAGTTCTGAACTTCACGGCTTGTCGCAGAGAGGCGGCAGCGTGGAAGTTCATTTGCGTTTCGGGAAAAAGATTTATTCGCCTTTAGTGAAAGCCAGGGGCGCCGACCTGATTATTTCTTTAGAAGCCCAGGAAGCGCTTCTAATGGCAGGTTATGCCGCGAGAAAAACAACTTTCTTGGTCAATAATTTTTTCCAGTTGATTCCGGGCAAACCACTGCTTAATGTCGAAGCGATTTCAGGCATTTTACAAAAGATTTCGTCGAATGTTTTTTTCGTTTCCGCTTCAGAAATTTGCCGCGAGAAGCTTGGCAATGAGGTGGTGGCAGGAATCTATCTTTTGGGCGGCGCCGTCTCTAGAGGATTGCTTCCTTTGGGTTTCGAGGCAATTATTTCCAGTTTAAAGAAAACAGTTGCCCCTGAATATTTAGAATTGAATCTAAAAGCCTTTAATCTGGCAAAATGAAGAGACTAAAAAATGTTGTCTGTTTGGGCGGAGGAAACGCGATGCCGAAAGCAGTCCTGCTGGGGCTGAAAAAGTATCCGCTGAAAATTTCGGCCGTCTGCGCCATGCTTGATTCTGGCGGTTCTGCCGGTCGTCTGCGCCGGGACTACAAAATTGTTTCTCCCGGAGATATCCGGCGCGCGCTTTTGGCTTTGGCTGATACTTCACCGATTATTGAAAATCTTTTTAACTACCGTTTTCAGGTGGGCGAACTGAAAGACCATAATTTTGCCAATCTTTTTATTACTGCTTTAGAGCTGGTGACCAATGATTACGAAAGGACAATGAAAGAAGTGCGTAGGATTCTCAAGGTAAAGCACGAAGTTTTGCCTTCAACTCTGGGAAAAGCCAATCTTTATGCGATTTTGGAAAATGGCAAGGTCATTAGCGGGGAAACCAACATTGATATTCCCAAGCATAACGGCAACTTAAGAATCAAAGAGGTTTTTCTAAAGCCGAAGGTGAAAGCATTTCCCAAAACAGTGAAGGCAATTAAAAAAGCGGATTTGGTAGTGATTGGCCCGGGCGATCTTTATTCATCTTTGGCGCAGATTTTTTTAACCGAAGGCATTCCCGAGGCAATGGCGAAAACCCGGGCGAAAAAAGCGCTTATCTGCAACCTGATGACCAAGTATGGCGAAACTAACAATTTCAGCGTTGCGGATTTTGCCTCAGAAACAGAAAAATATCTTCAATGTCCCGTGGACTATGTAATCTACAACAATCATTTCCCCGACGACCAAGGGGTTTCTGTTTATAAAAAAAATCATCCGGAGCTTCTGGAATTAGTCAGGCCGGTGGCGAAACTAGCCAAAGAGAAATTTTTGGGAAAAGACCTGATCTCCGAGGATAGTTTAGTCGAGCACGACCCGGAAAAGGTTGCCCGGATTCTCATTTCTTTGCTTGATTAAATATGGATCAGTCAGCAAAAAAGAATTTGGCGTTTAGCCGGGAAGTTGGCCGGCGCTATCAGGCGGTGGTTCTGGCGGCCGGCGAATCCTCGCGTTTTTGGCCGCTTAACAAAAAACACAAATCCCTGACGAAAATGATGGGCAAACCCTTGCTTTATTGGACGCTCAAGGGGTTAAGCGAAAGGGGAATCAGAGAAGCGATTATTGTGAGCAGTTCTTCTGCCGGTATTAAGAAAGAAATTGAAAACGAAAAAGATTTTGACTTGAATCTCACTTATGTTTTTCAGGAAAAACCTTTGGGAACCGGCAATGCACTTTTACAGGCAAAACCTTTTATTAAAAAACCGTTTATAGTACTCCATCCCTACAAGTTTTACATTAACGAGATTGTTGCTGATCTCTTAAAGGAAAAAGCCAAAGCTAAAAAAGAGGTTATTCTGGTGGGCGTGCCGACTTCAATGCCCTGGGATTACGGAGTTTTGCGTTTTTCTAAATCAGAAGTTAAGGAGATTTGCGAAAACCCCCGGCCAGGCAAAGAACCTTCAAATATTCGTACGCTGGGTATTTATCTTTTAACCCCGGATTTTTTCGATTATTACCAAAAAATCGAACAAGACCGTGAAGACAGCTTGATAGTTGCCTTGAATCTTATTCTGAAAAAACGCGGCGGAGGAGCAGTGGTTCTAAAAGAAGGAATTTCTTCGCTGAAATACCCTTGGGATACTTTGTCGTTTTTAGGCCGCTTGCTTAATTCTTCCCGTCTGAAGAGCCATTGTTCAAAAAGCGCCCTGATGGGCAAAAATGTGGTTATTAACGGCAAAGTTTTTATCGGCAATAATGCGGTTATTGCTGACAATACGGTTATTAACGGCCCCTGCTTTATTGGCGATAATTGTAAAATCGGCGCCAGCAATGTTTTGCGCGGGCCGGTTGACTTAGAAGAAGGCGTGATTACCGGCGCTTTCTGCGAAATAAAAAATTGCCTTGTTGGCAGAGAAACTCATCTTCACCGCGGCTTTATCGGAGATTCGGTTATTGGCGAAAACTGCCGCTTTGGCGCTGGCTTTATTTCTGCCAACCGGCGTTTTGACCGCCAGAACATTTTTACAATCGTCAAGGGCGAGAAAATAGATTCCCAAACCACCTATTTCGGATTTGCCGCTGGCGAAAATACCTCTTTTGGTATTGGGGCCAGTACCCTGCCGGGAGTTTTAATCGGTTCGGATTGCATTATTGGGCCAAATACGATGGTGGAGGAAAACATTGCTGACAACACCACTTTTTATTCAGTTTTTGAAAAGGTTATAAAAAAAAGAACTGGTTAAGATGAAAAGGGAAACGGCTTGTTGCCGGCAAAAAGATTGCGGCGCTTCTTTTGAGCGAAGCGAGAAACAAGGTTCTCGAAGAGGTTCTTATCTAATTGGCGTTGACGGCGGCGGCACAAAAACTGTGGCCGCGATCAGCGATTTAAACGGTAGAGTTCTGAAATCAGCGCCAGCAGGACCTTCGAATCCGCGGAATCTCGGCATAGAAGCGGCCGCAGAAAATATTAGCGCGGCGATAAAAAAGGTCTTAACCGAGGTAAAGGGTGAAAAAAATATTCTTGCAGTTGTTATTGGTTTAGCCGCTGTCGAGGAAGAATTCCGGACCAAGAAAGAAGCGATAAAAGCAGAAATCATAAAACAGCCGGGAATGGAAAAGCTTTCTTCAGCCGCCATAAAAATCGTGGGAGACCCGCTGATCGCTTTCCGCGCGGCCAGCGAAGAAAAAGACGGCGTGGTTTTAATTGCCGGCACCGGCACTTCAGCTTATGGCTGGCAAGGCAGAAAAGAAACAAAGGTCAGCGGCTGGGGCTGGCTGGCAGACGAAGGTTCGGCTTTCTGGTCGGGCCAAAAAACTTTTCAGGCAATTTTCCAGTCTCTGGATGGCCGGTTGGGAAAAACGCTTCTTACGAGTTTGGTCTTTAAACGGTTAGGCATAAAGGATAAAGAAGAATTGCTGGAAAAAATTTATTCTGCGGATCCAATTGTCTTTACTGCTTTACTTTCGATTTACTGTGATGAAGCCAGTCGGCAAGACGATAAGGCGGCGAAGAAAATAATGAAGGAGGCAGGGACTGCCTTAGCTCTTTCGGCAAACACGGTAATAAAAAAACTTGGCTTGGCAAAAAAGAAATTTCCCTTGGTTTTAATAGGAGGAATGTTTAAATCAAAAGTTGTTTTGGAAGCGGCGAGAAAGGGAATTAGGAGAATTGCCGGTAAAGCAGAATTTATTTTGCCGAAAGAAGAGCCGGTTATTGGCGCGCTGAAATTAGCAAAAGAGTTAGCGGAAAAAGAATATGCGCCGGATAAAGCTGACTGAAAAAAATTTTGAAAAAATCGTTGCCGAGGCACTCTCAACCATTAAAGCGGGCGGAGTGGTCGTTTGCCCGACAGATACGGTTTATGGTTTAATGGCCGATGCGGCAAATAGAGGAGCGGTGGAGAAAATTTTTAAAATCAAACAAAGACGAAAAAACAAACTGCTGCCGGTTTTTGTGCCAGATATTGCAGTTGCTAAACAGCTCGCCCATATTTCTAAAAAACAGGAAGGAGTTTTAAAAAAATGCTGGCCGGGCAAAATAACCGTAGTTTTAGAAAGAAAACCGGGGATAAAACTCTATGGATTAGACAAAAAAACTATTGGCTTGCGTGTTTCCGGGAGCGGACTGGTCAATTATTTGCTGAAAAAACTTAAAAAACCGCTGGTGCAGACCTCGGTTAATATTTCCGGTCAGCCATCGCTTAATGACCCGGCAGAAATTATCAAAGAGTTCGAAAACAGAAAATACCGGCCTGATTTGGTTGTGGACGCCGGTCCAATTAAGAGTGCAAAGCCCTCTCTGGTAATTGATTTAACCGAAGAGGATGATATAAAAATTCTAAGATAACTTCCCGCAAATAATCCACTAATATAAAACTAAGAGCCACTAAACTAATAAAAATGGGAAACAGAGAATTAAAAAAAACAGATCCAGAGATTAGCCGGTTGGTTGAAAAAGAAACAAAAAGGCAGGCGGAAACGCTTGATTTGATTCCTTCGGAAAATTATCCTTCAAAAGCGGTTAAAGAGGCGCTGGCGAGCGCTTTTGTTTCCAAATACTCTGAAGGCCGGCCGCACAAGCGCTATTACGGCGGCATGGAAAACGTAGATGTGCTGGAGCCGTTTGTGGAACAAAGAGTGCGTCAGGCCTTCCGTTTAAGCGCGAAAAAATGGGCGGTCAACGTCCAGCCCTATTCAGGCAGTCCGGCGAATTATGCGATTCTGCGCGGCCTTTTGAGTTTGGGCGATACAATAATGGGTCTGGCCTTGCCGCACGGCGGCCACTTGACCCATGGCGCTTCTGCCTCCTTGTCTGGCAAGGATTTTAAAGCAGTCCAATACGCGGTTGGCAAAGATGGTTTTCTTGACTATGAGGCGATTAAAAAGTTGGCCAGCCAAGCAAAGCCAAAACTGATTATTTGCGGCTATACTGCTTATCCGCGAAAAATCGATTTTAAAAAGTTTCGCGAAATTAGCGACAGCGTTGGCGCTTATCTTTTGGCCGACATTTCTCATATTGCCGGTTTGATTGTCGGCAGGACAACTACGCATAAAACCTTGCGCGGTCCGCGCGGCGCCTTTATTGTCTGCCGTGAAGATTTGCGGGAAAAGATTTTTCCCAAGGTTTTTCCGGGACTGCAGGGCGGACCGCACAATCATACTATTGCCGCTATCGGTGTGGCCTTAAAAGAAGCAATGGCGCCAGCATTTAAAAATTATGCCAGGCAGGTAGTGAAAAACGCCAAAACTTTGGCGGCTGAACTAAAAAAATATAATTTCAGCTTGGTTTCCGGCGGCACCGATACGCACTTGCTTTTAATTGATTTAACCAATAAAAATATTACTGGCAAAGAGGCGCAGATTCTGCTGGAAAAAAGCGGAATTGTCTGCAACCGCAATACGGTTCCTTATGATCCGCGTTCTGCTTTCGATCCTTCGGGAATCAGATTAGGCACGCCGGCAGTAACGAGCCGGGGAATGAAAGAGCCGGAAATGGAAAAAATCGCCGCTTTTATCAATACGGTTATTGCTAACCCGGCTTTGGCGCTAAAAACAAACGAGGAAGTGAAAAACCTTTGCCGGAAATTTCCGCTTCCTTAGAAATATGATAGTGATTCTTGACGGCAAAAAATTAGCGCGCAAGATTTTACGCCGGCTCAAAGGCAAAATTGAACGCCGCCGCTTGAAGCTGAAAATGGCGATTGTTCAGGTTGGCGGAAACGCAGTTTCTAATGTTTATTTAACGCAAAAGCAAAAAGCCTGCTCCCAGGCCGGTCTTTGTTTTGAATTGTTCCGCTTTCCGAAAAAAATAAGCGAGGAAGAGCTGGCAAAACAAATTGAGAAATTAAACGCTGATCCGGTCGTTTCCGGAGTCGTGATTCAATTGCCCCTGCCCAAGCACATAAATACGCAGGCAATTCTAAATCTTGTTGCTCTTGAAAAAGACGCTGATTGTTTGTCAGAAGCGGCCTTGGGAAAGTTTTACACTAGCAGCGCTCTGATTCTGCCGCCGGTGGTTTGCGCGGTCGCTGCTTTCTTTAATGAATACAAAATCAAAATTAA
>Ga0210017_1001127_pt1 | contig 23271 bp, 29 predicted proteins | sample CryGeyCG2014_020_FD_183966 | JGI IMG/M metagenome (GOLD analysis project Ga0210017, IMG submission 183966) | Groundwater microbial communities from aquifer - Crystal Geyser CG08_land_8/20/14_0.20 (SPAdes) (version 2) | ecosystem: Environmental > Aquatic > Deep subsurface > Groundwater | place... | reverse complement strand
AGAAAAAATGAGAATAATTTCCGAAACCACCGAACCATCGCCTGACGAACTTCGAGATGTGGAAATAGACGAAGAACTAGAACAAAAACTCGGAACTGACACCCAGGGTTTCTTGGAAATCGATCGAGAGGCGCTATACGAGTTGCTGCCGCCTCCGCCGATAAGAGATTCGCCCGGACTCTCAGTTTTTCACGATTTTAACATATCTTCGGTGAGGTATGTGCGAGAGGATCCAGTCGGAAGGTTTGGATTTAACGCACCAACACCGATCTGGCTCATATTCTTTACCCTCTGGTATGCCCAATGGGAGGTCACGCTTGAGCTCCAGGAAAATCCAATCGAAGAAATCTTCGACTTCGCAAATCCAACTTTGCTTAGGTCACACGAACTTGAAATTTTTGGCGATAACATCGTGGTTGATGTTCACAAACCGCTCGCGTACCGCCACGAGGTGCGTACGGGGACTTTCAGCTTCAAGTTGATAATCATCAGCCTCAGACCGTTCAGCATTTCTTCATAGGTCAAGTTGGGGTTGTGTTAGAGCCAAGCTTAACTCAATCTATCTTCACTTGTTTGAAGATAGCCAATGATATCTGAGATAGTGCACTCATCCACATTGTCTTGGTTATAGATTACATTCACCAAAAAGTTTGATTTTCTAAACATGGCAGAGTAGCCCATGAATGCATGCGATATGTTGAACGATTGGAGAAAGAAGGATTGGTCGCCTACCGTGTCGTGTTCCAAATGAGCCGCATAGCCACTGTGAACCATGCCATTCGCAACCAACAGCCAGTACTCAAACGCTTTCTTAGCACCATCTACGGTCGAAAACCTCTCCGCCCTAGACGTCAAATGTGCCGTTCCCTTTTTAAACTCCCTCTCAAAACCGTTTTCGAACCCCTACTCATTGTACTTTTGAGCGTATATGTCTGGGGCAGAGTAGTATTCCTCGAACTCGATGCTCCAGCCCTGCGGCAAGTCGGCGAGCCCTAACATAGCACCAGCGGGATCTTTGGTTATTATCCCGCCCGAGGAACTTTTGTCTCTAGAAAGCAACAGATAAACCACTACTATCCCTGTTACAACAAGCATGCTGATAATCGCGATTGTAACACTTTTCCTGCCATTAACTTTCATCTTCCCGTCCACCTAGGGCCACAGATCGAGGTGATTTTAGACACAGGGGTATAAAAGGCCATTGAGATGATGTCTCAGCGCACCCGCGAATAGTCAAGCGGTAATATAATGATTAAGGCAAACCTCCTTTGGAGAGCTTTTGCACTATGTCGCTTGTTTTTCCCGGTTGGAGTTCCACCACCATTTTCCTTCGTGTTAGGGGTTTGATGATCGCTCTTGTCTTTGGTTTGATATCCATTGTTCGCAGCACGTCTTTTGGGAAGTACATCCCCAACTTGCCAGCACCGACCACGGAAATCGAGCACTCGTAGCCCCCCATAACTTTATCACTTGTGTACCGATCGATGATGTCTGATGAGTATAGGTCGTACGCTTGTTCGCCACATTGTCCACACCGCAACCCAGAAAGGTTAGGAATAACGATTCGCTCGCCAAGCACATGGCAGTCGAAGATCATGTCGTTTGCGTATCGCATCACGCCACCGCAGGTCGGGCATCCCATTTTCTCCCCAGGCTTCGCTTTGGTTCGACGCTTCGCTAGCCGGGCCGCCGTGCGCCTGAACATCTCCCCTGTTATGACGGGGATTTCTTCGTCCTTTGGTCTTTCCGTATCTATTCCTCCTCGAACGCTGTGACTACGACCACGAATTTTCCGTTTGTGGGCCTGACCTCGAAAACTACGCGCAGAAGCCTTGGCGGGTACGTCAGCTTTGACCAAGCGATGTATCTCCCTTTGTGCGTTCGGTCGTGTTTGTATAGACCGTAAAGGAGCCCGTTTAGTACCTCTATCTTTGTCACGTACGGATGTAATGGTTTGATGTGGCGCCACAGGATCTTTACCCTGCCTTGTTGCACGAGCCATCTTACCTCCTCCTTAAGCTTTTCCAAATCTTCATAGAATTCTATCACCTTTCTCACCTATAAGTATTTTTTACGTAAATAATACGTAGAAGATGAATTTTTGATTTTAATGCGTTTCCCGGTCATTGTAGTTTGAAGCTCAACAACTCGTCTACCGAGCTTTTCGAGTTCATTCTTGGTGAGCATTAGTTCTCGAGAAAAAGCATCGATCTTCACCAGTATTTCGTGCCGGGTTTCCCCCAGCGTTTCTTCGAAGACCCGCTTCACCTCAGTTCCCAGCCTCGTCGTCCGCGGCTCAAGCTTCGCCTCGCTGAACTCCGCAGAGACACGGTCGATTATCAGCTGTACCTGTTCGCCAGGCAAGCCGATGCCCGCGAGCACATCGTAGATCTCCTCATCTGCAAACCCCTCTCGCTTCATCGACCGCACGATATCCGAAGCTGCAACGCCGTCCGCCATTTCCCCGCCAAGCTATTGGTTGAAGGTCATTTAAAAGGCAAAAACGCGCGGTAATCAGTACCAAAACGCGAACATGCCTATGATGTAAGCCACGTAGATGCCGAGCAGCAAAACGCCGTGTTTCCGCGTCATTTTCCGCCCAGCAACCATCGCGCCAAGTATAACACCCATGATCAAGAGCATGATGGGGTTGCTAAAACGCGTCGTTTGAGAATCGGCCGGCAGTGGGTTTATCAACGCAGCCATTCCGAGCACCCAGCCCAGGTTAAGGACATTTGCGCCGATGATGTTTCCGAGGGATAGCTCAGGCACTTTTTTCGCCGCCGAGATTACAGCCGTCGCCAGCTCTGGAATCGATGTACCTATCGCGACGATGGTGAAGCCGATCGCCGCCTCGGAGACGCCAATTAGCGTAGCGATGCCAACTCCTGCATAAATGAGAAGCCTGCTGCCGATCACCACCCCGACAGCGCCAAGCAGGAATAGTGCCGCTGGCCGCCTCAAACTCTCGCCGCTTGGCTTGATTTTGTTCGTGCCCCTGTTTTTGGACTCTCTGCGCGTGATTAGCACTAAAAAGACCGCAACGAGGAGCAAGAGGAGCAATCCCTCAATGCGGCTCAACCCCCCGTCAAGCGCCAAGAGGGTCACCAGAGCGCCGAAGCCGAGCATAATCCAACCCTCATGCAGTTGGTGTTTTGCGACGGGAATCACGATGAGAAGAGCCGCAATGCCTACAATAGCAACGTTGAAGATACACGAGCCGACCGCGTTTCCGTATGCCATCCCAACGTTTCCGAGGCCAGCTGCGGTCGTAGATGTAATGAACTCTGGCATGGTTGTCGCCAAGCTGACTATAGTTAGACCTATCACAGCCCGCGGGACTCCCAATCCCCGGGCGATTGAACAAGCTGAATTTACGAACAGATTTCCGGCGCCAGCTATCAACGCGATGCTTGCCGAGAGCGCAGCGAGGTACAAAATTAGTTCAATCAAGTTTTACCCCGTGTGACGTATTTGAATAAAATGGGGGTCGTGATGATTAAAATTAAAACGACGACCACCATGGTGGCAAAAAGATCAAGCGGCACAACTCCGGCCGCAAGCCCGAAGTGGAGAATCGCGAGTTCGAGCGCCCCGCGCGAGCACATCGCGACACCTATAGCCGCACGGTCTTTTTTGTACCCGGCCAGCGTCGCACCAAAACCACAACCTACAAATTTCCCAACGAAGGCCACCGCGATCAGCGCCACGAGCACTATCAACCTTATCTGGCCCCAGTTGAGCAGTTCATTCGTGACGGGATTTATGCCGAACGATAGACCAACGAAAACAAAGAACATTGGGGTCAGGATTGACTGAAACGATGTTGTGATATCATCGAGCATTGCGTTCAAACGAATCCTGCTCTGGAGGGTAACCATTGGCCGCTCACGAAGTCTGCTGATAAACAGACCAGCCATATACGCGCCGATAATCGGGTGAAGACCAACATTATGAGCGATTACAGCAAAAGCCAGCGCCAGACACAGGGCGAACGCAATTGGAACGCCGCGCTCCTCGAATTTCCAGAGCTTTCTAAGGACATTGCGTTTGATTATCAGCTCGTGTGAAGAGATGGTGATGGCTAAGAAAAATACCACGATGCCCGCTGTTGTTAAGAGAACAACGCTCAGATCAAGTCCTCCCCTGACAGACGCTGAGAGGATGCCGACGATGTAAACTGCCAAAATATCGTCGATGAGAGCAGCGCTTACGATGAGCTGGCTGAGCGGGTGTTTTCCAGTCACGCGCGCGAGGATATCTGTTGATGTGTTTGCGAGAGCAACCCCGACGAAGAGACTCGCGAGAGGCGAGAAACCAAGGGCATAGAGTGCCGAGAATCCAAGCACGAGAGATAGCGACACACCGCAGAGAGCGATTATTATGGCTTTGGTTTTCACTTTCACCAGAAGGTCGAAACGGGAATTCATCCCCGCCACAAGCATCATCACCACCAAGCCGAGCATCGCCACAGCTTCGAGCATTGACCCAGATGTGACGTTACTAGGCGGTATCAAACCCAGCAGGGCCGGGCCCAAAACGATTCCGACCGTAACTTCTGCGATGAGAGGGGAGAAGCCGTAGTGGTGAAGCAGCTCGCCGAAGACCTTGGCAAACAGTAGCAGTATCAGCAGCGCCAACAGGAATTCCATTTTTCAACCTCGCTTTCGCCAGAATATCTCTCCATGTACCTCAATTTGAATAATTCGATGGTAGGGAATTTCGACCTTTCCCTCGGGCGACGTGACACGCATGAAACTGCGCCCCAGTTCGAGAACATCTTCACCGTTGATGATTCTGACATCTTTAGGTGCACCGCGGTGGATGATTGTGATTTTAGAACTTTTTAAGTCAGCCAATTGCCATTTCAGCTTGTTGAGTGCTTCTCTGGGCCCCATTAGATCAAACTCACAGATAGGTGAATCGCGAAGCATTTAGGATACACGCATGCGCGTTCTTTTCGACGGATGGGCCATGACCGGGATAGATATTTTGCACATCGAGCTTGAGGAGCTTTTCGATCGAGCCACGCAGCGCCGCGGCATCTCCGGTCGGCAAGTCCGTGCGCCCGACGCCATCGCTGAAAATAGTATCTCCAGAAAACAGAAGATGCCGCGTGGGCCCGTACAAACATATGCTTCCCGCGGTATGGCCGGGGGTGTGCAGCACTTCTAGCGTCAGCTCGCCCAGCTCTATCTTATCTCCTTCTCGCAACCCCCTCACGGCCTTTATAGGCCCTATTTTTTCATAAAAACCCGCGGCCAGTGTGATTATCTGGTCACCCTTGCGCAGCAACCCCGCCTCGAGTTCATGGATGCAGACCTCGCAGCCCGCCGCCTGAACGAAATCGCGGTCGCCCCCCACGTGGTCGTAGTGGCAATGGGTGTTGATGACGAGTTCGATGTTGTTTGGCTTCAGATTGAATTTACTCAAATTTTGCTTGACATTTTCGAAATTCATCCCCGTGCCCGCGTCGATGAGTGCGATGGTTTTGTCGATGATTAAGTAGATGTTCGAGTCGAAGCCCACGCCGCCGATTTGATGGATTTTCATGCGAGTCACTTGTTATAAATATAACAATTATGGCTCGAGGTTTTGCGGCCCCACCTTGCGGGCGATCGACTTCCAGGAAAATTTATCCCAAAAAGCGCCTACGAGGACCCCCCAAATGAGTGCGGTGATCAGGCCATGTATCACGAGTATTGTCACTATCGTAGTTTCACCCAAAATCCTGAAAGTATTTCGGCTAAACACGAGGCCAGTCAGCCAAAAAATTATTGAGAATATGGCTCCCTTCTGAAGGCTCGTATTGCCCGGCAATACCCTATAAAGTGCAGCGTATGCTACCCCAAAGATTGCACCAACAGCTACGCCGACGATAATGCCAGAGATAATAAAAATTAGGATCAGAGCCACGGTATCGAGCCCAGCAACGCTAGGGCCAATCAGCTGTTCTAGCTTGGCCCCAAATGCCAACATGATTGCCAAGCCCGAAACACCAAAGAGTGCTCCATAGATGATTCCCGCAACGCCCCCTACCATTGCACCAGTTCTAAATTCAGCCATATTCATTCTCCCCAGACCAGTCTGTTTGCGCCACTCGCCAAGCCCGCCCTCAGCCGCGTAAGCGATGCTGATCTTTACCTGATAATAACTAGCAATGTATTGTAACAACTAAGTTATAACATTTTTCAAGCCGACCTCGCGCGCGATTTCGAGGGCTTTCTCAAATTCCTCTGCTTTCAACCTACGTGAGATTTCCAGATACTCGCACGCTTTGGCCTCGGGGCGATATTGATCCATTAGATTAACCCTAACCATGCCGCCCAAATTCTCGGCTATCCACTCCAAGATCTGGCGGGTGCAACATTCCACGTTTGTCGGCAGCACAAGTTGGCGGATTATCAGCTCGGCATCTACAAAAGCGAGTCTGTGATTGCGCGTCACAATTTTCCAATAGTTGGGCACTTTCGAGTATTTGAGAGCGCAGGCATCGTTGCCGTATTTGAAGTCGGTCAAATAGACATCCTGCGTGCCGAAGAGCAGTTTCATCGCCTCGAGCGACATGTAGAAGTTTGAATTCCAAACACTTGGGATGCTGACTTCACACTCATTAAGCGCAGCGAGAATGTTATGGAGGTTTGGTGTCGGTTCACCACCGACCCAGTTCACATTTCTCGCGCCTTCCTTTCGTGCACGCTCAACAAGCTTGGCAAGCGTTTCCGGTGAAACTGCTGCACCAGCCTCGGGGAACTGTGAGATGTCCCAGTTCTGGCAGTACTGGCATTTGAACGTGCAACCGTTGAAGAAAATAGTGTAGCTGGGTACCAGCTCTGGTTCTTCCCCGTAGTGCATGAACTCGGACGCCATCCGCGGCCGCTCGCCAACGCCGCAAACCCCGCGCTTTCCCGCCGTTCGGTCGATCCCGCACCTGCGCTCACAAAAGTGGCACGATTTGAGGATTCGTCTCGCCAACTCGACTTTGGTGTCAAGCAGCGAAACCTCTGGCTTTTTTACATCTTCGAGCTTTACCCTACCCGAGTCAACATCGCCAAGTAGCTTGCGGAACTCCTTCAGCCCCTGCTCGTGAGCGCTCCATAAATCTTCATCGCTTGCGGAGAGTTTTACGGATATCGGCACGCGTTTGCTCACCAAGAATCTGGCCGGGAGTTCGTCCCCCATCACCGCGAAATACCGGGCCAGAGATCTCCTCGCCCGCTCGTCCTTGAGCACGGCAATGGAATCAGGCCTGAGTGCTCGCCACAACCTCTCCACCAAACTATTTTTAGTCGGTTGAGCTAAAGGGTTGTCGCAGGGGAGAATATGAGAGTCATCGCTGGTTCTGCGTCCGGGTTGCTCGCCAGCCGTCTCGCTAAGGCTTTGGGATGCCAGCTGATAAGGCCAGAGATCAAGCGTTTTCCAGACAGCGAGACCTACGTGCGCATCTCCGATGACATCAAGGGAGAACACGTGATAGTTGTGCAGTCCACGTGCGCCCCAACGAACGATAATCTGATCGAACTCTTTCTACTCCTTGACACAGTCAAAGACCTCGGCGCCAAGCGCGTTACCGCAGTCGTGCCATACTTCAGCTATGCGCGGCAGGATAAGCGATTCAAGTCGGGGGAGGCGATAAGCGTTCGCACGGTGTGCAAGCTCATTGAACGTGCTGGTGCGGATGAACTGTTCACGGTTGATATTCATGAGGATGAAATAATGAAAAATTTTGCCATCCCCGCGCACAACTTATCGGCGATGTCTTTGATCGGCCGCTACCTTGCCAAACTTCACATGCGCGCCCCGGCGATAATGGGGGCAGACCAGGGTTCTTTAGCCCGCGCCCGCAGGGTGGCAGCCGAACTCGCGGCTGAATACGATTACCTCGAAAAAACCCGGCTAACGCCAACTAAAGTGTTGACCAAACCAAAACGCCTGGATGTCGCTGGGAGGGACGTTGTTATCATCGATGACATCATCAGCACGGGTGGCACGATGGTGGAAGCAGCAAGGGTTCTTAAAAAGCAAAAAGCGCGCAAAATTTACGCCGCTTGCACCCACCCGGTGCTCGTGAACAACGCAATGAAAAAAATCTCAGCTGCAGGCGTACGGAAAGTGATTGCCACCGACACGATCGAGCACAAGACCAGCACGATCTCCGTCGCACCTCTAATCGCGGGAGCGATCAGGTAGGGCCGTACATGAAGCGTTTGATGATAGTGCTCTCCGGCGAGCATCCAACTTTGCCGACCGCCGAGGCGATGGCCGCGATCAAGGCAGAACACCGCGCCTACAAAGTAGTCGACCAGTTCGACCAAGTCTTCATCGCAGAGACAAAAGCCGACCCAGAAGTGCTCGCTTCACGTTTGGCGATGTGCAGGGAGATATGCTGGCACCTATGCACTGCGGAAGTAAAAAGGCCGATCGATGTTCTTGAGGCAATAAGCAGTTCGGATATCATTGATCTACTGCCGCACGGAAAAACTCTCGCAGTCCGCATGAAGCGCGTGAAGCGCTACTTGCACGAAATTGACTTGCCTTCTTTGGAGAAGAGAGTTGCTGACCTGATAATGGGTGAGGTGGATTTCAAGGTGGATTTGGTACGCCCGGACATAGAGATCGTAGGGGTTCTCACCAGCGACCACTGCGTCGTGGGGGTTTCAGCCGCCCGCATCCATAGGAACAAATTCACGCTTCGCAGCCCAATTATGCGGGCCGCTTTTCACCCGACCACCCTCAAGCCGCTGCTTGCACGGGCCATGGTGAACCTCGCACGCACGCCGAGGAACGGCACCCTGCTTGACCCGTTTTGCGGCGTTGGCGGGATATTGATAGAAGCCGGCCTGATCGGCATCAAACCGATTGGCGTTGATATAGATGCAAAAATGATCGAAGGGGCCAAGCACAACTTGGAGGCGCTCGGTGTGAGAGATTATCAGCTTCACGTTGGAGACGCTCGCTATTTGACAATAAAAGATGTAGATGCCGTTGCCACCGACCCACCTTACGGGAGGCAGGCCACAACAGCCGGGCTTGAGCTGAAGGAGCTGTACGAGGCGGCGTTACCATCGATTGCGCAGACCCTCAAGCGAAAAGGATATGTTTGCATCACAGCACCAGCAGATCTCGAACTCGAGGGCTTAGCCCAGGGGGCGGGTTTAAGGATGATTGAAAAGCACGAGCAACGGGTGCATAAGAGCTTGACGAGGAAAATTTACGTGTTCAGGAAGAGTTAACATGAAGCTTACCTTCCTCGGCACGAGCGGCAGCATCCCGACCGTCAAGCGCGGCTTGCCGGCGATAGCCCTGAAGCGCGACCGAGAACTCCTGCTGTTCGACTGCGCGGAGGGTACGCAAAGGCAAATGGCGCTTGCTGGGTTGAGCCCGATGAGAATCCGCGCGATTTTCATAACACATCTGCACGGCGACCACTTTTTGGGGCTGGCGGGCTTGGTGCAAACGATGTCGCTGATGGATCGGAAAGAAAAGTTGGACGTTTATTGTCCAGCGGGCATGAAAGAGCGGATCGAGAGCTACTTGGGCATCCCGTACTTCACGTTGACATTTGAGGTGAAAGTGCATGAACTCAAGCCGGGCGACGAGCTTAGGCACGAGGACTACCGCATCAAAACCTGCGATGTCGACCATCCGGTGCCGGCGCTCGCATACGCTTTGATCGAAGACCCCCGTCCCGGGAAGTTTTACCCGGAGAAGGCGATTGAGCTGGGCGTCAAACCCGGGCCCGATTTTTCGCGGCTGAAGGCCGGGCAGAGTGTCAAATTGCGGGATGGGTGTGTTGTAAAGCCCGAGCAGGTGATGGGGCCTTCTAGACCCGGGCGGAAGGTGGTGTATGCTGGCGATACCAGGCCGTGCGAGAGCGTGGTCGAATTGGCCCGTGATGCCGATGTGCTCATCCACGACTGCACGCTCGCCGACGATCTCGCCGATAGAGCGGCCGAAACGGGGCATTCCACACCAGCGAAAGCCGCTGAAATTGCGAAGCAGGCAAACGTCAAAGAGCTCGTGCTCATCCACGTCAGCCCACGCTACGAAGACGATTCAATCCTTCTGAAACAGGCAAAGCAGATTTTTCAGAACGCCGTGGTTGCAAAAGATTTGATGGAGCTAGAGGTCAAACTGCCGGGTTAATCCAATCCCTCAAAACGAATACTCACGCCGGGCACCTTTCTGCGCCTCGTGAGTTCAACGAGGAGAGCGACCACCGGTTCCACGAGACGGCTGTTGCACAGGGGCCCACCGTCTATCGCGCGAACGCCGTGAATTTTTTCAGCCAGCCCCATCACCACACGTTTGGCTTCGTCATCATCGCCGCAGACGACGATATCGCACTCTATCGGCTCTTTGAGATCTTGCAGATGGGCGGCTCCGACTGTCTGAAATGCTGAGACTAGCTTAACACCGCGGGGGGCGAACTTCGCAAGCTCTTCGGCGGCGGAGCCAGTTTTTGGTGGTTCGACAGATATCCTGCTCCCCTTGAACTTTATGGGAACGATGACGCTGAGAAGTATTTTGCCTGCAGTCAAAGCCGGCGCTATCTCCTTAACAATTTTTTTCATCGCCTCGAACGGAACGCTCAGTACCACAACATCGGCCGCGCGAGTTGCCTCCAAGTTGTTCATACCGCGGATTTTCCTGTTCGCTTGCTTACTCATCTCGGCCGCGGCTTTCTCGGCTTTCTCACTCCAGCGCGAGCCGATTATCACATCCTCGCCAGCAAGGGCCCAGCGCATCGCCAAGCCGCGACCTTGGGCCCCGCTTCCACCTATGACTGCTATCATCCGACCAACTCTACTGAAATCACGCTACACAAGCACAAATACTTAGCGCTGGAAATCCAGAAATATTCGAGGGGTATGAAAAAAGTTTTGCTGTGGCTCCTGCCCGTGGTCGACATCTTTGCGCTACGACGGATTTTGAAATACTACCGCTCGCTGGGCATACGGGTACCGTGGGGGCACGCGAAGTTAGGCGTGATTGAGCGGTGGGTTGGATACATGCCGGCCGGATTCATCATCGGGTGGTTTGCGGGCTTCTGGATAGCGTTGGTGATAATGTTTGTGATATTAGCTCTTCTTGGGCCGATAGAACTCTACCTGATGTGCCGTGGGGTCAAGCCATGGAAATTTTTCAAACGAAAGCCCCCCAAACTCGTGGCAAAAATTTTCCTGCTTGAGGGCTACAACGCCGTGGGCTACTACTTGCTCGGTGTTGTTTTGGCGGTGCTTGTTGGGTGATGTCCAACGTGAGACATTCTCAACCGTTTAGCAATGCCGGAAGTGTCTAACGTGAGACAAAATGTCTAACGTGAGACAACACGATGTCCAACGTGAGACAAGTATCGAGTCATACATTCCAAATTCAGAGCTGCTGCAACTTGCTATGGAAGTGCCCAACGTTAGACACGCTGAATTCAACGTTTGTTCATTCGACATAGGGGATCTCGCGAATCGGTTTCCCTTCTCGTGTGCGGGGGGCCAGATAATCAATCAAGCACTCGATGTCTGGGGCGTCCAGCGTCACGACGATGGGGCCGAGCGGTGACTCGCCATCGGTGAAACTTACCTTGCTAACGGCCGCGACTTGCTTGTTCAGCATAAATTCCACGAGATTTCCCCGCCTGCCAGCCCTCATGATTTTTCGCGCCGAGTCCAAGATCGCCTGAAGGCGGAGCAATTGGCGCAACCTATCGAGAGACCGAATGTCTGTTGATTCTCCAATTAAGCGGTCGCCGACGAGATTCAATTTCAAAACCGGAAAAATCCTGTTTACCGCCGCTTCAACTTTCGCCCGATCTTCAGTCGCCCTAACTTCAGCTTCGATGCGTAGCTTCAAGGCTTGCCACCAATGAGCAATTTTAGAAGTTCAGCCGCTTTTTTGTGAAGCTCAACGAGAGTACCCTCGTTCACCACTATATAATCGGCAAGGGCGAGGGCGTCTCCTAATCCCCAACTGAGTTCGCGCTTGTCTTTTTCCTGAAAAACTTTCAATCCGGAAGCATCGTCCTGCCTGCCTCGCGCCGCTATTCTTTTGTAACGTGTGTTTTGAGAGGCCCATATCCCAAGCAAATGAAAATGTTGTTTGAAGGCGCTCCGAAATTCTTCAACCTCAGCGATGCCCCTGATGCCATCGACAAAAACAGCTTTCTTTCCTTTTCCATTTTTCTCGATCAGGGGGACGCATCTTTTTGCAATCGCCGCAAGACCCTCTTTTTGGCGCAGTTCATTCGCGACTACGCCGACGTTCGTCTCATTGACCTCGAGCCCGCGGCGCTTGCATTCGGCCCAAACAACGTCACCCATCCGAACGCACGGGATGTCGAGCTTGGCCGCCGCCTTCGCGACCTCAGTCTTGCCGCTGCCCTGAAGACCGACGACGCCGATGACAACAAAATCTTTCATATCTCGACCACGATCAGCGTCGTGGTGTTTGTGACGCCCGGTATGTTGCGGATGTCGCTAAAGACAGCCTTCGTCAGCTTCTCGAGAGAATCGACTTCTATGCGTGAAACTATGTCGTATGGGCCAGCCACGCATTCAGAAGACTTAACTCCCTCAATCTTCTTAATCTTCTTGAAAATTTCCGCAGTTTTTCCAGGCTCCACGGATATCAAACTGTATGCGTTTACCACTTGCCCACCTCCCCAAATTACTTAAAACTAGGCTCTTAAAAATTCGCCCCATTCAGCGAATATCTTGTATTATTTGAGAAATTCTCTGATTCCGCGGAGCCCGATAGCTTTGAGCTCCTCAAGCTCGGCTTGCGTTCGCCCTTCGACAACTATGCGCCCCTTCGGCTCGGTACCGGAAACGCGGATCAAAATCCAGCTACCATTATTGCGGTTGACTCTAAGGCCGTCCACTTCTAGCAAATCTCGCACTTCACTAACGTTCTTCGGCAAGTATTCACGGATACCTTGCATGAACGCGGTTTTTTTCTCATCGGGGCATGCGAAGTCCTCATGATAAAATGGATAGTCCGGCACATCGGCCGCGATAATCTGCGACAGCGGCTTTCCCTCGGTCGACATCACTTCAAGGAGTTTCACGGCCCCCAACACACCATCTATCCAAGGGCCGAAGTCCAAGAAGATGATTTTTCCTGGCTCCCCCGCAAATACCGCGCCGTGCTCCCGCATCGCCGCATGGATGTTGCCGAGGGCGGTTCGAATCGTGCTACCTCCAGCCTTTGCGACAACTTCCTCTATAGCTACCGACGTGTTTATGCTCGTGACAGCTATCCCCCCTTTCCTCGATTTTATTATTCGTTTGGCGAAGAGGGCGAGGAAGGCATCGTGCTTGATGAATTTTCCGTTTTCATCTACGGCCGCGATTCTATCAGCGTCGCCATCGTGGGCGAGTCCAACGTCTGCACCGACCTCTTTGACCGTTTGCATGAGGTCGCCGATGTTCCAAGGCTGAGGTTCACCTGGGCGCCCGGGGGAATACCCATCCAGATGAGAATTCAGTGTGACGACTTTACAACCGAGTTCGCGGAGCAAATAAGGAGTGACTACCGAACCAGCGCCATTCGCGCAGTCCACCACAACTTTAAAGCCGCGCTTCACCTTCACAGCATCCTTGATCGCCCGAACGTATCGTGGTATGGCATCATAGTGTTGCACGCTGCCGAGCTCATCCCAATTCGCCTGTTTCATCCGCCCTCCAAACAGGATTTCTTCGATGGTGAGCTCCTCGCTCGGCAAAAATTCCATGCCCTTAGAATTGTAGAAGGCCACGCCGTTGTCAGGCGGAGGGTTGTGGGAAGCTGTTATTATCGCGCCAGCCTTGGCCCCGATGTCACGGGTTGTGAAAGCCACGCAGGGCGAGGGTACGACGCCAATATCTACCGCATCACAGCCGCCAGCGAGTATCCCAGCCGTGAAGGCGTGCCGCAACATATCTCCAGAGGTGCGGGCATCCCTCGCGACGACGATCTTGCCTTTGCCGGCATAATTTGCAAGCGCTTGTCCAAGTTTCAGCATGAGATCCGGCGTGACCTTTGTAGAAATAGGCCCCCGGATACCGCGAGTACCGAACAATCTTTTAGCGATCGTTTAATCACCTGAGCAACTTTAGTATGTCGAGCTCTTCTAACTTACTTTTCGTCGGCTTTCCATTTCGATCCCAGCCACGAGCAGTATAATACTCATCGAGCATTCGATCGAGGTCTTCCATGCGCAGGAGCACTCCCTTACTCGGCCCGTGTGGCAGTGCTTCCGTGAGCAACCTCGGCGGCAGGGTGTCGTCTTTTCTGGTGATACCCTCACGGATAGCAATCAAGCGCTCGACGTTGTAGATGCGCTCGCCAGCTTCCAATAGCTTCTTTGAATTGAAGTTCCAGCCTGCCATAGCCGTTATTATCCTAACCATTTCATCAACACCAATCGCCCGGGCCCCGAGCACACAAACACCCATTGAGTCAATTACCGCCCGCTCGTTCTGCAGCCCGAACACTAGTTTCCCTTTGCCCTCGGGTGAGAAGCGGTCGTACTTCGGTTGCATCACCTCCACTCCAAGCGTCCAAGCTTTCAGATGGCATCCGCCACGGCAGGACGTTGCGTAAGCTATCCCCATTCCCCAAGCTCCTCGCGGGTCGTACGCCGGCAGCTCCATGCCCTTCACATGCATGGCGAAGTTTTCCGTCCCGTGCTTGAGGCGCTTCGCAGCTTCACGCACCCCCTCAGCGAGCAGATCACCGATTCCCTCACGAAAAGCGATTTTTTTGAGCAGCGGCAGGAAAACTTCGTGATTACCAAATTTGAGTTCGAGCCCATCTGTATCTCTTTTTGTGAGTAAGCCTCGTTCGTAGCACTCCATTGCGAAACCGATAGTGTTACCAGCAGAAATCGTGTCGATACCATATTTATCGCACCACATGTTTGCAGCAGCTACCGCCCCAAGATCGTCGACGCCACACTGTGCACCGAATGACCAAAGCGTCTCGTATTCCGGCCCCTCGACCATCGTGCCCGCATACTTGCCCTCTGCCACGATGCTGTATTTGCCGCATGCAATCGGGCAACCGAAGCAAGCGGTATCGCGTTTGACTATCTGCTTCCGCATGGTCTCAGCGTTGATTTTTTCCACCCCTTCAAACACCCCTTCTTGAAAATTCCTCGTCGGCCAGAGCCCCGCCTCGTTTATAGGGTCAACAAACAGCGTTGTTCCCCACTTCGAGAAGTTTTTGACGGTCTCGCTCTCCTTCATCCTCGCGCGCAGTTCCCGGACGAGAGTCGACAAACCTTCCTCGTCGGCCACTTCAAACTTTCCGTGCCCCCGAACGGCGACCGCCTTGAGATTTTTAGAGGCCATCACAGCCCCGGCGCCGCCCCGACCGATGGAGCGGAGGTCGGATTGGATATTCGCATATTTTACCAGGTTTTCCCCAGCCGGCCCAACGCACGCGACTCGGGCGCGGTTGTCCTTGAGCCCCTTCCTTATCTCTTGCTCGGTTTCATCGGCCATTTTTCCCCAGAGTTTTTTGGCATCGCGCAGCTCTACCTTGCCATCTTGGATGCAGAGGTAAACGGGCGATTTTGCCTTGCCTTTGATTACTATCCCATCGTAACCCGCGAATTTTAACTCAGGACCAAAAAATCCGCCCGAGGAGTTGCAGAGGTACATCCCGGTCAAGGGAGATTTTGTGACGACGGCCCAACGAGGACATGCGGGCAGGAGTGTGCCGTTAGCAGGGCCGGTCATAAAAATAAGGATGTTTTTTGGACCAAGCGGATCGACACCCCGTGGGAGTTCTTTGTAGAGGATTGCCGCTCCGAGCCCGCGGCCGCCCAGAAAAGCTTGAGCAAGCTGTGTAGGTGTTTCGCGCTCTTCGAACGAGTTCTTGCTCAAATCAACGTACAGAAGGTTACCGGCATATCCTAGCAACATATCCCCCCGCCTTTTTCAGCACGCCACTTTAAATAAAAAGCGCATTATAAGTTAATGGGTGATTTTCTGAAAGTGAAAGTTTATTCCACACCATTCTGCCCATACTGCACTATGGCAAAAGAGTTCCTGAAAAAACACCGAATAAAATTTGAAGAAGTCAATGTTCAAGAAGATCGCACCGCCGCGATCGAGATGATCAAGAAAAGCGGGCAAAACGGAGTTCCAGTGATAGACGTCGATGGAAAGATAATCGTTGGCTTCGATGAACCAGCGCTCAGGGAGGCCTTGGGCATTGGACGCTGAAAAGCTCCGCCAAGCATCAAAACGCTACGCCGAGTCGCAGGGGTTCATGCTTAACCCAGATGCGGAAATCGTAACTTTTTTGATTCAAGGACTCTTGCGCAACGAGGCAAAGTTTGGTTACAGGTACTGCCCATGCCGCGCGGTCACAGGGGACAAGAAGCAGGACGGGAAGATCATCTGCCCGTGCATTTACCACAAGGATGAAATCAAAAGCATGGGGCGTTGCCATTGCGGACTTTTTGTAGCTAAAAAATCCCAATGACCTTCGCTTTCTAATTCAGCTTAACTGATTACAAGCGCGAGTTCCGCAACCTTGCCCTTTTTCAACACGAATGCTTTTTTTTCGGTGATTTTTTTTCCAGTTGTACCGAGCACAAGCCAAGCCACGTTTGGCCATAGCTTCATTATCTCTGCATCGCGTGCGCTGATGTATGCCTTCATGTTTGGATGCGAGTGGTAAATGCCGATTAGCTCAAGCCTCTTTGCCTCAGCCGCATCGATTGCTCGATAGACGAGTTCGGCATCGACTTCAAAGGATATCTCAGACTTTTGCACATTTTCTGCTTGAACAACTTCTTTCACGTCAAAAATTTCCTTCCCCATTTTCCCGACCAACAGGCCGCAACATTCGAACGGGAAAACTTTCAACGCATGCTTTTCAATCGATTCCAAATCCCAGCGTTTGATTTTGAGCTTCATCTTTTTAACCAACCATAGGAATTGTCAGCAGTGAATAGGGGATGACCAAGACTTTGGCATTTTTTCCTGCAATCTTGAAGGCTTTCGCAAGCGCCTCGTCGACTGTTTTCGCTGAATCGAAGAACATTTCCTGCAAAACCCCAGATGAGATGCTCGACCCCACGACGATGACTTTTGCATGCTCAAGGACTTTCGCCACCATATACGCCCGTTGTTCACCGGCTTCAAATCCGATCTCCTTCCCTTTTTTCACCGCCTCACTCGGAGTGCGAGAGTGCCTGAGTAAGTTTTCGAATGCAGGATTTCCCGTGCCTTCAGGGCATGGTGTGGCGAGTATTATGATGCCACCTTCCTTAACGGCAGGCTTAGAGGCGAAGTAAGCGTAGGTGAAGCCGCGAGAGGATTGGTAAAGGTCGACATCCTTCGGGTGTCCAACACCAAGCACGAGGATATCCGCAGGCTCCGGGACTTTTTGCACGTAGAGTTCGCACGCTAGCTTTGTTGCCTCCTCGAAAGATGCGGTCGGTTCTCCAGCAAAGCATCGCACAAGTTTATGCTTTACATCGAGCACCACGTTTACCGCGAACTTCAGATTTGTTTTCCCCGCCATCTCTACAAGTTCTTGATGGAATGGGTTTCCTTCAAGACTACACAAGCGCGTACCTTTTGCATCGATGAATTTTGGTTGGTGGACGTGGGTGATGGTCTTTATACCCGCCGCTCCGACTGCAACCAACTTGCGCCCGCCACTGAAGCCAGCATACTGATGGGGCTCGACTACACCCACGGCGATTACAACATCGGCGCCTGCCACCTCACTGTTGATGTATATCGGCCCGCCGGTGCTTGTTTTGCCAAAATACACGAGCCTTTTTTCGTCGAACGGCTCGTTATTTACGACTCGAACTCTATCCGACACACCAAATTTTTCCCCCATCTCACTCTCAGTCATCGGACGGTGTACCCCGGTGCCGACTACGACCGTGACATCTTTCGGATCTACACCTGCGGCTTCAAGGTCATCGAGCAACATCGGCAGGATGATATCGTCCGGACAGGCTCTTGTGTAATCAGTCACCACGATCGCTATTTTTTTACTTGCCCCCACGAGTTTTTTCAGCGGCTCGCAACCGATTGGGTTATCCAGCGCGCGTCTGACCTCAGCGATTGGATTCAGGGCTATTTTTATGCGGCTTGGTTCGACGATACCCATGAGGTTTTTCTTTGGAACATCAAATTGGATGCGACCCTTGCCGAAAGGTAAAATCACTTTAACCACTTCGTCACCAGAACGACTTATTTATGGTTGAAGTTTAAATCTGCCTAGTGTGGTCTCGTGCGGAGCGATGAGATAAAAGAAGGTCTGGAACGGGCCGGACACAGGGCGTTGCTTCACTCTTTGGGCGTGACCAGGGACGAACTCAATAAACCATTCATTGCGGTCGTAAACTCATTTTCCGAAATCGTGCCGGGGCATGTACACTTGCGCAGGCTGGCGGATGCGGTCAAAGCCGGAGTTCGCGCCGCTGGCGGTGTGCCATTCGAGTTCAACACAATAGCGATTTGCGACGGTTTAGCTCAGGGTCACTCGGGCATGTGCTATTCGTTACCTTCCCGCGACTTGATCGCAGATTCCATCGAGCTCACCGTAGAGGCCCACAGATTCGACGCGATGGTGATGTTGCCGTCTTGTGATAAAATCGTGCCAGGGCACCTGATGGCAGCAGCTCGCCTCGATCTCCCAACAATAGTCGTGACGGGTGGGCCGATGTTACCCGGCTACTGGAGGGGTCAAAAACTGACGCTCGTCGATGCACGGGAGGCGGTCGGGCGCGTGAAAGCAGGAAAACTCAGCGAACTTGAGCTTGCTGAGATAGAGCAGGCAGCGTGCCCGGGCCCGGGTAGCTGCGCGATGATGGCCACGGCGAATACCATGGCATGTGTGACGGAAGCCCTCGGCATGAGTCTGCCGTATTGTGCGATGACCCATGCTGAGGATGCGGCGAAAGATAGGCTAGCGGAGGAAAGCGGCCGGCGGGTCGTCGAACTCCTGAAGAAAAACACAAAGCCGAGTGACATAATGAAACCCGAGTCGTTTGAAAACGCGATAACCATAGATGTTGCGCTCGGCGGCTCCCTCAACACGGTGCTTCACCTGCCAGCAATCGCATCTGAGCTGGGCATAAAAATACCTCTCGAAAGATTTGATGAGGTCAGTCGACGCGTACCACATTTGTGTGCCTTAAAACCTGCCGGGCCGCACACCGCGCTCGATTTCGCTAAAGCCGGTGGGGTGCCGGCGCTGATGAAACAGCTCGAAAGCCTGCTCAATTTAAGCACACTTACAGTAACCGGAAAAATGTTGAGCAAAAACATTGAAATGGCGAGGGTGTTCAATTCAGAGATAATTCGACCGCTTTCAAAACCGATCAACCGAGAAGGTTCTATCGCCGTTCTCAAGGGCAATTTGGCCCCCCGCGGCGCGGTCGTAAAACAGGTCGCAGTCAGCGCCAAAATGAAAAAGCACGAGGGCCCGGCCCGCGTTTTTGATTGTCTTGAGGATGCCCTGAAGGCGCTGGATGATAAAAAAATCAAACGAGGCGATGTTGTTGTTATTCGCTACGAGGGGCCGAAGGGAGGGCCCGGAATGCGTGAGCAACATATGCTCGCTTCTCTGCTAATGGGGATGGGCCTTGGTGAATCTGTGGCGCTGGTGACGGATGGGCGGTTTTCAGGGTCCACTCGCGGCCCGATGATAGGACATGTTTCCCCTGAAGCTGCCGAAGGTGGGCCGATCGCTGTTGTTAATGATGGAGACCGTATTCGAATCGATATCCCAAATAGAAAGCTGGAACTGCTGATATCGGATGAAGAATTGCAGCAGCGCTTGCGGAGATGGCGGGCCCCATCTAGAAAGCTAAAGGGCTACTTAGCGAGGTATGTTAAGATGGTGGGGTCGGCTGATGAAGGCGCCACACTCGGGTAAGCGCGCCACGGTTCGGCGATCAGCCAAGCGAATCACAAAAAACATGATTTGGTGGCTCAGATTTTCCATCGCATCTTTTCTAGCTTTTTTAGTTTTAAGCGTGGTTTTTCACCCCACTTCATACGTGCTCGGTTATTATCGAACCTACGCGCTTGTGCCATCTATTTTTGGCAGTGTTAAAGCCCAAATCGCGAGTTTGTTTGCTTTTGCGGTATTTCTAGTGTGGATGATCGGGTGGAACTTTTTATGGTACGGAAGAAAAGAGTTGAGAAAACCCCACGCCAAAGTGGTGAGAATAGCCAGTTGGGTGGTTCCATCCGCGGTCGCGTACATGTGGATAGCTTCAACCGTATTTGCGGTGCTGGGGCTCTCGAGACAATATATCACAACGGTGATTTTTACGCCCCTGCTTTTTGTCGGATGTTTAATTCCAGTCATTTTCATATGGCGGCTTCAAAATTCTGATGAAAGGATTTTATCTCTTTCAGCATTTTTCATTGGGGTTCTCTTAACATTGTTGTTCGTTGTGGCATCTCTCGCCGCGAGCCCCATGAATCCGTTTGTGGAGATCTTGATCACCGCATACCTCGGTCTTCTGAGCGCATCCTATATTCTAACGCTTTTTAGGCTTTCTCCGTGAAGTTTTGTCCGACTTTTTGGCGGTAACCCAAATCATCGCGGATATCACCATCGCCGCCACTGTGATTTTTGCGATAGATAGGGGCCTCAGTGAATAACTTTCAATAAAAACTAGCGCGCGACTATCGTAGCGAAGGCCTCTAATGTTATCTATGTTAGAAAGGCGAGCTATCAGCAAAGCCTCGGTGGTTGGACATTCGCCCATTATTTTGTTTGTCAGCACGTAGGTATGTTCGGTCTCGTTTTCATCCATGCTGATGGAAATCCGATTTCCCGGGGCTGGGTAGCCCCGCCCCTCTTCGTTTAACACCACATAGCTTACCCCGGAGGAGGAGAAATTGTCGCTGCCGGTAAAGCCGGCAACATCCTCTGCCCTAGCCAAGAGATATGACCTCAGATATCCGGTGATTGCTGCGCCCTGATGTTTTCTGACGGTAACCGTGATGCTGATAGTTTCCCCAGCAACGGTTTGGGTCGGCGAGTTTACAAGTTCTATTGATATGCCAGAAATCTGGGCATGCGCCACATTTGCAATAAGTAACACCGTTAACAAAACTAAACATAGTGGCACAATCACTCGCTTCATAAAAGTCAGGCCGCGCATTTTACCATTTTAACTTAATTTATCGTTAATTATAATTTGCTGAAAACAAACATGTGCTACGTGCATTCTCTTCTAGACTAGCGACATTATGAGATAATATCCTCCAAGCGCGAAAAACGGAAAATACACGTACAAAATCTCTTTCCGTTTGAAGAGAACCCCACACGAAGCTATGATTGCCGATATGTTAAAAATAAGCGCCCCGGTGGATCTGTAATCTGCTATTTTACCGAACGTTGCCGCTGATACTATTGTTTCTTCGTATGCACTGTAATACGACTGCGCCTTGTTTTCCGCATTTTCCGCAACCTGTCCTTTGAACACCGACAACCAGTAATATGAATCCCCAATGTTTTCTAATATGGCCCTATTCTCGTTATCGGTTGCCTTCTCCGCCCACGCCCAGTACATCCCCGCTTGTGTGAGATATGTTTGTTGCTCTATCCGCGCCGTGGAGGCCTCTGTAGAGGATTCTAATCGCAACATCATAAAACCGAGGGCCGCTGTTTTGCGATCGCTTGCTGTACCGCCTGCTTTACCAGACGTGATCCAACAGGCTGCAGCAAACAACGAGGATATTGTAACGAGTATCGCCGCAACGTTGATCACTTCCTCTCTGTATTTCATCCGCGATTCTTTTTCCATGCAGAAACCAATTTATCGCTACCCCCAGCCAGTTTTTAAGGCTTGGGTTTGAGCGAGTTACGACTAGCGCCGCGATTCTCAGAAACGGTATTAATATCTGACACACAATCAAACAGCGGGGTGAGCGATTGGCCAAAGCCGCGGTGATAACGGAACCGAATGAGATTAAGATACAAGATTTTGACAAGCCGAAGGTTGCCGAAGATGCGATTTTGATAAAAATCAAGGCATGCGGCGTTTGTGGCACCGATGTTCACATCTTCCGTGGTCACCAGAAGACGACTCCCTTCCCTCTGATACCAGGTCATGAATTTTCGGGTGTGGTAGAAGAGCTAGGCCCGAAGGCAAACGAAAGCTTGGTCGTGCGCGACGGCGAGTTAGCCGAAGGCGACGCGGTTACCGTCGTCCCAGGCCTGCCCTGTGGGCGCTGCTATTACTGCCGCAACATGCCCCACTACCAAAACCTCTGCACGAGTCGCTTGGTATACGGTGGCTCGCGCACGTGCAAAAACCCCCCACACCTCTACGGGGGCTTCGCCGAGTACATCTACATAGAGCCGCGGTCTTGGGTCTATAAGCTACCGAAGGGCATGCCGTTTGAAGTCGGTGCGCTTGCCGAGCCCATGGCGGTGGCGACGCGGGCACTCGAACGAGCTTTCATGCCAGGTATGCCATTCGCCGGAAAAGGGTTTGGGATCGGCGCAACGGTTCTCGTGCAGGGTGCCGGGCCGATAGGGCTGCTCACGGTAGCGGCTGCCAAGGTCGCTGGCGCTGGCAAAGTCATCGTGATTGATCGTGTCGACCAAAGGCTGCGCATGGCGGAGCGCATGGGTGCCGATGAGATTGTTGATATGCGCGAGTTCAAGACTTCCCAGGAACGGGTGAAACGCGTGCTGGAATTGACTCACGGCGTGGGGGCGGATGTCGTCGTCGAATGTGCGGGTGTGCCAGCCGCGCTTCCAGAGGGCATAGAGATGACGCGCCGTGCGGGCAAGTACGTTGAGGTAGGGCACTTTACAGATCCAGGCGGCGTTGAAATTCGTCCCCACACGATATGTTTCAAGGACATAGATCTACTCGGAAGCTGGGTCTATCCGCTGACGCAGTTCCGCTCGTCGCTTGCCGTGCTGAACTCTGGCAGATTCCCATTTGCAGAGCTTTTCACGCACAAGTTCAAGATTGATGATGCAAAAAAGGCGATAGAGATATCCGAAAAAGGCGAGTGTATCAAGGCTCTGATTGTGCCTTAACAAACCCTTCTGCTCTCCCTAAAATGTTCGTGTAGAGCTTTGGAGATATGCGATATCCAAACTCAATCAATTTACTCATACACTCTTTAAAACGCGGTAAAGTAAGCTTTCCTCTCCTCAAGGCCTCAAGTAACACGAAAGGTGTGCTTACTGGTTTGAGGCCAAAATATTTCGCGGCTTTTATCGCGCGCTTATCGTCGACTATCACCGAGTCAAGTTTCAACTCCCTCGCCACGAGTA
>Ga0210017_1001126_pt1 | contig 23296 bp, 18 predicted proteins | sample CryGeyCG2014_020_FD_183966 | JGI IMG/M metagenome (GOLD analysis project Ga0210017, IMG submission 183966) | Groundwater microbial communities from aquifer - Crystal Geyser CG08_land_8/20/14_0.20 (SPAdes) (version 2) | ecosystem: Environmental > Aquatic > Deep subsurface > Groundwater | place... | reverse complement strand
CAAGCTCAACATCAGCATTTCCTACAAGATATCCTTCATTGTCAAGGACAACTATTATTATCTCAGCAGTTTCACCCGGCCTGTAAATTGACTTCTTGGTATTAATAGATGCAACGCCTGTTTCAGCAAAGGCAGGGTCATCAGGGGTTATCTCTATTTCATACTCTTTTCCAGGCACAATATCCATTACTTTTTCCCATGTCCCTTCGCATATTTTTTCTTGAAAATTCCATTCAGCGCATTTATACAGTTCAGTTCCTTTTGCAACCATGCTTATGGTTGACTCATTAAATATCAGAGAGCTTGGGTCAACTGCAAAAGAATTCTTGATCTGAGGAGAATCAATTTTAACATATTCCTTTTCTAATGCCTCAATTCTCAGCTCAGCAGTTTTGCCGTCCTCAACTGCAAGCCCTTTAAAGCTGATTTTCTCAACTGGAATATCCTCTGGAAAAATATCAATATCATACTTCTTTGCTCTTGCTTCATAACTCTCTTTAACAGAAAAAATCCCAAGAATATTTCTTTCTCTTTCCCTTTCTAAGATTATTTCTTCTTCCCTGTGAACAACAGCAGAGGCACTAATGCTCATTCCTTTTGAACTGCGAATATCTAATGTTTCACTAATTAATTTATTGCTTAAGTTAATTAATTTAACTGATTTATTAATTTCATTAACTATTAAGCTAGATGCATCTTTAGTTAGGTTTGTTATTGTCTTATTTTCCTGAATTTCTTCTGTAATGTTTGAGATACTTTCATTTGATTGTGGTTTATCTTCTGCCTTTTCTTCAGTAAGGTTTATTCCTGTTGTTCTTATTATCTCATCCAAACTTATTTCTTTGTCTTTTAGTTTTATTCTTTCCAGTAAAACTGAAACATTTGAAATGCCCCAGCTGAAGAGCTTTTGCTCAGCAAGGAACTCTTCGCCTGCCTTAATAATTGCAATCAGTTTGTAAACATCCGGCTTTATATTTTTGTTTTTGTCAACACTAAGCCTGAATTTGTCATACTCAAGATGCTCTATATGAATAACAAAATCAGTGTTATTTTCCTCTCCATAAATATAAGCGCTTATTTTTTCAGCAGCAGGTTTTTTTAATGCAATATCCAGAATGTTTCTTTCTTTCTTTACCTTACTGCTGAAGTCAATTTCTAAAACAGGCTCTTCATTGATATCAAAGTAGTAGGGAATATACTCTTTTATTTCAGTTATGTTTACTCCCTTCTCTTTTATTATATCTTCAATTTCTTTTTCTTCTGAAAACCATTTGAAGGTTTTTTCCTGACTTACGAGCTCGCCCTTTATATATGCCTCAGCAACCAGGTTATAAATTCCCGGTTCAATATTCTTATTATTAAATACATATACCCTGAACTTATTATTATCCAGCCTTTCCAACCTAAGACTAAAATCAGGGTCTTGGCTGTGATCTTTCACATAAAATGTGACCTGGTCGATTAACTGCGTTTTAAGAATCCTATCAAGGAGTGTTTTTCTTTTTTCGACCTCTCCGGAAAAATCAAAATCAATCACAGCATCTTCAGTTAGATTAAAGATATAATCATATCTCTCTTTTATTTCTTTTACCTCGCTGACAAAGAAATAATAGCTTATTATTTTGGTTTCATTCCCCTCTTTAATCAAACTTCTGATTTCATATTCTCCAGGTTTCTTAGGAACAAAACTAGTATTCTTGACTACATCTATAAAATTAAAAGACTCCTGTCCAATTATTATCTTAAATTCTGTTATATTGCCCGTTAAATAAATATTGACTTGTTCCCCTAAGATATAATCTTTTTTATCTGTTGCAATATTTTCAATAATCTCTATCTTTTCTTCTTTTTTCTTAACATCAAAAAAACAGGAGCCAATAGTCTCATTGCCTCTTAATAACTGGGCATAGTATCTTCCCTCTTCTTTTGGAATGAACCTTACTCTTCCTTCAGGAATGTCAATATAATTATATGCTCTATCTTTTGATGATATTGAGAAACTGTAGCTTTCATTTTTAGTAAAATTTAAGTTAATTATAACAGTTTCTCCTAGCATATATTCTTTTTTATCAGTTGAAACAGAAGCTATATCTTCTTTATCTGTTTTTAAGGCAGGAGCAACATAAAAGGAATTTTCTAGTTTACTTCCATTATCCAGAATCGCTGTTATAGTATAATTTCCAGGTTTTTGCGGATTAAACCTTAGGGGGCTTTTTATGGTTCCCACAAACATATATAATTCCCTCTCTCCAATTATGCTGATCTCTTTTAGTTTTTCTGGATTTGCAATATATACTAGAACTTCCTCTCCATAAGAATAAGCCTCTTTGGTTAATATTAAAGTGCTTTTATTTATGCTTGCTTTAACAGGGAAATTATCTTCGCCAAGATAAGAAGTAGAAGAATAACCAGCTAAAGCTATTAGAATGACTAATTCCAAGGTTAAGACTATTGCTCTTGCTTTTATACACTTACTTTTCATTGCATTTGCGTTTACTTTTGCGCCCTTTTTTAAACAAAAACTAAATTAATCATTAAGCTATTAGAGGAAAAATTTCCAGTAAATAACAAGCCCTAGTGCAATTAACAGGATTCCAGCGACAATTCCCTGGATAAAATCCTTTGAAAAAAGACTATTCTGTTTTTTGATATCCTCCTTGTTTGGCATGTCCATTAGTTTTTCTTCAATCCTTTCCTCTATTTCCTGGATTTTCTTTTCCCTGAAGTCAATCTCTCTTTCCTTTTCAAATATGAGTTTTTCTTTCTCTAAAATCTCCTTAAACTCTTTTGGGGCCATGGAATGCCTATCTTTAACTGCTTTTTTATCTTGTTTTCTTGAATACTTTTTATTTTGTTTTGTTTGTTTTTTTAAATTACTTTTTTTCTTTTGCAACTTCTTTTTTAATTCTTCTTTTCTTTTTGCCTTTTCTTTTTCTATAGCATTATTCACTTTTTTTTGCTTTAGTCTTTCCTCCTCTTCCCTTTCTTTTATTATGTTTTGCTTGACTTCAGAAATTCTCGCCTCTACTAGTTTTATCATATCATTTTTGCCTTCAGCCTTGGAAATATCATCTGCAAGCTCATTATCTTTAAATGCAGTTCTAACCCACTCGCTGAAATCATTTTTCTGGAAATTAACATGATATCCAAACACAGCATTAGGCATTGTTTTTAAAGAATCTGCTAATTCAACAAGGTTTTTGATTTTTTTCCCATCTAAAAGTGTAAAGAAATTAACCGGTAATCTGTTTAAAAGGACTCCTTCATCTTTGTTTTTTGCCAAACCTACCCCTCTTTTTATTTATTAAGAGAATATAACAAAAGGTATTATTTATAGTTTTCTATTACACAAATCAAAAAGTTTATATATAAACCTATACATGAGATTAATATTAATCTTAAAAATGAACAAAAAAATCAACAAAAAGCGTAAAACTGGCCGAAGGTTGCCACAGAACCAGATAAAGATTCAGCAGCTCAAAAACAGGCAGTTTATCATTACCCTCCCTACTATATGGGCCAATATTCTTAATGTGAAAAAGGGCTCTGTTATAACATTTGTCCCTGGAAAAAATGGAGGCATAGAAATAATAAAACTAGCTAAAAAATGAATGAAAAGAATATTTTTGATAATAAAGCATTGTTTTTCATATTCCTGGCTCTCTTAATAGGTGCCTCTGTTTTCTTAGTGATAACTATTAAGACATTCATAGGCTATATAACTGTAATATCAGAGGCAGGAACAATAACAGAGCTGATAATAGAGCAGAGAGATCCAACATATAACTGGAATGGCTTCTATGGATTGGGTTTGATGGTTCAGGGATATGATGAGCTTCAGCATGAGGATACAGAACCAGGCGGAATGACTTCAAAACACCTGATTTTTGATTGTCTTCAGCCAAATATTGAGCATGAGATTTATGCCTCTATTATTAATCCCAATGACTTAAATTGGACAACTATAAAAGCAGGAGACGCTGGATGGGTTGATAATTATTACAACATAAGCCCATCTGATGATGATTCTGCAACCAGAACCTTTAGTTCAACAGGATATGTTATGTATGGAAGCCAGAATATAACAAATGTTCCAATGACTTATACAAAAAAATATGGAGTGGCAGAAAGCAAGGAATTTGATATTGGAATATTAAATGTTAGCGGGGTTCCAGTATTTTTTACTCATATAGCAGGCATACAAACTGGTTTCAACAACCAACTATTAAACTATCAAATGATTTTGCCATCTCCAACTGAATTAACCTATTATTTTTATTCTGATCCTAATGATGTATGCCCCTCAGGTTATGGAACTGGTGTTTATGGTGAGGGTTTTGTTGGAGGAACTGTAATAGACAGCTCAACCAGCCAAACTATAGAAAATGTTACAGTTGGCATAAGCGATCAGGTAAATTATACAAATGCAGCTGGATTCTTTAATATAACTGCCCCTGTGGGATATCAGTATATTGTTGCCATCAAAGAAGGGTATTATACCTATACCTCTCTTGTGAATATTACCCTGTATGCACAAACAGAACACAATATCTCAATGAGCCCTGTTATACCCACTATCTATAATGGGACAATACAGGGAACTGTTATTGATAACAGCACCAATACTCCTTTAGCAAATGTGGCTGTTAGCGTGGCTGGAACAATATTCACTACAAATGAGAATGGGTTTTATAATGGAAGTGCTTATGTAGGGAATTATACAATTGCTGCCCTATTAAGCGATTACAATAGTCATATAGGCCATGCTACGATCATTAAAGATACAACAACTATCTACAACATTTCTCTGGAGCCAACAACAGGAACAGTTGAAGGAGCTGTAGTTGACAACAGCACAGGGGTGTTGCTTTCAGGAGTGAGCATTAGCATATCAGACCAGAATACCCTAACAAATACATCAGGTGCTTACTCAATAGATGTTAGGACAGGAGAGAATTTTATTATAGCAACAAAAACTGGCTATGAAAACTATATCTCAAACATAACAATAATGCCCGGACAAATAATCCAACATAATATAAATTTAACACCTATACTGCCTGGAGTCCTGTTTGAGAACGGAACAGTAACCGGCACTGTAAGGGACAATGAAACAAACCTTCCACTGACAAATGTCTCTGTTACAATAGCAGGAATTACCTATGTGACTAATGCAGACGGCTTCTACAATATCTCAATGATTGAGGGCATGCATAATATTGTTGCTGTAAAGCAGGATTATGAAAATTACATAAGTGAAGTTACTGTTAATGCAAATAACATAACTACTCATAATATCTACATGTCTTTGTTCAGGAGAAGGATTGAAAACGGGACTTTAAAGGGAATAGTGAAAAATCAGGCAGGATTGCCAATATCAAATGTTTCTATAAGCATTGCAGGAGCATTAACTTTCTCAAATTCAACTGGTGGATACAACTTATCTCTTGTAGAAGGAACCCACAATCTTGTTGCAACGCTTTATGGTTATCAGAATTATGTTGCCAATGTCACAATAACACCTAGACAGATAACAGAACACAACATAACTCTCACTCCAATACCTCCAGGGGTTTTGTTTGAGAACGGAACAGTAACCGGCACTGTAAGGGACAATGAAACAAACCTTGTATTGACAAATGTCTCTGTTACAATAGCAGGAATTACCTATGTGACTAATGCAGGCGGCTTTTACAATATCTCGATGATTGAGGGCATGCATAATATTGTTGCTGTAAAGCAGGATTATGAAAATTACATAAGCGAGGTTAATGTTACTGCCAATAATATAACCGTGCACAACATTTCCATGTCTTTTTTTGAAAGGAAGCTTAAAAACGGGACCTTAGAGGGCATAGTAAAAAATCAGGCAGGATTGCCAATATCAAATGTTTCTGTAAGCATTGCAGGTATATCAACCAGTTCAAATTCCACAGGAGATTATAGTGCCCTTGTTATAGAGGGAACCCATAATCTTGTGGCAACAAGGTCTGGCTATGAAAATTACATGGCAGAGGTGATAATAACCCCAGATAATATAACATACCACAATATAACAATGGAGACCTCTATAGTGGAAATAATACAAGAAGCTGGAGGGGCTGGAGAGGGTGCTGCAAGAAGGGTGGAGGAACAAAGACCCCAGCCATTTTATCCAAAAAGGGAGGGAGAAATTGATTATGAGATCTCTACAAAGAAAATACTGAGAAAACTTAGGATAGGTTCCTTCTTAAATATTCCTATCACAATATCAAACTATAGAACTGAAGCAATGAATTTAAAGATATCTTTTGATGATGACTTGGATAAACTAATGGCAATAGATAAGAAAATTATGAGCATAGACCCTGACTCAAGCGGGGAATTTGTAATAACCTTAATGGGCAATGTTGAAGTGGGGATTTATGAGGGGGATATAATAATCTCAGGGGATATTGATGAGAGGATTCCAGTAATTGTTTTGGTTTATAGCGAGGAAAAACTGCCAATACAGGGGCTTTTAATAGAGCTTGAATTATTAGATACAACTGTTGTTATAGGCAATACACTAAGATACAGAGTTGATCTTCAAAATTTATTAAGAGAAGAAGAATACAGCGTATCCTTGGTTTACAAAATACAGGGGGAGAATAGCACTGAAGCTATAATAGATAGTGATAAGGCAGTTATTCAAACCTCTTTTTCTCTGTTAAAAAGTTTTGAGATTCCTAAAGATTTCAGACCAGGCGATTATGTCCTGACTGTTGAGGTTGAATATCTTGATTCTGTATTAAGGCAAAGCTCACCATTTAAAGTAGTGCTTCCCTTTTACAGATATTCCTTTATAGGGATACCAATATGGATGATTTTAGCTGGTACCATTGCTTTAGGCTCCTTCACATTTACAGTAGTTGTATACAATAGGAAGAAAGAAGAAAAAAAGAGGTACAAAACAAAGTTAAATCTAAGATTATTGCCGCAGGCAGGAGAAAGGTCTGCATTTATAGGGGATATTGCAGAAACATCTACCAAAACTTATCTTGATTTAGATAAATTCCAGATGCACACCTTGATAGCAGGCTCTACTGGCGGAGGAAAGACCGTATCTGCAGAGGTTCTTGTAGAAGAGGCTTTGATGAAAGGCATATCAGTAATTGTCTTTGACCCAACAGCCCAGTGGACAGGCTTTTTAAGAAAGAATGATGATAAAGAGATTCTTGGATTATACCCTAAGTTTGATATGAGAAAGAGAGATGCAAGGGCATTTAATGGCAATATACACCAGGTAAGGGATGGTAGGGAAATAATTGACTTCAAGAAATATATAAACCCAGGGGCAATAAGCATCTTTGTCACTGATAAGCTAGATATGAAAAATACTGAATTATTTATAGCAAATACAATAAGAGAGGTTTTCAATATAAACCTTCCTGAAAGCCCAGAATTAAAATATCTAATGATTTATGATGGCATACATACATTGCTTCCAAAGTTTGGGGGCTCTGGCAGGGTATTTGTGCAGATTGAGAGAGCAGCCAGGGAGTTCAGAAAATGGGGGGTTGGCTTAATCCTCATAAGCCAGGTTTTAAGCGATTTCCCAAAAGAGGTCTTGGCTAACATAAACACAGAGATACAAACAAGAACCAGGGATGAGGGCGATTTGAATAGAATCAAGGAGGAATATGGGTATAATATCCTAAAGTCAGTTGTCAAGGCAGCAACAGGAACCTCAATGATTGAGAGCTCTGCCTATAATAATGGCCAGCCATATTTTGTATCGTTTAGGCCACCATTACATAGCTTGAAGAGATTAAGTGAAGAGGAATTAAAAAATTATGAAAAATATAACAAGATAATTGATGATTTGGAATATCAGGTTGAGCAATTAAAAGAGCAGGATGTAGATGTATTTGACCTTGAACTTGAGCTAAAGCTAGCTAAAGACAAGATAAACTCAGGAGCCTTTAACATAGTTTCTATCTATCTGGATGGGCTAACCCCCAGGGTTAAGGCACAGTGGGAAAAGCTAGGCAAGGCTCCAAAGAAAAAAGAGATTAGGTTAGCTAGCGAGGATGAGTTAGAAAGAGAATTAAAAGATGTTAAAAAAGCTAATGAAGGAATCAGGAAAGAAGAAGAACAAGAAGAAGAGAAAAAAGAATTAAAAAAGGGAGAGCAAGAAGTTGAGGAAGCAGTGAAAGAGGAGGCAAAGGAAGAAGAAGAGGAAGAAAAAACAGTTGTAGAGGATATTAAAATAGATACTAAAGAGGATAAGCTTACAGAGATAAATAATCTAATAACCAAACTAAATAACTATTTGGATGAAGACAATAAAAAAGAGGCAATACAAATATATAATAAAATAACTTTGCTATACAGGGAAATTCCAAAAGAGCATAAAAAGGAAATATTTAATAAATGCCAGGATATATTAAAGAGGTTGAGGTAAATGTTTTTTAAGAAAAAGAAAAAAGAGGAAGAGGTTGAAGAAACTAAAGAGGAATATAATGATAATCTAGCTACTTCTAAAAATAAAGGTGCAGGAAATGATTCTATAGGGAACTTAACAGCTAATATTGAAAAATTAAAAGCAGAGTTCAAAACCTTTTATGAGATGAATAAGGCCTCTAATGAGAGATTCAGTGTGATAAACGAACAAATAGGCGAATTGAGGGCAATGATCCTTGACAGGGATAAGGACTCTAAACTTGTTGAGGCCAAAGCAACCCAGGCCATTGATTTGGTTGAAACAGTCCAGCCAGACAAGCTTATGATGGAATTAAGGAAGATGGATAATAAAATTGAGATGCTAAAATCGCCCCTGGAAACAAATGAGATTATTATCAATAATACAATTGCAGAGCTGAAGGAAATCAGAACAAGAATAAGTGCATTTAAGGGTATTGAAGAGGCCATTAAGCTGGGTGAAGAGGTTAAAAAGGGCTGGATTGAAAACAAGAAGATAGATGCAGACATTACAAAGCATGCAAGCAAGGTTGAGACAATATACTCAGAAATGTGGAAACAGTTTAATGAAGTTCAAAAGGTTTTAAGCGTTATTTCTGATTTAGACAAATCCATAAAACAAATTTCTTCAGAGGTTGATTCAATCAAGGTTAAAATAACAAGCTTTTCAAACAAAAAAGAATTTGGAGATTTAATTGCCAGATTAGAGACATTTGAAAAGCATGTAAATAGCGTAATATCAGCATTAAACAGCAAGATGGCTGATTTTGAGCAGGATTTTAATAAAAATTTTAATGAAAAGACAAAGAAAATGACCAAGCTAATAAGGGGTTTTGAAACCCTTGCTGCAAAGACCCCTGACCTGGACAAATACTTTGATTTGCTTGAGGAAGAGTCAAAAAAGTCTCCTGAAAAAAAGGTTAAGGTAGAGAAGATTAAAACTTTAGGCCAAGATGAAAAGATTGAGGAAGAGCAAAGAGAAGGATTTTTTGCCAAAATGAAAAATAGGTTTAAAAAACAGGATGAGCTGAAAAAAGAGGCATAATATGGTTTTTAACTGGATATGGTTTCTGAATGGCGCTAGTCTAGCTGCGATTGCAGTAATATCATTTTACGGTTTCTTGGTTTGGTATACAAACAGGCATATATCTATAATCGGAAAGATTTTAGGGGTTAGCGGGTTAATGTTCCTTGTCTATTCTTTTTTAAATATTGTATGGGGGGTAGGAATAATAACTCCAATAGAAAGTGATTTCATACTTATTGGAGGGTTATTTAATATTATAACAGCATTATTTTTTGTAATAATCGTATATAATCTTACTTTTGATAAAAACCTGCTTTATGTTTTGTTCCTTTTCCTCTTGACTGCATTTGCAATGCCATTAAACACTTACCTATTTTTTAGCGCAGTTTCCTTTGTATCCTATGCCATAATAGCAATAGCATCCTTTGACTTATTTTTGCCCTCAAGCAAGCTGCTCAGAAAAGCAGGCTCATTTTCATTGTTTTATTCCTTGATTTCTATATTTTTGCTTATCACAGCAAGCAGGAATATTTCTAAAGCATGGTGGTTCATTCCAAATATCATACTCTTTACAATGTTTTTATTTTTAGTGTTAGACATAGAAAACTGGGGGCAAAAACAAAAAAAAGAATCAAAGCAAAGGAAAAGGAAAATATTATATCCTCTTTTATTCATAAAGTTTGTTATATTCATATCTTTTGTAACAATTTTTGCTCTGCTAAGCACTATAGTCCTGCATGAAATGGGCCATGCCCTTGCCGGGCAGTATTACGGATGCGAGAGAAGCAGGGCAGTTATCTACGACATTTCAGATCTGCCTCACACCGAGATGATATGCAGGGGATATTACAATGACACAATAATAACCCTTACAGGCATTTTCTTGCCTATAATAATTGGGCTTATTTTTCTTTTGACAGGCAGTGGTTTTACAACAAATTTATCATGCCTTATCTTTGGCTTTTCCCTGATAATTCCATCTTTGGATTTAGAATCCCTCAATGTATCCCAGAGCAGCATATTCATTGTCATATTGTCTGGTTTTGTGATACTTATCTATGGAATAGTGAGGTTATCTGCCAGTTATGTTAGGCAAAAAGGGGGGTTGTTTGAAGATAGAAAAATCTCAAAGGCATTTGATGAACCAAAAAAACAATTTTGGCTGGATCAGGATACCCGCATAGAAGGATTTTATGGATTTTTAAAGGAATTAAATAAAATGGGTAATATCCAGTTCAAGAACCTGATAGAAAACAGAAGGGAAGAAATATTAAACTGGATAAAAAATATTTTAGAAGAAGAAAATCTTGCTGAGGAACTAAAAAATATAAATAACAAAAAACAGATGCAGGTTATTATTATGAATTATTTATCAAAAAAAGAATCAGAATAAGGGGGAAAAATGAAAACCGAGGTTCAAATAAAAGCAAAAGTTTATGATTTTGAAAAAATAAAGAAAAAAATTAGTGAAATAGCTGAGTTTATTGATAAGCAGAATAAGGTTGATTATTACTTTAGCAGGGACTCCAATCTGGATAGAACAGAGCTGCGCCTGAGAAAAAAAGGAAATGAAAAAACTGTTACATTTAAGATGCCTTTTTCTGGGGATGGAGTTGAAAAAAGCAGGGAATATAAGTTTAATGTTGACAATGCCTCTGATTTTATTGATGTGCTGGAAAACCTTGGCATAATGGTTATAGCCATGAAACACAAAAACTCGCTTTTTTATAAACACAGGGATATTGCAATCCAGCTAGCCTCAATACCTGAATTAGGCTATTTTATTGAGATAGAAAAAAAGTGTGATAAGAAAGAGGAAGACAAAGCAAGGGCGGATATATTAAAGTTAGCAGAGGAGTTGGGCATAAAGAGTGAGCAAATGGAGAAAAAGGCATATCTTGAATTGCTAATAGAAAAAAGTCAAAAACAGGATAGGGAAGATAAATGAAATTTAAGCTAAGGGGCCACAAATTTATAATTATAGTTCTTCTGTTGATAGTCATTGGAGCAGTTGTATTAATAAACCCATTCAAAAAAGAGGTTTCTTTTGGATTGATAGACAGATGCGGGCCAATAATGAATATGGTTTCACATTCAATAGGCACTGAGTCTGCATGCATGATTAAATGCAAGTCACAGTGCGGGGTAAAGGACCTAAAGTTCAGCAGAGTCGAATTTAAGATAAATATGCAGGGATGCAACAACTGCACCTGCTTTTGCAAATAAAATGAATGAAGCAGAAATTGAGTTGTGGTATGATGAAGAGAAAGAAAAGGCTATGGCAAAATACTTAGAAGAACTTAATAAAAACAAAGATAGAAAGGAAGCCGAGAAGAAATATAAAAAAAGCATGAAAAAAATCAGGGAAAAATATGAAAGATTATATGAAAAGAGCAAAAAACCAAGTCTTGCTAAAAAATGTTCAGATAAGATTAAAGACAATATGACCAAGTTAGTTGAGCTATATAGGGAATAGCAATAAAATGAAAAAAATATTAATTATTTTAATGCTGTTTTGCTTTATTATACCTACTGCAAGGGCCCAGGGTTTTGTTGGTGCAAATTATTTAACAATAACAGCAGGCATATTCGCTACATTGGCTTTTCTTATTGTTACCTTTGTTTTATGGAAAAATCAGCTGGGCATAGGGCCATGGGTTTTAATCTCCTCTGCAACTTTATTTATTACCACTAGTGAGGTTTTTAGGGTGATTATAAACAATCCAGTGATGCACCAATTATTCTTAACAATTGCAATGGTATTATTATTTATCGTTGCTGCAATCAAATATTGGGATGCCATGGAACTAACAGCATAGTTTTTTAGTATTCTTTCAAACTAACTGGATAAAATTCTAAAGGTATTCTTATAATTAAATAATTAATTAATTATTCTTTTATTTAAATTAATTAATTTGAGTAATTAATTATTTTTATTATTTTTTTATTCATTCCCTTGGTTCTTGGCCGCTATTTAGCCTTTATTTAATTAAAGATTGTATCATTGGCTATGTTTATTAAACTATAAATAAATTACATACAGCATACAAAAAGATTACAAATACTTATTTTAGCTCTTAAAATAGAAAGATTTTTATATGATTAATGTTATTTTAAATAACATACATATAAAATATGTATAAAACACATATAAACAACCAAAAGCAAACGAAAGCGCAAATGGTATAGATATAATGAAAGTGGAAATTTTCAATGTAAGGCTATCAAAAGAGATAGTAAGCTGGCTGGATAATCTTGTTTCTAAAGGAATTTACAAAAGCAGGTCCGAGGCAATAAGGGAGTTCTCTAGAGATTATATAAAGGAAAGAGGCGGTAAGCTTGAATGAGGTTCTTGTATCAGTCAGGATGCCAGAATCCCTGCTTTCAAAATTAAGGGAGCTTGCTAAAAAAGATCACTTCATGGATGTTAGCGAGGAGGTAAGAAGCATTACAAGGAAAAACTGGTTTAAGTTTGCACATCCTGAACTAATTGAAGTTGAAAGGCTAAGAAAGGATATTCTAGATGGACTAAAAAAGAAGAGCGAAAGGGAAATTACAAAAAGAGTATTAAAAGAGCTTAATGAAATAAAAAAAGAAATTAAAAAAGAGGCAACAAATGAGACATAAACTATCCACGGCAATAACAATTCTGATTTTTATAATCTCAAGCTTTGCATTGGCCAGTTCTGAAACCCCCAAGATAAATATAAACCTTGATTACGGGGATAGCACTATTTTTGATTCTGACAAAGATGGCATTGAGACAGACAGCAGTGTGATTGACTTAACTGTAAAAGACACGGAATTTAGCTGGCGCGTTGACAAAACAAAGTTGTGCACCAAGTGGGAGATATTGTCCATGGACAAAAATAAAATAACTACCATCTGCTATGGCTCTGAGCTTTGCTGTAATTTTATTGGACTAAAGCCAGCGATGCAAAACTGGAATGATAATTTATACTTGACCCATGGCAAATATGGCGCATCACTTAACAACAAAATAAGTTCAAGGGTGATTTATATTGATTATAATCTAAACATAGAAAACCCTTATTCATATATCTATTATAGCGATTATGCTTATTTGTATGCAGTCTTCCTTGACAACAATTATTTTAGTGGAAAGAGCATCTCAAACAAGGATTACAAGATTGTTGAAAAACTAGAAAGAATAAAGACTAAAAATAAACTAACTAAGGTTAGTCTAACAGATGATAATGAAAATCCTGTTTTAAATAATCTTGATAATAAAAACCTCAAGCTAAAGTTTTTTATAGATGGCGGGGATAAAAATTATGATGGTTTAGATGATGTTGGCAATGAAATAATAGCTCTAACCAACTTTAAAGGAGGAGAGATAAACTGGGGTAAATTAGAGCAAATTTTCATAGAAAAGGAGAATGAAAATCTAGAAGAGCACATAAAAAAGATTGGCCTTATCCCAAGAAAGACTATAACAGTCAAAGGTGTTGAAGAAATCTTGGAAGAAAACAGTTATGAAGGCTATATTAGGCTTGACACTACTGGTCTTTTATACAGTAAGGTTTTATATTGCTCAGATAATTTAGAGTGCAATGAACTAAAAGAATGCATCACTAACCATAATAATTGCTATTTAAGAAATAAGGATAGTTTGGAGATTTATATTCCTCATTTTTCATCAGTGGTTCTTGCGCTTAATGAATCTGATATTAATTTAACTATTATAAGTCCAGATAATACTACTGCTCTTGAAAGTGGAGAAAATATTTATCTGAATTTCACAACAAATCTGGCTATTTCTGCAAACTATTCCTTTGATAATAATCCAGAAAAAGTGCTTGGTACCAACACCATATTTAGCGATTTATTGGAAGGAACATTGCTGTACAACACTTTAGAAAATGGAGAACATAGCATAACAATAACCCTTTGGGATAATAACTCAAACATTGCACAGCACAATCGCAGCTTTAGAGTTTGGGACATATATCCTCCAAACATATCCATTAAACATAACGGTGTAGATTTGAACAATAGTGAAATCCATAACCAAAGCTATACCTCAATCACAATTATCTCTGATGAATACGCAAATATTAGTTATAAATTAAATGATGATGATTATAGTACATCAGAAGATCTTGGTAGTGATAAAACAATTGACCTCAACCTTGATTTAAAGGCTGGGACAAATACTTTAATAGTAAATGCAACAGATTTCCATGGCAATAATAACTCATTTTATGTTGTGTTTAATTTTGCAACATGCTCTGATGGCATAAAAAATAGTGATGAAACAGGAATTGACTGCGGAGGCCCATGCACTGCCTGCATTGAGTTTAATGTAACTACCAGCAAAATAACCTATGAATTTGGAGAAGATGTTCTGGTAACAATTTTATCAAGGGCAAATTCTATTGTCAATTTAACAGTTTTCTTTGGAGGATATGTTGTTGATAGTAAATCTATCACAGGTTATTCTCCAGATTATCCAATATTCATGACAACTGTTCTTAGTAATATAACTTCTTCAGGAACCTATGCTCTTAATGCAACCTCAAACTATATGGGCAATATCAATAATAAGACAATCTATTTTTATGTCAATCCTCCCTCTAATACATTGAGAGTAAATATAAATGCAAATGCCACAACAATAAATGAGGGAGATACAGTTAAATTTACCTCTACTGTAATTGGTTACACTGGCACTTTGTATTATAAATGGGACTTTGGAAGTGACGGCTCAATCGAGAGCACCTCAACAGAAGTTACAAAAACATACAGCAACAATGGAACATACACAGTAAATCTTACAGTAACAGATGATACAAATACTGCCTTAGACATGGAAACAATAGTTGTAAAAAAGATTTTTAATGTTACAATACTAGTTAAAAATGATTCAGGGAATATTGTAAAGGATGCTGATGTTGAATTTAATGATATCCATAAAAATGCATCAGATGATGGAAAAGCAAGCTTCCTTGTTAACAGCGGCACATATGAGCTGAGGGTTAAGAAGAGCAACTACATAACCTACTACAATAACAGTGTTGAGATAAACTCAGACAAGGATATTGAGGTTAAGCTAAAATATGATGAAAATGATTATGAAAAACCAAAAATCACTTTGATAAGCCCCAATCAAAACCAGAAAATAAGCACCGACAGCGTTAAAATAACCTATAAGGTAGAAGATAACTCAGAGGTAAACTGCTCTTTGCAGTTAAATGAATACAATGACTCATGGATTGAAAAGGGAAACCATGAAAACCCCGAAAGAAACAAGGAAAACTCCTTTACACTTTCTGAACTTAAAAATGGAGAATACCAATACCAGATAAAATGCATTGATAAATATGGAAACACTGGATTTAGCGACACAAGGGCATTTTATGTTGATGCTAATACTGCTGAAATGACTAGGCAGGATGAAGATATAAATTCAATCATAGATAAGATCAATAGGCTATTAGCAGAATTTGAGAAATTAGACAAAGCAGAAAGAGAGGTTTTTGACAGCTTGAAAATCCAGAAAAGGCTGGATGATGCAAAAACAGAACTCAGCAGATATAAGCGTGATTTGAATAATCTTGTATGGAGAAGGCTTAATGAAACTGAGTTAAAGGAAGCTGAAATAGATATCTATGATAAGATTGAAAAACTAAAAGACGAGATACCAACAAGCCTGAACGTTGTTGACTCAACAGAATTTGTTGCTTACCCAAAAGAAGAGGATATTGAAAATATAACATTAACATATCTCAATTCAAAAAATAAGAAATATTCAAAAAAGCAGGAAAAAAATATAGTTGAAGACATCAAAGAACTTCAATCCTTAATCACAGTAACAACAAAGGCAAAGATTGTTGAGATTAGCTATTTATCCAATAAAGAGGAAATGATAACATTAATAGAAAAAGAATTGAAGATTGATGAATCTTCAACTGGATTAAGCTTAATTGAATACATACCAAAAGAAATTGCAAAAGATATAAGCGAAATTGAATTTTTGTTTGATTATGAAGTAATTTTAAATGACCCCCTGATAAGTATAAATATTGGAGAATTAGATAAATTTGCCTATTACCTAGGAAAGGAAATAAAGCTGGAAGATACTAAAAAAACAAAGTCTATTCTGATAAATGAGGGAGGGATTCCAAGAGAAAATCAAATCACTGGGTTTAGCATATTAACCAATCTAAAACCTGGTTTTATAAGTTCAAGCACCACAAGAATATTAATAGAGGTTTTAATAATAATCATCCTCTCTTTGGTTTATATGGGTTATTCAGCCAATGGAACAAAAATAAAGTATTACCTTACTGACAGGAATTCCCTCAAGAATCTTAAAGAGATAAAAAAATTTATTGAAAGCGCTAAAAGCGAGCTTGGAAATAATAATTATTACGAAGCCAAATCTTTTTATGGGAACATTAATCCAATATTCAAGAAACTCCCAAAAGATATGAAAAAGGAGATTTATAAAAACATAGTTGGTCTGTCAAACAAACTAGATTTATTCTACATAAATAAGCTTTTAGATCAAGCAGAATTCAGCATCCAGAACAAAAATAAGGCAGCTGCAATATCAGCTTATAATGAAATAACTGGGTTGTACAAAAGAGTGCCTCTTGGATATAAATCCCAAGTACTAAAAAAATGCAATGAACTAAGGCTAAATTTATCAGAAAAAAATGGAAAATAAGAAAAAGAGATTTTATGCATATATCCTATTTACTCTAACATTCTTAGTTATATGCTCCTCTACAATTAAACTATCTTCTGCTCAAATAGAGAATGAAAATTACAAGATATCAGACAGTGAGATTGACAAAAGACTAAAGATGGGCAAGTTTGAAGAGCATGTAATCACTATTGAAAACAAAAAAGACAGTCAGGTAAATGTCATGCTGTCTTCAGAGGGAAATATAACCCCCTACATGAAACCAGATATAAATAGTATTAATATTCATGCAAGGTCAAGTTCAGATGTAAAGATAATTTTTTTTGCAGATGCCATTGGTTTTTTTAATGGCTCTTTTGTTTTATCTGGGGGAATAAATGAAAAAATTCCTGCTTCTATATCTGTAGATGAGATAACAGGAGTGCCTGTTAGTGCTGTTGCAATAAGGATCAAGCCAGTATCAGAGAGGGTTTACGTTAAGGATACACTCCAATACAAGGTAGATATCCAGAACCTGCTCATGGACAAGGGATTTAATGTTACATTGCATTATTCAATTGACAGCCTGGAAGCCAAAAAAACATATCTTGTCAATAAAACCTTTTTAGAAGAAACAGAAACCATTGTTCTTGAAAAATCAACAACCCTAATTAAAAAATTTGAAATACCCGAGTTTTTAAAACCAGGAGAATATGTCATAAATGTAAGGGCCGACTATCTTGGAATATCCTCCTCATCCAGTTCAAGGTTCTTTGTTTCCGAACCATTTTGGGATTATTTAATTTTTGGAATACTGCCTGTAAGATGGATTTTATTTACTGCAACAGTGCTATTAATTGCTGTTGTATTATACATTATTTATAGAAAAAGAATGGAGCAAAGAAAGCGCTATAAAGCAAAAGTTGACTTTAAGCTATTGCCAAAGCCAGGAGGGAGATCTATTTTTCTGGGAACTGTGGCAGAAACAAAGGTCAATACATATTTTGACTTGGACCAGCTAACTATGCATACTTTAGTAGCAGGCTCTACTGGCGGAGGAAAGACCGTATCTGCAGAGGTTCTTGTAGAAGAGGCTTTGATGAAAGGCATATCAGTAATTGTCTTTGACCCAACAGCCCAGTGGACAGGCTTTTTAAGGAAATGCATAACTAAAAAGATGCTTGCATTATACCCTCAGTTTGGTATGAGGAAGAATGATGCAAGGGCATTTAACGGCAATGTGCACCAGATTTTAGATGCAAGGCAGATAATTGACATTAAAAAATATATGATTCCTGGTGAGATACATGTTTTTGCAATTAATAGGTTAGCGCCAAAGGATATTGATATTTTGGTTACTAATACAATAAGAGAGGTTTTCAAAGCCAACCTTTCTGAGAGCCCTGATCTAAAGACAATAATAATCTTTGATGAGGTGCATAGGTTACTTCCTAAATTTGGCGGCTCTGGAGAAGGGTTCATACAGCTTGAGAGGGGTGCAAGAGAGTTCAGAAAATGGGGGGTTGGCCTAATCCTCATAAGCCAGGTATTAACAGACTTTATTGGGGAAACAAAGGCAAACATAAACACAGAAATACAAATGAGGACAAGGGATGAGGGCGACCTGAATAGAATAAAAGACAAATATGGGGGCTACATGCTACAGTCATTGTTGAAATCAGCCACTGGTACTGGAATGGTTGAAAATGCCTCTTACAATAAGGGAAACCCATATTTTATTGGTTTTAGGCCCTTATTGCATGAGCATTCAAGGTTGAGTGATGAAGAGCTTGAAAACTACAACAAGTATAATGAGATTATAGAGGACCTAGATTATCAGATAGACCAGCTTGAAAAAGAGAAAATAGATGTATTTGACCTAAGGCTTGAGCTTAAGATGGCTCTTGACAAGGTAAAGTCAGGAAGGTTTAACATAGTTGATATTTATTTGCAGGGACTTACTCCAAGAGTTAAGGCGCACTGGGAGAAGTTAGGAAAAACCCCTGAAAAGAGAAAACTAAAGTTGGTTTCAGAAGAGGAGCTTAAAGAGGAGTTTGAAAAAGCTAAGAGGGAAAGGAAAAAATATGAAAAAGAGCACCCTGAAGAGGCTAAGAAAGCATTAGCCAGGCAAAAGGCGGCAGAGGCAGTTAAACTGCCTCCACTAAAGCTGAAAAATGGTGTTACTGTGATGACGCCGCAGGAATTAGTGGATTCTATAAACACCATGGATGATTCAACTTTGGGTGCTCATGTTAGTGACGAGGAAAATGTTTTTGCAGACTGGATATCCAAATCAGATAAAGCTACTGCAGACAAACTAAGAAAGGCAAAAACAAAAGAGGAGATAATAGCCATTATTGAGGATAGCCTTTACAAATAAACCATACAATCCTTTTTTAGCTGTTTTTTCATAGTTCCTGTTTAATTCCAAAAAACTAAATTCTATTTCTTTTAGAGCCCCTTCAAAATCTATTTGCATTCTAATTTTGCATATTCTCTCTATAAAATGAGTTTAATTAAATAATTAATTAAATATTATTAATTTTTAATTTGTTTATTTTCAAAATTACAATACTACTGTAGTTAATTAATAATCGAAACATTTATATATAAGTTATGTCTATACTAAATCAGTATAGGATTTCAGCTATTGATTTAGAAAAAAATGGATATTGTAACACTATTCACAGAACAGAGATGGAACATCCTAAGATTTTTATCAGAGGAAAAATATTCCCCTCTGCAGCTGGCTGAGAAATCAAACACAACAATGGCGAACATAAGCCAGCAGCTGAGACTGCTTGAGGCCTCAAATCTTGTTAAAAAAGAGAAAATCTCCAACAGGGATAAGGGAAAGCCGAGAACACTTTTCTCTATTTCAGATGACTATGCCTATATTATTTCTGCAATGAAGGGATTTGCTGATAAAAAATTAATGATATTAGATGATTTTCATAAGATTCTTTTCAGAACCTGGTTTATAGAGGACAAAAATTTAAGAAATTGCACTGAAAAATTCATTTTGGGAATTGAACCATCTATTGGAAATATTGACCTGATTATTATAAAAGATGAAGGAGGTTATGTAAAAGTTTTAATTGCATCAAAAAACCTAAAATCTATTGACAAGAAAATAAAGGATACAGCAATAAAAAATCAAAATAATGAAACAAAGGATTTTAAGGTAGACATAATCCCTTTCGAGCAGGCAGAGAAGTTTGCCAGGCAGGGCAGGGGTTTATTCTCATCATCATCAGGGCTCAATATAATTTATGATCCTTTTATGCTTACTTCAAAACTTGGGAAAAAGGGAGGTAGTGAAAACTAAAGGTTTGTGTTGACTAAGGCCTCAGGAAAACATCTAAAACACCTCGCAAATGTTTTTAATTTTCCTTGGGCCTTTTTTATTTTTTAAGCACAAAAATCATATTCACAAATAAATTGTGAACGTAAACGTTGGTAAACGTGAACGTAAACGAAAGCGCGATTGTATTAAAAGGAGGTAAATGAAAATGAAAGCGAGAAATGAAACAACAATAGTACTGCTAGCTCTGTTTGTATTTGCATTAATGGTAAAAATAGTAGTAGCAGTTCCAGGCGGACCCAATGAAATAACAGTGGAAAAAAGCGAGGCAGGCAACGTAAGCAATATAGGTGCAAAGCAGATAGAGGCAGAGGCAGGCAATGTGACGCAATTGACAATTAATGCATCCATCATAACAACCAGCTGGCAGGGCTACTATGGTAATATAACAGGGATGATAGTATTATCTGATGGAAGCAGCAGCACCATGTACGACTGGACGTCAGGTTCAGGATTTTCCCCTGTTGGAGAGATTTATGCAGGTAATTACACAGTCACAAACTGGGGCAATGTTATATGCGTTAATTTGATTGGGGATGGGGTGCCTGGCCAGGATGGTGTCAATGCAACTGTATTAGAAGACTATTATGGCATGGACTCAGCTGATGCAGACGGCATTGATGAAACATTCCAGGGCACAAACAGCATTACAATAGGAACAACTACACTTTCAAACTGTCCGGCAACAAACACCTATGTAAACAATGCCTCCCAAAGCACTAAATTTAACGAGACATTGTTAACACAAAACCAGACTGGCACTGTGATATTTGCAACACAGGTTGAGAATAATGAACCAGGTTATGATGGCAGTGCATGGGACTTCCAGATGATTGTCGGGGAAAATGGAGCTGCAGGAACAACAACATACTACTTTTATGTGGAGCTTGTATAAATAAAATAACCTGTTTAGGAGATACAGAATAAAATGAAAAGTAAGAATAATGCAGCAGTTTATCTGTTTTTTCTTTTTATATTTCTCTTTGTTGTATTCACAGCAACAACGATGATTTCCTTTGATGTATCTGGCGCAAACAATTCAATTACAATAACAAAGGTCAATGTTATAAATACAGAGCCTAATTTATATTATGTATTTGTAACCCCTGCTTCTATCAACCTAGAGCCAGGAAATACAACCAAGATAAATTGCACTGGCTATGTTAGTGACCCGGATGGATATCAAGATGTAACAACAGTGAATGCCACTTTTTATGATAGCTCAAACGGGGACACAGGAGGGTTTGACGGCGCTTACAGGTATCTTAACTCAAGCGGCACTTGTGTAGAACTGAGTACATATAATGCCTCATGCTCCTGCTTGTTTGATGTGCAGTATTATGCAAACAATGGGACATGGCAGTGTAACATGACAATTGCAGATGATTATGGGGTTTCAGATAATGAGAATTCAACTTATTATGATGTAAATACAGTTGTTGGAATCAACGTTCCTGCTGAGCTTGATTATGGAAATCTCTCTGTTACACAATATTCACTAGAAAAGGGTTTAAATATTACCAACTACGGGAATGTTCCTATCAATATCTCAGTAAGGGGCTATGGGGGAACAACAGACCCAACTAATCCAGATAACCTCTCAATGATATGCGCATCTGGCAGTAATATAAGCATGGAATATGAGAAATATACCTTGACAAGCGGTATAGGCTATGAGAGCATGACTACTTTAAACAATGAATCAATAGAGATGGGCTTTGCAGTAGATGTCAAGAGCAATGACGCGGCAGTAAACAACCTTAACACAACTTATTGGATGATTTACATACCTGCAAGCGTGTCAGGATTCTGCAACGGCACACTGGAATTTGTTGGCCATGAAAATCCCCAGTAGTTAATTTTTATTTCTTTAATTTTTTATGCACAGAAATGCTTGCGAAAACCTCTTACTTTAGTATGAGGATGAGCATTTCTGGCATGCTCAAAAATGCTCTGCATTTTTGGCACACCGGAAAACTAAGTTTTCCTTGTGTCCTAAAAATCCATTGTCAAAAGAAAACTCCGCCAAACCAGCATCTGTTTGAAATGGAACATTTCTAACATCCTCAGAAGCGTAGCTTCTGGGACACCAAAAACACCTTGTGTTTTTAAGTGTGCCAGAAATCTTTGATTTCTGAGCATTTAGATGCTGGTAGGAGTTTTCTATGGATTTTTATGATTTCTTTTATCTTTTACTTTTAGAATTATAATTAAATAATTGATTAACTAGTTAAATATTATAATTAATATAATTAAATAATAAATTAATTAGTTAAGTTAATTAATTTATATACAATAACTTATATTAAAAGAAACCAAGAAATAGAATAACACTATCTTAAGCAGGTCCGAACTTTCTAATGCTATAAATATAAGTGGATATAGCAACAACCAGAATAAGAGCGGCTGTTAAAAAGTAGAAATCATATGATTGTTTTTCACCTGCTTTCATAACAACATACCCGGCAATATTGTTCCCAGCAGGTTTTCCAGAAATCAAAGCAAATGCCCCCAATACAACTATTGCAAAAAGAACCAGAAACAAAATATTTTCTTTTTTCATTGCATTCCCTAAGTAATATAAATTGTATTAATATAAAAGGTTTTCTAAAAATTTGTCAAGCTACAGATAGTAGTATAATTAACCCTAACCCAAAGAAAACAGAAAGATTTAAATATAATCTCATAGGTTTCATATTAAAAAAGGGGTAGTATCTTTATGAAAAAACTTCATTTATTTTTGATTATATTTGTTTTTCTTTTAGCTAACACATCTTTGGCCCAGACCATAATAGTCAATTCCGAAGACTGG
>Ga0210017_1001125_pt1 | contig 23311 bp, 28 predicted proteins | sample CryGeyCG2014_020_FD_183966 | JGI IMG/M metagenome (GOLD analysis project Ga0210017, IMG submission 183966) | Groundwater microbial communities from aquifer - Crystal Geyser CG08_land_8/20/14_0.20 (SPAdes) (version 2) | ecosystem: Environmental > Aquatic > Deep subsurface > Groundwater | place... | reverse complement strand
CATGAAAATAATGAGATAGTTCAAAAGATGAAATCGGAACTTCCCGATTTTATTGTTCTCCCAAGAAAAAAAATATGGGAATTCATTGATAAAATGGATTGTGTGATGATCGGACCCGGTCTTGGGGAGAATAGAAAAACCAAAAAATTAACTGAAAAGCTTCTCAAAAAATATCCAGACAAAAAATTCTTGTTGGACGCAGATTCCCTTAAGATAATCAACCCAAAATTCCTGACAAAAAATTGTATCATTACCCCACACAAAAAGGAATTTGAAAAAATTTTTGGAGTTTCAGCTTCAAAAAAAAATGTTCCCATAATGTCGAAGAAATACGGATGCATAATCGTGCTCAAGGGGCCGGAAGATATGGTTTGCTCCCCAGAATATTGTAGGATCAATAACACTGGAAACCAAGGTATGTCAAAGGGAGGGACAGGAGATGTGCTTTCAGGATTGATTTCCGCTTTGGCATGCAAAAATGACCTTTTCCTTTCTGCATGCGCCGGCGTCTTCATAAATGGATTGTCAGGTGACAGGCTGAAGAAGAAAGTTTCCTATTATTACAATGTTTCAAACCTTGCCGAGGAAATTCCTAAGACAATGAAATGGTTGGAAGATCATTGAACCAATCTGACATCCAGAACAACATGGTTGACTTTTGGGGAATAAGACTTAACTTTTTTCCATGATAATAATTCAACTTCCATCCCATACTTAACAGCAGCATCATTTATTTCAAACAACAATTTTTCGTAAGACTCGTCTTCCCCCAGGAGGGAGTGGTAGTGGATGATCCCGTTCGGCTTAATTATTTCCATCGCATATTCAAGATAATCTTTCGGTGACGGCAACAATCCCATTAAAATTCTGTCAGCAATTTTTCCTAATTTTGCACATTCTTTTTCACAATCCCCAAACATAGGAACAATTTTATCTTCAACTTTGTTCAGTTTGATATTTCCCCAGAGATAATGGTAGGATTCTGGATTGAGCTCTATTGCATAGATTTTTTTTGCTTTTGAAAATTTCGCCAGCCCTAATGAGAAATAACCTATTCCAGAAAACATGTCAACAATGACTTCATCTTGCTTTACTTGGCCAACAAGCCTTTTTCTTTCTGTTAAGTTCCCTTTTGAGAACATAACTTTTGCCACATCTAATTTATAGAAAATTCCGTTTTCTTTGTGAATGGTTTTCGTGTTTTTCTCTCCTGCTATTACTTTGATATTTGGTTGCCTGAATTTGCCTGTTATAAAATCTGTTCTTCTGCAGACTGTTTTTGTATTAGGGGTATTCTCAAGGATTATTTTCCCTATTTTTTCACCATATTTCCATAATTCTTCTTTCAAGTTGACTATTACTACATCCCCTAGCTTTTGGTAGCTGGATGGGAGTAAGGATAATTCTTTCTTTGGAATTTTTATATTCATTGTAAGCAGTTGTTTTATAGGCTTTATCATGAGTAAAGTTATTTGACAGAATTTAAATAATTTACCTAGCACCTATACCTTAATAGAGTAGCTCTTCCCGCAATCAGTCTCAACAAAAGTGACATTATCCAACCCAGGGCCAACATCCCATTCATATATTTTAATACTGCGATATTCAATCACTTGATTAGTATAGCTTTCAATGAGAGTTTTGTTATCAAAATAAAGATGAACTTCAAAGTTATTGATTTGTTCGGAACCAATATTATTGAAATAAAGGGTTAATTTATCATTTCTATACAAATGGGATTTAATTTGAAAATTGAGAAATCTACACCTTTTTGGAATAGTTGTCGTGGTGTTTTCAATTTCTTCCAACGTGGTAGTCGTTTCTATTAGAGTAGTCGTGGTTTCTTCCAACGTGGTGGTAGTTGTAATAATAGTTGTAGTTGTTTCGGGAATTTCTTCTACACAACCTGAAATAAGTAAAATTAATAAAATGCTAAATATTATCATTTTCATAAATATAATTAAGTCAAACGCTAATAATAATTTATGCCTCTTTCAGGTATTTGTGAATATTGTAGAAAAATTAGCCATGCATTGCAAATATGTACTTATTGTGGGAAAAGGGTATGTTTAGATTGCATCAATTCTAAAACCCATATGTGCAAATCATGTGAACAGAGTAAATAGAATTATATGAAAGCTAAATTATTTGAAAAATTGGATAACAAAAAAGTGAGATGTCTAGCTTGTTCTCATTACTGTAAAATTCCAGAAAGAAAAACAGGGATTTGTGGAATCAGGAAAAATAAGGATGGGGAACTCTACTTATTAACCTACGGAAAACCAACTGGCCTTCAAATAGATCCGATAGAGAAAAAACCCTTATACCATTTTCTTCCTGGGTCGAATATCCTTTCTTTGGGGACTATTGGCTGCAATTTTTCATGCGGCTTCTGCCAGAATTGGCCAACTTCCCAAAAATCGAAAACGATTGGTTTATCTTCATTAGAAAAAATACTGAATGCCCAAGAAAAAATCACACCAAAGATGGTAGTTAATATTGCAAAAGAAGAAAAAATACCATCAATCGCATTCACTTATAATGAGCCGAGTGTTTTTTTTGAATATGCTTTTGACATTGCAAAGCTTGCTCATAAAAACAAAATTAAGACAGTTTTCGTATCAAATGGATTTATGTCAAAAGAACTTTTAGATATGATTTACCCATATTTGGATGGAATTAACATTGATTTGAAATCCTTTAGTGATAATTTTTACAGAAAAATATGCAGAGGGAGAATAAAACCAGTTTTAGAAAACATCAAAAAAATCCATGAATTAGGCATTTGGATGGAAATCACAACATTAGTCATTCCTGGAAAAAATGATTCTGGAAAAGAACTAACAGAAATAGCTGATTTTATTTCAAAAATAGACAAGTCAATACCTTGGCATTTAACTTCTTTTCATCCGAATTTCAGGATGGATGATATCCCTAATACACCAATGGATACTTTGCTGAAAGGGTATGAAATCGGCAAAAAGAAGGGGTTAAATTATGTTTATATTGGAAATGTTATGGATAAAGAACACGAAAAGACTTTTTGCCCTAAGTGCAAAAATCTTGTCATAGAAAGAGATTATAATGCATTTACTAAAAATTATCTAAAAGACGGTTTTTGCCAAAATTGTAATGAGAAAATAAAAGGTGTGTGGAAATGATAAGGAAACCCTCAGTTGCTGGTTCATTTTACCCAAAAGATAAAGATACACTAACATGCCAAATAAAAGAATTTCTCAAAAATGCCAAAAAACATCAGATTCCAGGGAAAATACGTGCCTTAATAGTTCCGCATGCGGGATATTCATATTCCGGGATAGTTTCTGCCTCGGGGTTCAGACTATTGAAAAATGAAAAGAAAATCATAATTCTTGGTCCCTGCCACCAATTCTATTTTAATGAATTTTTTGCTTCTGGTTATGATTACTGGGAGACTCCTTTGGGGAGAATTAAGGTGATAAAAAATAATTTGCCTGTCCTTAAAAATGCACATGAATTTGAACATTCAATTGAGATTCAACTTCCTTTTCTGCAAGTTGTTCTTAAAAATTTTGAGATATTGCCAATTTCTATCAATGGCTCTGGTTATAAAGGCTTGATTGATAGGATTGTTGATATGGTTGATGATGAGACTGTTTTTATTGCGAGTTCTGACTTAAGCCATTATCATTTACTTAAAGATGCAGTAAAAATTGATTCAGTTGCAAACAAGTCTATCCCAAATCTTGACATGGAGAAAGCCCAAAAAATTGAGGCTTGCGGCAAAGAGGCTATACTTGCTGTCATGGAACTTGCAAAGAGATTTGGATGGAAGGGAAAATTGCTTGATTATAGGACATCTGGAGAAATTACTGGTGAAGATAAAGTGGTTGGTTATGGTTGTTACGTGTTTTTTGGTGATTAAATGCTAACTGAAGAGGAAAAGAAATATCTGCTGAAATTATCCAGAGAAACTCTTGAAAGATTCTTTAAAGGTGAAAAATCAATCCCGAAAAATGTTCCCTTCAATAGTCTTAAGAAGAAAATAGGAACATTTGTAACCCTAACTATAAACGGCGATTTAAGAGGGTGCATTGGGCATATTTTTCCTGTTAATCCAATTTATGTTGATGTTGTTGAAAATTCAATCAGTGCCGCTTTTGATGACTCACGATTTGAGCCATTGAGAAAAGAGGAATTGAATGATGTTGATATAGAAATATCCGTTTTAACCGTTCCAAAAGAATTGAAATACGATTCTCCCAAAGATTTATTGGAAAAATTGAATGTGGGAATAGATGGTGTTTATTTGGTTGTCGGAAACAAAAGTTCTACTTTTTTGCCTCAAGTGTGGGAGAAGCTGCCAGAAAAGGAGGATTTTTTAAGCCAATTATGTATCAAGGCCTGGTTATCGGCTGATTCCTGGAGAAATAAAAACTGTAAAATTTATGTTTATCAGGTCGAGAATTTTAGCTAACACCTAAAAAAACTATAAAAATATTCTTACGCTTCATCCCTTAGTCAGCATAATTTAAAATAAAAAAAACCTAAAATTCCATTAATACATCGACTATTTTTTCAACTTGTTCTTTTTCTTCTTTGTTTTTTGCTTTAAGTAGATCTTGAACTTTATCTGTTAGAGTTTGTCTTTTTGTAATTTCTCCCATTTCTGCAATTGCTCTCAATGCAACTTCTGATTTTTCAACTTTTTCTTCGACTGATTTTAATTGTCTTGACAATTCAGTCATTGCACACCAAACTTGAGCGACTTTGACATCGTCAGCTTGCATGTATGCACACTTGTGTTGTTTTGCTCTTTCAATTAGTTCAGCTAGCTCTACTTGGGCATTTCCACAAAGGAGTTCTTTCCAATCTTTTTCTTCTCCAAAGAGCATTTTTTTTCACCTTAACAATTTTCTTTATTGCAAAACTTAAATACTTATCGGTACTTGATAGTAGTAACATTATTTGATACATTGTTTGATAATAAATATTTTAGAACAAAACACATTTAATCTTTCCATCCCCATATATTGGTCAATGGTTGATAAATATGAAAGAAGGAGATTTTGTAAAGATAGAGTATGTTGGGAGAATTAAAGAATCAGGCACAATTTTTGATTTAACGAATGAGGAAATTGCTAAGAAAGAAAATCTATATAACTCACAAATTAAATATAAGCCTTTGCCTGTTATAATTGGTTCTAATTTTATGATTAAAGGTCTGGAAGATGCCCTGAATGGTATGAAAGTTGGGGATAAAAAACATTTGATTATCAAGCCAGATCAAGCATTTGGACAAAGAAGCGAAAAAATGATTAAATTAGTGCCAGAGTCAGAATTTACAAAACAAAATATGGTTCCCTATCAAGGGATGCCTGTTAACATCAAAAATCTTCAGGGGCGTGTGATATCTTTTTCTGGGGGAAGAGTTAAAATTGATTTCAATCATCCTTTAGCAGGAAAAGAATTGGAGTATGATCTTGAAATAAAAGAACAAATAACAAAAAAAGAAGACCAAGTAAAATCAGTTCTTGAAATATTTTTCACACCAACAGGAAAGGAAAAAGTGAAAATAGAAGAAGGAACCATTGAAATAACAGTTGATCCCATTAGTGACCTACCTGGAAAAGCAAAAGAAGAAATAGCAAAAATAATCGTCAAATGGGTTTCTGGCTCAAAAAATGTAAAGTTTATTGAAGAGTACTTTTCAATTATACCCGAGAAGATACAAAACAAGAAAAATGCAGATGAACAATAATTGACTATGGCCAATTGGAAAAACATAAAATGTCCTAGTTGCAATAAACCCAATGATAGAAATGAATTGAAATCAAGAAATGGGGAATGTTTTTATTGCGGATTTAAGATGGTTTCTAACCTTAATGGTTTCGCTAAAAAATGAAGTTTTTTGTTACTTAAACATGGTTTAATAAAGTTTTAAATACTTAATTAACAGATAAAATTTTGATGGGGTATGTCATACGAAGATTTAGATTCTGACATGAATGATGATACCGATTGGGATGATGAAGATCTAGAATTAGATGAAGATCTAGAATTAGATGAAGATTGGTAATCACCAAAACCATTTTTTTCTTTCCTTTTTTAATTAAGCTTAAAAATTAGCCAAACATAGCAGAAAATGCATTAACAACTTCCTCTTCTTTCTTTTCTTGTGGCTCAGAATAATAGGATTTTTGTTCTTCATATTTAGGTTCAGGGCATTTATGGCATACCCATTTATTATACTTCTTCCTTATGCATTTAGAGCAACCAACTATTCGGCAATTATCGCATTCAATAAGTTCGTCTGTTTTACTCTTGCAATTGGGGCAAAATATATCCATGGTAGATTATTGTTTTTTCTTGAATTAATAACATATCAACTCCAGTAGTAACGCTTATGAAAATTTATATAAACAAAAAATTATGTGCAAAAATTCTAAAATTGAAAATTCATTTTATAAAATTTCTATTGCTTCACGAAAATCAGTTAATAAATAAATTCATAATTTATTTTTGGGGTGTAGAAGATGATTTGTCCTTACTGCCATGGGCATTTTGGGTTTAGATTTAGCAGGGGATTGAGCATGACAGAGATCTGTTTGGGATGTGGAAGCACAAAAATAACCAGTAAATTGGGAATGAATTTACTTTAATTTTTTATTTTACTATTTATTAATAATATGAAATTTAAATTGCAGAAGATTCTATCAAATGCTGGGGTATGTTCGAGAAGAAATGCTGAAGATTTGATAAAGGGTGGCAGAGTTAAAATAAATCAAAAGACTGCATTAATTGGGGAGAGAGCTGACCCAGACAAAGATGAAATTTTTGTTGATGAAAAAAAAATCCTATATGAAAAAAGACTATACATAATTCTAAACAAACCAATAGGCTACGTAACTACAATGGATGATGTTCATGCGGAAAAAACAATTCTTGATTTAGTCAAAATAAAGGAAAGAATTTTTCCTATTGGGAGGCTTGATAAAGATTCTGAAGGGTTGCTGATTTTGACAAATGATGGTGATTTTGCTAACAGAATAATGCACCCAAGTTTTGAGATAAAAAAAACATATCAAGTTAAGATAGATAATGAATTGAAAAGGTCAGATATAGAAAAACTAGAAAATGGAATAATTATCGGAGGCAAAAAAACATACCCAGCGAAAATAAAGATGATAACTCCAAATGAATTTATGATAACTATACACGAAGGAAGAAAAAGAATAATTAGAAGGATGATGAAGTACTTCAGATATAATGTCCTTATGCTAAGAAGAGTTTCAATAGGTTCTGTCAAGCTAGGAAATCTTGGATTGGGTGAATATCGTAATATGACTAAAAAAGAGAAACAGAGTTTGGAAAAATTATCACCAATTAATAATACTTAAATATTTCCAGTTCCAAAAATTAGCATGTCAATACCACTTTATTTTCATGATTGCTACCTTAAGGAATGGGATGCAACAGTAAAAGAAGTTAGCAAAGGAAAATATATAGTTCTAGATAAAACTGCATTTTATCCTGATGCTGGCGGTCAGCCTCATGATACAGGAATAATGGTGACAGAAAATGGGGAGGAATATAAGGTAGTTTATGTTGGCAAGTTTTCCGGAGAGATAAGTCATGAAGTTAATAAGGAAGGAATAAAACTTGGAGATAAAATCCATTGTAAAATCGATTGGGAAAGACGATATATCTTTATGAGATATCATACCGCTTCTCATGTTTTGGATAAAGTAATTTTTGATGAGTCAGAAGCAAATATAACTGGAAATCAAATAGCACTCGATAAAACGAGAATAGATTTTCCGCTTGAGGATTTTACTGAAGAGAAAGTAAAAATATTTGAAAATAAAACAAATTCAATCATTCAGCAAAATATCCCGATAGAATTAGAATTATTGCCAAGAGAAGAAGCAGAAAAAAAATACCCAAATTTATTCAGGCTGGCTAAAGGTTTCTCTGAAGATATAAAGGAAATAAGAACTGTTTCTCTCATGGGAATAGATACACAAGCTTGTGGCGGAACACACGTTAAAAATACTTCTGAAATTGGTAGAATAGAAATATTCAAAAGGGAAAACAAGGGCAAAAATAATCGAAGAATTTATTTCCGCTTAATATAATATTTTCCTTGGATATGATTTTTATGGAAAATTATAAAAAAGATTTAGATAGGTCAATTAAAGATGGTTCAGCCCATTCAGTTATGATGGGTTCCGGGGAGACTTATCTGAGTGCTTATGGACTTGCTTTAGGGGCGACTGATAAGCAAATTGGTTTTTTGGTGTCTATTCCGCAATTAATGTGTTCAATCTCCCAGCTATTCTCCACAAAAATAATAGAGACCATTAACAGCAGAAAAAAAATGCTGCTCATTTTTGCATTGATTCAATCATTAATATGGATACCAATAACTTATCTGATTTTTGAGAGAAGCTTTGTTGTTTGGAAATTGATTTTATTTGTGACTTGTTATTGGGTTTCTGGAGCTATTACTGCTCCTGCATGGAGCAGCTGGATTGGTGATATAATTCCTGACAAAATCAAAGGAAAATTCTTTGGGAAGAGGAATATGTATAATGGTCTTTCCCTATTTATATCGGTCTTTATCTCAGGTATTATATTGTCTATTTCTTCCAAATATAACCCTTTTATTGGGTTTGGAATAATTTTTGGAATCGCATTTGTCTCTAAAATTATTTCATGGCTTTATCTAAGGAGAATAGAAGAGCCTAAATTTAATATAGATGAGGAGAATAAATTTTCATTTTTGGATTTCATAAAAAGAATAACCAAAACTAACTTTGGAAAATTTGCAATATACATATCATTGATGACTTTTGCAACCCAGATTGCTGCTCCATATTTTGTTGTCTATATGCTGAGAGATTTGAAATTCAGTTATTGGACTTATACCATAGTAACCAGCGTTGGAAAAATATCAAATTTTGCTTTCATAGCGATTTGGGGAAAATATTCTGATTTGTTTGGAAACAAGAAAATCATGAGGCTGACAGGGTATATGATACCACTTTTGCCGATTCTGTGGTTGTTTTCTAATAATCTTGCATGGATTTTGTTTATTGAGATATTTGGGGGATTTGTCTGGTCAGGGTTTAATGTATCGACTTTCAGTTTCATCTTTGATACTGTATCACCCCAAAAGAGGGTAAGATGCGTTTCCTATTCCAACCTGCTGAACGGGCTATCAATCTTCTTAGGGTCAACTTTAGGGGGATTTTTATTGCAGTTTGGGGAGATGTTCTGGTCAAACTTTTTCTTGATATTGATTGTTTCTGGGATTGGAAGGCTTTTGGCTTCTATTATAATGTTGCCTAAGATTAAAGAAGTCAGATGGGTGGAAAATGTTAGCGAGCATAGGTTGTTGTTTAATGTTGTATCTGGTGTGTTTGAAGGGTTGAAATACCCTGTATTATTTTTGTCAGAAAGAAGATCAGCCATCAAACGTAAAAGTGAAGGAATTATTGATTGGCTTAGAAAATTTATCGAGAAAAGCCTTGGAAAGAGGAGTAAGTATAGTTGATATTTATGGGATTTGAAAGGCTATGCAGGAATGTAGATAAAAAAAGTTAAATACCTACTTGGTTATTTAGACTATATGGAGATCAGAACAATACCCGTTGTCAATGCAATAATCATGAAAGGTAATAAAATCCTTTTAGGAAAAAGAAGTTTGGAAAAGAAATTTCTCCCTGGTTATTGGACTACCCCTGGGGGAAAAGTAGAACCAGGCGAAAAAATAATAGATGCATTGAGAAGAGAGGTTAAAGAAGAGACAAATCTTGATATTAAAAAATCAGCCCTTTTAAGACTGAGTGAACAATTTCATGATGATCATTACCACATAATTTTTGACTTTAAAGTCGATCCAAAAAATTATGATTTTGAAGTTGGGAGTGATTTGGTTGAATTAAATTGGTTCGAGAAAAAAGAAATAACAAAATTAAGAGTTGATAAAGAAAATAAAAAATTTCTTCAAAATTTAGATTTTAATTCCAAAGATATTTTAGTCGACCTGTGAAGATTATTAACATTTTACAGTATCTACATATAGTCTTTCAGCCCATTCGTTGCATAAATCTATATTCTGGGATCTCAAAAGCCTATCAAGAAATATGAAATATTCTGAAGAGGTAACAGATCTCCTAGATTTGGGGAACAGAGCAACTCTGATTGGCAGCCCACCTTCATCAGACACTTTTCTATGCAACTGATTTAATGTTGTGCCAGAATAAGAAACATCTATCACTGCGACTTTTCTGCCTTCTATTGGTTTTGGAAACATTTGACCTTCATATGACATCGTCTGCCCTGCGTGATATTCCCAAAACATTATATCATCATACCTTTGCCTCCAGTCTACAAAACCCAAAGCCATTTTGATTCCAGATTTTGGGATAAAAATATATACATCAGCTTCTGGAATTTGATCCCAAAACCCATTAATAACACAATCTGGTTTGTACAGAGGTGCAATCACTTTGTGGACTTCTTCAATACTCCTATAAAATTGTAATGCTAATGGTGACAATTCAGAAGCTGGATATTTTCTTGCGCCTAATCTTCTTGTTTTTGGCAATTTCTTTGTTGTTCTTTCGTTCTGTTCGCTCCATTCTGGTCTACTTTTGACCAAATTCAGGACACACTTCTTTATGGCTGATATTCTAGAATCACTGCCAGCAATCCTCATTTCTGTTTCAAGAGCTATACCGTCTAATAGATAAACATCGATACCATCTACTCCTGCTTTAGCCTGTTCCAAGATGTTTGGAAGTTCACCTTTTGCCCTTAGATCCATCAAAGTCCTGTAAGTGGTGAGATTATCAGGAGATCCATATTGAGCTTTGAATGGGTCAGATAAATCAACCAACCATTCTTCTGGTGCCCTCAATAAATAACCCTCCTTTCCAGGCTTGATTTCCCAACCCATACGTGATTTTTCTGCAGCTTCCCCAAGGTCACGCGTTGGAAAGACCAATTCCTGTCTTTGGTGTGGATAATTATATGCTATGGCACCATGTTGATTTTCGTGAACTACCCTCAGTTCACCAGATGAAAATCTGTTTATGTCTTGTATAGTATCTATCATTTGAATCCCGTTATCCGTCTAATACCTCATGAAGTATGTTAGATCTACTACTAAGGCCGCAATATACCCCCCTGAAGCCATTTTGCCTGTATATGTCAGCCAAATCTCTTGTAAAGTGAACAATTGTCTCCATTGTTGGAGATATTCTTTTATTCCAAGGTGTTCCTTTTTTTGGGACGAAAACACTATAATCAGCCACAATTCCATGACCAGCAAGTTCTCTTATACCTTCCAGTAATTCATCTACTGGTTGTGCACCCAACACAAAATTGCTTCTCACATTTCCATACCCGAAATAATTTACTGAGTCCTTTAGTGAATCAACTATTCCTTGATAACCGAATAAATGTGCTTTCCCAGGGCAAACGTCTTGAAAAGTTCTATCTCCAATCACCTCAAGATTGAATGCTATATTCCTGAATCCCAGTTCTTTTGCTCTTTCTAAATAACCTTTCCTTCTCTCGTCACTAGGCGGAACTATGTTCAAGTAACTGTCCATAGCAGAAAGTGGTCTAACGGAATTAAGTCTTTCCCCTACCTGTAAACAAATTTCCCACTCGGTTCCCGTGTCAAAAAGATTACCTGCCATTAATTGGAGGTGTTCATGAGGTTCTATTTTTTCAGTATCGAGTAATACTCTGAATGAGTATCCTATCCCGTCAAGATAGGCTGGACCATGATGTTCCCACCATTTATTTGTATTTCCATTAAAATCAACCAGTGTGTTCAAGGAGGGCATACCACTCATTTCATCTGGTCTCTTTGGATTTTCATCACAAAATTTACACATTGTTCCATTTAGCCAGTGTTGACAGCCAGAATACGCCAAAATACCAATCCTGTCCATCCCGAGTATTTGGACATAATCTCCCAATCTTGTCTCTTCTCTTGCTAGCCTTCCAGAAGGTATTTTTAAGAATGAATAAGCTCTTTCCCTGACAGGGTCAACATTTACGCTCAGCCTTTCATCGGCAATGATGTCAACTAAATATAAATTTCCACCATCTACGACCATTCTTAGCGGTGAATCAGATCTATAAGAAACTTTTGTTAATGTTCTCATCCCATTCCTTTCTAATATAACTTCGCTTGGGATTATTGAGGGATCAGTAGAAGCGTCTATCAACCTTCCACCCATTACACGGTGTTTTTTTATTCTATGTTTTGTCTTCATTCGAGCTATTTTTGGCATTTGATCTAAAAGGTTATCACCACAGTCAACACCAAGATCTAAAAGAAGTGCCTTATAGGCAGCTAATTCTGGAACAGTCTTTAACACTGGGTATCTTTCCAAAATTTTTTGTGGCATTGAAACCTACTACTTAAAAGTGGCGAAAAATATTTAAGTTTACCCTTTTCAGTCTTATTAGAAATTTAGTATGTAAAGTTGAAAAATATGAGAGCTATAACAATTTCAGGGTATTCAGGTTGTGGAAAATCTTATACATCCAAATTGCTTTCGGGTGAATTAGGTTTGCCTTATTTATGTGCTGGCGACGTCTTTAGAAGGTTTGCCCATGAAGCAGGCTCAGAATTGGTGAAATACGCAGAAACTGCTCCAACAGAAATTGATGAGCAGGTAAATGAAGCTATTCTTGAAGCCTACAGGAATGGGGATGTTGTTATAGACAGTAGGATAGGAGGTTTTTTATGTCCAGACTCCATTAAAATATGGTTAAAATGTTCCGAAGAAGAAGCTGCTAGGAGAATAGTTTACAGAAATTCCTTGAAAGGCATTACAACCTCTGAAGATGTTGTTTTAACTCAAGTCAGGGAAAGAAACAGAAATACAAGAGCGAGACTCATGGGAAGGTACGGATTCGATTTAAATTATTTGAACGTGTATGATTTAGTTATAGATAATGAACGGCTTCCACCAGAAAAAACATTATCGCTGGCACTATTTTTTGTGAGAATGGTTAACGAGGATTAAATGTCAAAAATACTGTATTTTGAATATCTACTCTCTTCAATGGATTTAGCTAGCAGAATAAGGGAATTAAAATTGTCAGAAGCCCAGATAGGTTACTCCGCTGGTGATAATCTTGATTGGAAAGAAGATGCCGCATGGGAACAAGCCCAAAGAGACTTTATGGTAGCAGGTCAAAGACTAGCCGAAACAAGAGGATATCATGGGAGATTTCGCGATATAATAAAACCAAATACAGCACCAAGAGTTTTAACTGTTCAGGTAGGTACCGGGGTTTTATTTGATGTAAATAGAGATAAAGAGAGATTTTTAATAGGAGGAACTAGTGAAATAGATGAGGATTCAGGGGATAAATATCATGGAAGGATTTCTATCGATGCGTCATTAGGTAAAGTGTTGAATGGAAAATCTAAAGGAGATAGATTTGATTTTATAGGGAGTAACTATGAAATATTATCTGTAAAATGGGGGGTTCCAAGTTATCTGAAATGGTATCTCCCAAGATATTTTGATTCTAGTGTTGCTAGATTTAAAAAGATGAAAGATGATACCTTAGAAAGAGGCATACTTTCATCAACTTCATTGAGAATGATGAACCTTGCTGATAGATTTAGATTTTTAGAAATGGTGACTTCTGCTTACCATTTGAATATTTCTTTTCGAGAACCTCCAATAAGATATGAAAGAGGTATTGTGATGAGACTAAGTGAAGCGAATCTTTATTATATACCTTTTAGTAAACTTGTAAGAATAGATTAGATATTCACATCTTTTATCGGATTTCTCGAACTTTCTTAGCCTCTTTTCAAGATTCTCCTTAGAATTGTGTATGTCTATTCCCAGTTTCATAGATGCGCGCTGGCTTTTTATCTACTTAAAGCTTGCTGTGACCTGAACCAAATAGGCAGTGCAGGGGATGAGATTCGAACTCACGAACCCACTGAGGGAATAGATAACCCATGGTCATATCTTGAGTTTCGACATCATTAAATCAGCACTCAATGATACTATCGCGTTTGACCACTTCGCTACCCCTGCTTGAATTAATAATAATAAGAAAAGAAGATATTTTTAACTTATGTTTTCCAGTTCTGACTTAAGGTCGTCTACTTGTGATTTTAGGGTGTCAACAATCCCTGTCAAATCGGATTTTTTTTCATTTTTGAATTCGTCCTTAAAGCCTTTTGGCTTAATGAATTCTGAATCTAATATAATTAGTTTGTTGTCAATCTTGTTAGCACCATCTTCAATCATTTTTCTATTCTCTTCGGCCAACCTTTCAATTTCCTTTTGTACTACTAAAGCATTTTTTACCATCATTGTAGTAGCTTTTAGGTCATTTAGTAAATTAAGAATAGAATTATACCTGTTAATCTTGACAAAAAGAGGGGCAAACTTTGATTTTTCTTCTTCTTTGGGCATTGGTTTTGATTCAATAGTTTCTTTTATTTTGGGAGTTATGCTAATAGGCTGAGTAAATTCCCCTTCTTTAACAGCATTTTTTATCTCATGTATATCTGTTTGTGGTCTTTCTTCCGGTTTTTTTCTTTTGAAAAGTATCATAAATATCCTTGAAAAATATTTGTTTTTTCTTATAATAAAACTTTGTTTCAAATTCTAAAAATGCACCAGGCGGGATTTGAACCCGCGTCGCAAGCTTGGCAAGCTTGTATCCTGACCAGGCTAGACTACTAGTGCATAAATTTAACCAAAAATTCCGCCAAAACCTTGCATAGCTTGATCTTCTTCTTCATTTATTTTTTGCAATATTTTTTCTTTTGTTTTCTCATTTACTTCTTTTCCTAGATTTTTCATCAGTTCTTTTGATTTTTTAACCGCTTCTTCTACACCTGAAATATAGCAATAGAATTTATTTCCGAGCCCCAAAGCATTCCCATGTTTGAATAGAATGCTAGCTCTTGCAACTACATCATCTTTTAGGAGAATATCCTTTGTTTTTTGAACATTGGATTTTTCGATTTCAAATATCGCTTTCAAATAATCACCTTAACCTAATTCTATTATATACTTTTATATTTTTGACTATTTTTATGATTAAGTTAATTTGAAATCAGAAAGAATAAATAACTTTAGCTGCCTTTAATGACAAGGCCGTAATTCCTTAAAATTTGTGCTCTAAGTTTTGAGCCTATTTTTGTTTCTGTAACTACTACTTTTCCAGATTCCAAAGCTTTTTGCCTCATTAACGTCATTTCATCCATTTTTTTCTTTGTCATAAATAACACCCAATAGAATACACATTAAGAGAAGTGTAAACCTTTATTTATTGTTTTCTATATTTAAAAATATTTGGGTTGTAGGAAGGTTGTGTTGTAAAATATGTTAATTTGGATTTATTGATTAAGATCCTTTTGATACCAACGTTTAATTGCTCTCTCGTTCAGTCATAATACCCATTTAAACCTTCATGGATGAGACGTAAGCCCCAGGCGAGATTTGAACTCGCGACCTACTACTTTCTTGAATTTACGAGGTAGTTGCTCGACCGGTTTGAGCTACTGGGGCAATTGTTCTTAGATGTTTAATAGGATGCATAAATCCTATATTTTTATTAAATTTTTCAATTTCACTTCGTTTAAAAGTTCTTAGTTCAAATCCTTTTTTATTTCCTGATTTGTACATAGGAAATTGAATATCAAATTTTTTTAATAAAATACTCACATTATTCAAAAAAGAATCGTTTGCAGAACTTAATAGAATACTCTTTTTATATTTTTTTGAGATAGTTACTCCGCCATCTGAATCGAATAAGCCTCGTAAAAAGTTACTTGATAATTCAGCATTAATGAAAACAAATTCTGGAATTTTTTCCTTATATTTCTTTTTACCTTCTGGTAATTGGATTACTTTAGAGAAAAATGCATGAATTGACGCCGAATTTATAGAAATAATATTATAATTTTTTTCTTTGATCACAATTGGTTTATAATTAAAGAGCTTTTCTATTAAATCAGTAAGATATTTTGTATGTTGATCTGTTTCTTCCCATATTATAACCTCTAATCTTTTTGAAATATGTCCATCCCCAATAATAAATCCAGTTAGATATGCGAGTTCAAGAGAAAATTTTTTTGGAATAATAAAAAATCCCCTTTTTGTGACACTCTAATTTCTTTCAAAATTTCTTTAATTAAGCTGTCTATTTCATGAAGAAATAGAGGTTTTTTGTATTCACTTAGTTTTTCAAGATAATCATCAATTTGAACTTCCATACTATGTATTTAATTTATTAGATATTTAAGATTTAACTGATATTTTCTTTTCTCTACCATTGAGCCACCAGGGCGTTTCTTTATTAGTTTGTAACACTATATATATGGAAGATTAAATGGAAGAAGCTTTATTATGGGAAAGGGAATCGGGAAAAATTAGATGCGAACTTTGTGCATGGAGATGTTTAATTCCAGAAGGAGAATCTGGGTTTTGTGGTGTTAGAACAAATAAAAAAGGAATATTATGCTCCAAAAACTATGGTAAAATACTTCTTAAGAACGAACAGCTCATTGAAAAATTGCCGATGTTTCACTTTTTTCCAAATTCTAAAACTATCTCTCTTGCATCCTTTGGCTGTAATATGAGATGCAAATTTTGTGAAAATCTTGAGTTAAGCCAGAAAAATGGAGGAGTAGGCGAAAAATACACACCAGAAGAAATAATAAAATTAGCGAATAAAAAAGAAATTAAAATTATTGCATTTACTTACACAGAGCCGACAGTTAATTTTGAGTTTGCTTTCAAAGTTGCCAGGCTTGCGAAGAGATATAATATAAAAACAGTTTTTCGTACAAATGGCTACATGACTTCTGATGCGATTAAAAAAATAGGAAAATATTTAGATGCAGTTACAGTTGATATCAAAGCTTCTGCTGACCCAGAATTTTATAAAAAATATATGGGAGTTGAAAACATTGAGCCAATTTTCTTTGCATTAAAAAGTTTCAAAAAGCATAGGGTATTCACAGAGATATCAAATCTTGTTTTTTCAGGAGTTGGGGATAGCGAAGAATTTAATCAAAAGCTTCTTGAGTGGATAATAGAGAATCTTGGGTCTAGTGTACCTTATCATTTATTGCCATTTAAACCAGCGCATAAAATGCAAGATTTTCAGCCAACAAAAATTCAGACATTGAAAGATTTTGCTTTTGAAGCAAAAAGAATTGGATTGAGATATATTTACATTGATGACCCAGATATCCTTGAGCCCCAGAACACTTCTTGCTATAATTGTGGGGCAACTGTGATAGAGAGAATTGAATCTGAAGTAATTAATATGAATTTAGTTGGAGACAGATGCCCTGATTGTGGATTTAAAATAGATGTCATAAGAGAATAATTATATTATAATATAAATTAAATATTCATCATGAAACGTTTCATCTTATATGCTTTGATAATGTTTTTTTTAATTAATTTAGCATCAGCCCAAAATGTTAAAGAATTGAATTCAACAATTGACATTAAAAATAATGATGAAGCTGAAATAGAATTAATTTTCAAATTCAATGATCAAACTAAAGAGACCTACTTCTCTATACCATATAAGATTTATGATTTGAAGGCTGAAGGTGGGAAATGTTATGTTGAAGAGCAGATCAAAAATACCTTAATATGTAAGCCAAGTTCGCCATTTATTGTCGGGGAAATAAAGATTAAAGCGAACTTTAAAATAAATGGTTTTGCAACAGTCAAAGAAAATAAAACATTTTTTAGTTTGGACATCCCGATATTGCATGATACTGAAAAGGTAAATATAGTTGTAAAACTTCCTGAATTGATGGCTCTTGTTGACGATGATTTGCTACCGCTTTCACCTTCTGGGGCAGATATAGGAAGTGACGGCAGGAGAATAATAATGAGATGGGATTTTAAAGACCAGTTCAAAGGAGATATAATACCATTGAGAATTTATTATGAAAACCTCAACCCAACTAATTTTTTTCAGCTTATAAAATTTGAGTGGATAATATTCTTTTTATTTCTGATAGCTGTCGGTGTTTTTTTAATTTATACCAAACTTTCTAAAAAATCAACAATTGTATTCTCCATTTTAAATGAGCCTGAAAGAATTGCTGTTAATATCATTCAGGAAAAAGGCCAAAAAGATATCGACCAAAGGATAATTGTAAATTCGTCAGGCTTTTCAAAAGCAAAAGTAAGCAGAATACTCCAGAGCCTTGAAGCAAGAGGAGTTATTTCTATTGTTAGAACTGGGAGAAAAAACAAGGTTACGTTGAAAAAAAAGTTCGCTGAAGAAAAGACCGAACAATAATTTAGGAATTCTTAATACCAAAAAGTCATTAAAATCGTTATTTAACTAAAAAAACGTTAATAATACCTTTTGGAACAATTAATTGGGTTTTAATTACTTTTTTGGTATTTTAGAGTATATATTATCATATAAGAGATATCTTATGGAACAGTTTCACGAAAGGTTTATATAGCTACCAAAGATAATCTCTAAGTATAAGCAGGCGCGAGTCTGCGATTTCCGTGAAAACGGAATACAATAAGGTGAAAAAATAAATGAAAACAAAATTGCTATCCGCAATTTTGACTGCACTTATGGCAATATCACCATTAGTCGCAGCAGTAGATTTAGGAGACTATCCAAGTTTCCTATTGAAAGACCAATCACTAGATACTTATGTAGTTGTTGGTTCTGCTGCAGCTCCAGGTGATGTTGTCGGTGCCGTAGATTTAGCAGCAAGATTAGCAGGTGAATCATACGAAGAAGTAGCAAGTACAGGAAGTTCAACAACAGTTAGTGGTGGAGAATCTGAAGATATACCATTAGGGAGAAACATGACAATGTCAGGTTACTTTGATAATGTCATGGATGACGACGACCTAGATGGTCTTTTAGATTCAACAGTCAATTTCCAAAGTGACAACTATAACTACCATGAAATAATCGTGTTTGGAGTAGGTACTCCAAAGCCAGTAACTGGTTTGACAAGTGCTGACGACGATTATGGGACAAATGTCTATGTGGAAGTTTCAGCTGGTCACATGGCCTATTATTGGGTCTTTGACGAAACCATTAATGTAAGTACAGCAACAAGTTCCCAACCATTAAAAATGGAATTCTTGGGAAAGACAATAAAGATGACAAATGTAGCTGATGTAGATACATTCACTGCTTATGTCGGGGATACATATTCCATGAACGTAGGCGACAGTGTAACAGTTGAAGGTAAAACAGTTACATTGGAGAATGTAGGAAGTACAGGATCATTGAGAATAAGCATTGATGGTACATTGTATACAGTCAGCACAACAGAAACAGTAGGTGGTTTGGAAGTAACCGTTGATGATTACTTCTATGCAGATGCTCTCGCAGAGAGAGGTGCAACATTAATAATGGGTACACAATCATCTGAAACCTACAACGACGGAGACAAATACAAGAAAGACGATAACATTTGCAATAACGATCCAGAAGATACAGATTGTTGGGAGTGGGATGTTGGTTATTTAACATCAAATTCAGCAACAACTGTTGATTCAGCAACAGGACCATCCACAGGACCTTATATTGGTGTCAAGAACGCATTTGTAATAAATGATGACTCTGATGATCCAATTACTGTAGGTGGATGTTATCAATTTCCAAATGACTATGCAGAGCTTTGCTTTGATAGTCTAACAGTAACAGACGAGAATTACGCACTTTTAACAATAGAATACGATGGTGACGCTGACTTAAGTCAGGCAGTTACAGGTAGATCAGATCAAAACACAATATACATAACCACAGATGTCGAAGAAGGACTTCAATTGGAAGCTGATGGTATAGATACATTGACTTCTGATACAAGAACACGACAAATCTGGTTAGAGGTAAATTCAACAGACAGTGACTGGGTTAATGTATATTACAGGAACTCAGCATCAGAAAAAGCACTCGCAGGTGCTGTAAACTCAACGACTAACAATGTAAATTTCGCAAGAATTTACTACGGTGATACAAAAGGAGCAGATGTTGAACTTGATCTTTCAGGTAATGCATCAGGAGCAGCAGACGTTTTGAATTTGACATTAGATATTCAAGGTAAAACAACAACAGACATACCAGACAACTACGATGATTTGAACATACAGTTAAGCCACGCAAATGCTGGTGCTTTCGATGGTATTGGTGCAACAGCCAGTACTGAAGAAGCCGATGAATTGCAATGGGCTGGTGGAACAGGTACAATAGCATGGCAAAACATTGGAACCAAAGATGAGGATCATAGGACTATGTATGGTATCATAGTTAATAATCCAAAGTCACATGGTGCCAGTGATGAAGTCGTGTTAAGCATACCTAACGAAGAAGTGTTCGCAAAATTAATTGTAAAGGGTCCAACAACAGTAGTAACAACAGGAAGTGGAACTGGAATCAAGAAAGTAGTTCCAGTCACAAATGCAGTTGCTAAATTAGATACTGAAGTTTCTCTACCAGTCGGAAAACACCTTGTGTTAGTAGGTGGTCCAGCAGTTAACAGTTTAACTGCTACAGCTTTAGGATTAACTTACCCAACATACGGTTCATCTGGTCTATTGCCATTTGCTGAAGGTGAAGGTTACATTGCTTTAACTAGCGATGTAGTTGAAACAGGCAAATACGCAGTAGTAGTAGCTGGTTGGGAAGCAGCAGACACAAGAGATGCATGTTCAGTATTGCAACAATTTGAGTCATTCCAGGCTCAACTAGACGGTAATATGGCAGTCAAAGTTACAGGCGTTTCAGCTTCTGGAATTACAGCAGCTGGTAGTACAACTACTACTGTTGTATAGACAGAGTGAAAAACGCAAAAGAGAGTTTTTTTCTTTTTTTCTTTTTTTTAAACATTTCTTATATCAGTTAAAAATATTAGTTAGTTTTGCGATAATGAGTTAGTGGTAAGATGGAAATTAAAATTGGCATGAAATTCATTAAGACAGTTATCGCGTTAGCTTTGCTCCTTTTTTTATCATACCGATTATACCAATATCTTAAGCCAGTGGAAACAATCTTTATCAAGAATGTTTCCTTTTCATTCAGGGAAGATGTAAGGAAAGCTTTGAAGGTAGAAGCCTCTCCAAACGAAGAGGTATTATATAAATTATTCACAGATTATGACATGAAAAATGTCACCATATTATTTAAACCAGGCACGCCAGAGACTAATGCTCTTTACCAGATAGAAACATTTGAAATTGTTTACAAATTATCCAAATACGACAATAGTTTCCGTGGATTTAGGCCAAAAAAAACCTTTAATGCCGAGGAAATAGAAAGCTATGGCAACATAACAAGAGAGGAAGGTGTTTTAAAGATAATACTAATCCCCCCAGAGTTTTCAAACCAGACCAGAGTCACTGGCGGCGGAAATAGAATATGGATCTACGGAAAAACAGACAAAGGATTTGATGCTGCTGTGGTGAAAGCTGTATTGAGTATGATGAATGTTACAAACATTGAAGGATATGTTTAGATCAATAACTCCTCTATTTTTTCTTTTGACTGGAATCCTGTAAACAACCTTTCATTTACTACTAATGATGGCGCTTTTTTAATTTCATAAATTGCTTTTATTGTATTCAAAGCCGGGGTATTTTCTTCTATTTCAAACGCATAAATAACTAGGCCATCAGGGTATTTTTCATACAGATAATCTAGAACATAACCTTGTGATTCACTCTCTGAAGCATTTATTTCATTGGAATAAAAGAACAGGATTATATTGATATTTTCATTGCATTTTTCTTTGAACTGCTTTACTAATAGCCATTGCCTTATTGACAAAAGCGAATAATCTTGCTTGAGGTCTTTTACAATTTCATTTTCTTTTCCCAGATTTTTTTCCAGGACATCTATTTGCCGCCCCAAATAAACTTTTTCTTTCGTTAGGTCAAAAACATCTACCCTGCAAATATATTCTGATGCAATTTCAAATTGTAAATTTAAGCTCAGTAAATAGTTTTTAACTTCTTTTTGAGTTTTTAATATCTCTTTGGAACTTTTTGATGTTATAGTCTGGCTCAACAGAATGCCTATTATAAATATAAGGAATGTCATTAAAAAAACTAAAAAATACTTATCGAAACTAATCTTTCTCATGAACAATAATTTGAGTGCGCATATTTAACTTTTTTACCATCTTGGTTTTCTTTTTGCTAAGAAATGTCCGAGCGCTATTATTTGAGATAAACTTATTACCCAGGTGTACAACAGAAAATACCCTATATATTCTATTCTGAACTTTTCTTTTACGCTTCTTCTTCCTAACTCGTATATTATAATGGCAGTCAAAGATGCAAATAAAATAAAAAAGGTCCTCTCGTTTGTGATGAGGTTGGTCAATGTTATTTTTCCATCAAAATCAAGCAATGGCAATATGTCAAAGTTAATCAATGAATTCATATGAATCGTTTGAATTAAATTGTATGTGGATTTAACTATGAAATATATAAAAAGAAAGGAAACAAGCCCAATCCCAAACAATGTAATTGGCAAGAAGAACAAACCCAAGTCACCATAATTTGGGCTTAGCATGTATTTGTATTTTGTTATATTTTCCAGCGAGCCATAACTCCATCTCACCCTTTGCCTTATCAGTTTTTTTATTTTGTCTGGAACTACAGTATACACAACACTATCCAATGACTGGGCTATTTGGAAATTTTTTGATTGTATCCTCATTCCCATTTCAAAATCTTCTGTCAGCGTATTTGTTGCAAAATCCCCATACTTTTCAATAAAACTTTTTCTGATAAATGCTCCTGCTGGGGCACAATTCATTGAGCCCATAATAAAGAAAACTTTTTTAATCAGGGCCATTATGCTGTATTCCATTTCCTGGCATTTTTCTATAAAATTTTTTGGTTTCCATATTTTTATTGCAGGCAAGGCGGCCATAATTTTCGGGTTTTCAAATTCCCCGGCAATATTTTTAAGGCATTTTTTATCGGGAAAAGTATCTGCGTCAAGGACCATGATGATTTCTCCGGTGGACTCTTTTATCCCAAAATTAACTGCTCTAGCTTTTCCCCCATGATTTTTCGTAAAAACCTTCACTGAATTTCCCTGCATTTTTTTTGCTTGAATAAATGTATCATCTTCTGAATGGTCATCGACCACTATCACCTCAATTTTGTTTTTTGGGTAGTCCACATTCAGGGCAGATTTTATCGTTTTTATTATATTTTTACTTTCATTATAGGCAGGAATTATAACTGAGATTCTGGGGTATTTTTTTATTTTTTCTTTTTTGGCAGTTTTTCCATTT